>WNFN01109893.1_pt1 | contig 31593 bp, 28 predicted proteins | sample 5400161 | NCBI WGS metagenome assembly WNFN01 (sample SAMN13153353, study PRJNA577476) | soil metagenome | isolation source: 80 cm saprolite on Douglas fir-dominated hillslope | place: USA:California | collected 2013-09-17 | reverse complement strand
ACGATTTCCAACGTCAGGAGCAGGGTGAGCAGGTAAAGGATACGCCCGAGTTTTTCTATACCAGAGACCCACGCATGCCAGTAATTCCCGGCAGCAGCCTGCGCGGTATGCTGCGTTCTTTGCTTGAAATCGTCAGCTATAGCAAGATAAAGTGGGTCAGCGAGAAGCAACTCTTCTTTCGCACAGTTGATGGAACTGCGGTTGGGCAATTATATCGCAAAAGAATGAGCAACCATGTCGAAACAGGCTTTCTCACCCGTCGAGGTGATGCATACTTTATCACCGTTTGTTCTATGGTACGCATTAAACGTTCCACAATTCGCAACCCTCTTTATAACGGCGCCCCACCCAATGAGATCCCACAATGGCAGGGGCAACCATGGCAGTACGCTCCGATCTGGATCACCAGGACAAATGTCGTTGGAGAGCCAAATCTCGTTGAAAGATTCAGCTACCAGAAGCGTGATAATATGATCGAAGGGCGATTGGTCATCACAGGGAACATACAGGATAAGAAAAAGGAATTTGTCTTCTTATTACCTGAGGATGATGCGGAAAAAATACCCATCTCAGATGAGATTGTCAGTCGTTTCCATGACGAGGATCAACTCACCCAATGGCAGGAAAAAGCGTTCCCAACCGATCAACCAATTTCTCACTACCGCGAGCGAAACGGAATGCTCGGAATGGCTCCAGAGGCTCCTGGCGACCCTATCTTTTTCCTGCGCGAAAACAGAAAATTGACATTTATCGGTCGAGCGCAAATGTTTCGTCTGCCCTATAGGCGTTCGTCTTTTGATCTGGTCGATCAGACACTGCGTAACCCCGGACAGATCGATTATGCTGAAGCGTTGTTCGGCTTCGTCCGCACTCGCCAGGAGCTTATTGAAATGGCGCCTGACGTGCCCAGGCAGGGTGACAAGCGTCGTGCTTATGCAAGCCGTGTTATTGTCACGGATGGGGTGCTCCAGTCGGACCCAACGAAGAATATCTGGCTAGCGGGAGCTCTTGACGAGGAAATAACCCCAAGAATCTTGGCGACCCCAAAACCTACCACATTCCAGCAGTATCTTACACAACAACATCCTGATGATGAGAGAAACCTTGATCATTACGATAATAGACCACCGAACGGTGACAAAACCACCATACGCGGCCATAAACTCTACTGGCATCAGGGTCTGGCTACCAACTACGGACTCAAGCCTGAGCAGGTTCGTGCTGCAATCGAGGAACCTGCTAAAGTAGATCCAGAGGATACTCAGCACACACGCTTCAAACCGCTGAAACCGGGAGTTAAATTCTCCTTTCGGGTCCACTTCGAGAATCTGTCTGAGCGGGAGTTGGGAGCACTTTGCTGGACGCTGCACCCACACGATCACGATCATCCGAAGCGACGCTATTGCCATCATCTGGGCATGGGAAAACCATTAGGGATGGGAGCTGTGGAACTCCGTGCCCGATTGCACATCATTGATAGACCATTGCGTTATGGAACGCTCTTTAGCGGTGATAACTGGCAATTGGGCGAGTCCACTGCGAATGAGCACCCGTCTGCAAACATACAACCTGCCGCAGGTGTCCGCGAACCATTGTCAGGCGAAGATCTGTCTGTTCCTGAAGTGCTGGCTCGGCTGACGCAACCCTTCGAGGAGCATCTGCTGAGTGAATTGAAGCCCAATCCTCTATGCACGCGACTGTCAGGGATGCTGCGCATCGCCATCCTGCTCAAATTGCTCGAATGGCCAGGCTATCGTGCGGAAGAAGGCGGTTTGTATCTGAGAAGAGATCAGGCACGTCCGAATACGCGTTATATGACAATCCAGCGTGAGAATGAATACCGTTCTCGCCCGGTACTGCCCGATCCGACGCAATTCGACGAACCATACTTCAAGGGCAAGTCGCGCCCGCAATTGTAGATTTACCTGAAAACTATCGGTGGAAAGAAAGCAAGCGTTCGCGAACTCGCTGACTTTATCTTACAGTGTGCTGATCTCACATTTTATTCGAAACCACCTGAGGCGAGAGACGAAAACACCAACATATGCAAGGATATAAATCATGCTCATACTCAACTTTACACACCCCCTCACTGGCGAACATAAAGCACAGATCGAGACGCTTGCTGAAGCGACTATTGACGAGATTCGTCTAATCCCGGTGCAGATTGCCCAGGCGCAGCCGCTTGAAAAGCAAATCAGGGAGATTGTTGATGCTATTGGCCTGACCTCCGAGGAATGGCAGACGCGTCCTCTGCTGATCAATCCGCCCGGTTACGCGTCTGCAGCGTTTGTGTTATTGGCAGAACTGCACGGACGCATTGGCCAATTTCCCGTGGTCATGCGTCTGCGTCCCAAGGCTGGCACGTTACCAGCATATGAGGTGGCGGAATTGCTCAATTTGCAAACGGTCCGTGAAGAGTCCCGCAAGCACAGGTAACGAACGGTTCTTTACTCGCCTGGCGGAACAACTCGCTCTCTCGATGGAGAGGGTGTTTCATAACTCCGAATCCCTTTCCCAAAGATGAGCTAAGACACGCTTTGGAGAACGGATGAGATCAGGACGGCCAGCCTGTTGAGCAACCAGCCCAACGATGAGGGAAGCTGTGTAGGTCAAAGCGACTTGTGAGGCCATCTCAGACCAGCCAGACAAAGGAGGGCGTTGGAGACGAAAGAAGAGGAACACGCGCCCAAAGAAGCGTTCGATGCCACTGCGTTTGCCGAGTTCTTCTCTCGTCTAAGTGGGAGGTAAACACGAACGATTTTTCTGGCTTTTGGGATTCCAGGGAATGACGGCCACGGCACCTGGCACGCTATGAATCCAGGCAATGAGGCGTAAGCCCCAATAGGCTGCATCGAGTTGGACAACACGAGGGCGAATCTGATAAAGGCGTTGTGCCCATGTCAACAATAGTTGCGCAAAAGGAGCATCATGTGAGTTTGCTGGAGAAAGCAAAAAGAAGAGCGGCAAACCAGAACCCCGACAGATGAGCGTATGCACCCGGAAGCCTCGCAAAAGAGGACGAGGATGCTGGGCTGGGGCGTGCCCAAAAGCTGCATCAGGATCGGCACGTCTCCAGGCCAGGATGGGAGCACTGTCAATGATGAGATCACGGGCTCCCATTAGTCGAGAGCGCAGAGCGTGCTGAACCGTTAAGACAAAAAGGGACTCATACAAGGGAGCTCCAAAGGAATATGGTTGTACTTAGCCTCGTCAAGAGTCAGCTTACCTTCTTCTGTCGATATGGGGAAAACCTACACTAAGCGCTTAGCGTAGGTTTTCCCCGCTGTCATCTTGTCACCCCTCGGTGTATGTAATCACCGGGCGGATCTCAATTGAGCCGAACTTCGCATGGGGAATTTTCGCTGCCCAGTCCTTCGCTTCATCGAGGTTCTTGCAGTCGAGCAGAAAGTATCCGCCCAATTGCTCATCCGTTTCAGCAAACGGACCATTGATGGCTACTGTCTCGCCATTCCGAATACGCACCGTCGTTGCGTCGGTAACGGGAGCAAGTCCATAATTGGAGAGATAGACTCCGACAGCTTTCATGTCCGCCAGGAGATCAAACCAGCTTTGCCGGGCGGCTGACCGTTCTTCAGGGGCAAAACGTGGTGCTTGAGATGTATTTCCGTAAAGCAATTGACAAGCAATTTAAGCACTTTTCAAGATGAGAAAGAGAGGCTACAGTTTCTCGATCTGCGTATTGGTCTAACATTGCTTGGTGAGGTAGGGAGAAGGCAATATTTCGAATATCTACAAATACAGCGAGCGAGGACTGAGCAACAGCGGTTAGAGCAAAAAGTAAGTTAAAAACCAGAGAGTCGCGGTGACGAAAACAACCTGCGTATCTGATCTGCAACACCTGTTTTCATCACCGCGACTTCTTGGTCGTGCGTATCGGTCCGTTCTAACCTCCGTGGTAATCTGGATCAGGTCTCATGCTGCTCAGTCCGTTGATCGGGCTGCCAGCCTGAGCAGCATGCTGAGTGCTTACTCCAACAAGAGTCAGGCCCGCAAATGTAAAGCAGACCAGAAGCAGGAGCGTCAAGATTTTGAGGCGCATGTTTTTTCTCCTTTCGTTTTCTCGCTTGAGAGGCACAACAAAGTTTAATGAGAAAAGTATAGCAGCAAACCGTGAACCCTGCTCACGTCTCATTTTCTTCGGTATTATCCTCTTTCGCCAGTCTTCTGCCGCTTTTCTCGTTCTTGTTTCGTTGGCTCCGGTAGTGTGATGCCGAAGAGATCGGTCAGTTCCTCGGTCAGTTTCCGCATGGCTGTCAGGTTAATGGTGGAGGTATAATTAACGGTTGGATGGCGCTATAAGGATGGCCCCTCGTTGAGCTTAAACAGCACTTCGCCAGCATCTGAGTCTTCACCAATGCTGATGTAACCAACACTATTGAGGGGAAACCACCAATGGGCGAATAGGTTTCCTCTCATAGTGTTTTTCACCAATTCAAAAGCTAGCTACACAACTCGCTCGTTAATTAACACCTACTATCTTACTCGCAAGGTCATCCAGGGTTTTATAATCATTCGCTGTTACTGTTCCGCCATTCGTAATTCGCTTACTTAGCTCGATCATTTGGGCATGATGGGTGTTGCTTGTATCCAGCTTGGGGATGTGCAAATACTCGACAACGCTCACGCCTAAGCTAAGTTGAGATGCATACGCTTGAATCGCCCCTCCAATTAAAGGGGCATTCAAAATTCCTGTCAGATAAGCAGCTTCCTCTTCTGTATCCACAGATACGAAATAGAGCTTATGATCGGGAATAACAACTTTAGATCCTAGATATGGATCATTAAACGATCCAATGTAGGCAGCGACAAAACGATTACCAGACATTTCCTTCCATAGCACTTTATAAGGAGAAAAGGTGTAATCAGGCCCAACGTTCCAAAGGGACCAGTACGGCTTGCCTCGCTGGAACCTCCTCAAGCTTGAACGGCTTTCTAACTGCTCTCTAAACTGAGATAAAAACTGCCACGTTTGTGTAGATGTAGTGGGTAAAGTAGGGTCTCCATGCATTCCCCTTTGCGGAAGCAAGAGATGAAGACCAGGCTCTGGACTAGCACGAAATGCCGAGACATTACGCCCACGTAGAAGAGGAAAAATATGATCCGTTTCTATAAATTGTGAGATAGTAGGTATTCCTGTGGTACGTCCTATCTCAGATGCATTTTGAATTCTGCATGTCTTACCATCAGAGCTAACATCCTGAATATAAATCCAAAAGATGCCGTTTCTATCGGTTGTTACACCATTATGGGCTTCATAGTAACGTTTTCCTGGTTCAAAAACATGGCTCCATATCTCGTGCTCCTCAAGTGAACCTTTAAGCCATGGTCCGCCTTCCTTTCCAGGCATAGGACGGGCTAAAAGATCTCTGGGGGTAGCGTTTTCACGAAATTCTTCAGCACTCAAGAAATATGACTTGACGCCGCCTGGTATCCAGTATCGATAAGGGACAGGGTACTTAACGCTCTGATTTTTCGTCACTACGAAGAAGGTAGCATGATTATTTACCTTCTCAAAGGGCTTTATTTCTTTAAAATCTTCCACCAGATCTACCCCAAATGGTATACCTTTTTTATCTAGTTCAAAACGACGGAATCCAGCACTTGATTCGGTTGTGAATATTGTACCAGTTATGAAGAATCCCAACTTACCGCCATCACTCAACCACTTATCTATTACTTCATAGGTAATGACCGTAGAAATATCCGACTCAATACCTCCTACCCACCTATCCTTGCTGAACACTCCCAACTCCATACAACGAGGCTTAATAAAGTCTGCATAATCGGGCGGAAGGTGGCTCCACTTCACCCAGGGAGGATTACCACAAATGAACGGTACAGGTGGAATCGCCCCGGCAGCAAATCTATCCGCAATTATTGAACACCAGATTCCATTCCAGTTTTCTTTGTGCAGATCGACAAGCGTTTGGATAGTTTTCTGTAAGCTTTCCTGTTCATCTGAGTTGAGGAAGCTTAAAGCAAACTTTGCCATCAAAGTGTTAAGAATCGTTTCTGTACCGTAGTCAGCGTCTATCAAACCGCGAATCAGAGAGAAAACTTGAAAAAAGTCCCTGTGGTTAATTAAACTATCCGGCACTTCAAAGGACTTTATTCCCCGCTCGGTTTGTAGATCGTGGTGATAAATGCCATTTTCACTGTTTGCCGGGTTGATTGCATCAGCCAGGAACACAGGAATTCTTACAGGCTTATCTGGTTTCAAGTAAGGAGCCAGATAGACAACAAGAGACCCTTTAGCTGTTAGCACGGCAAGTGGATTGAGGTCTATGCCGTATAAGCCCTTCAGCAAATCTTCGATTGTATGTTGTCCTGTTCTGCCATTAAGCCTGCGCCGCAGGGCTTCTAGCAAAAATGTACCAGAGCCGCAAGTAGGGTCCATTAGCCCGCACTCTGTTTGCCATCCTATGGCATCTAATGCATGCTCGGCTAACCAATCGGGAGTATAAAACTCGCCCAAAGCATGCCTTAACGCGCCTGGCACAAAAACCTGATATATTCCTTTGAAAAGATCTCTTGTAGAGTCTGGAGATTTCTTTGAAACATCGAAGTCGATCATACTCAATTTCTGTACAAGACCATCTATTTCAGTGCTGAAAGATCCCCAATGAACATCGTCTACATACCAGGAAAAAAAATCCCCTGAGAGCATATTAGATATGCCAGCGTCCCTAAATAGCAGTCCCATTTCAAGCGCCTCTATGCGGCCTTTAATAGGGGTAGTCGTATCAGCGATATTTCGAGAACTGTTAGATAGGGAGAGAGCTGCTACTAATTTCGCTATGAGAGCAATGTACGTATTCAACGCGAAAAGATACACAGGTATATCATCCTCGTATTTTCGATTATGGACATTTCCTTGCTCTCTCAGCAAATCCTTAAACCTATCTGATTGTACACCGATAACTTGCCCAAATAAGCGTTTCCACTCCGCAAAGAGCAGCCATGTTTTATTTTGGTGCATGGGAGAAGCTTCTATAGCCGCAAAAAATAAGGGGATAAGCTTACTCCCAAAAGATGACCCCGGACCAACGAGACTGGATAAGAGTTGTGGATGAACCAGAGGTCTACCGTTAGTTTCAAGATATGTGATAAGTCTTTGCGCAGTCGGGACACCAAAGGGGGTAAGAGGTTCCCAGCCAGGCACTTCTTCTGTAAAACGCCCAAAGTTGATATGACTTCCATCCCATGCTACTAATATGTATCCAGTTAGTGGGCGTCCTTCTTCTATCGAAAGAAGACGAGCATATCCTTCAGCTTGTTCTCTTGCATGAAGCAACTTACTTCCAATCGACCCTTTAAAACTTTTAGAAGCTTCATACTCTATAATAATTGCTCCATGAACCACGTCAACGAATTGGCGAGAGACACGACGTTCCCATTGAAATGGCGTCCACGGAATCCCCAGATTATTACAGCTTACCTCTAAAGCTTTTTCTAGCTCATGCCTTAAGTTTGCTTCGTCTGTAATGCCATTAGTTACTTCTATTACTTTTGTAGCGAGTATTCGGGCCTGGTTTACATAATCTTGTTCAGTAACCGTCGTGGTTCGCGTAGTGGTGGGCTTTCTGGCGCTCATAAACGTCCTTAACTGCTTAATAAATTAGGGGAGGCAAAGAAGCTCGTCTGCACCCTATCTTTCAGTATACCTATTTATCCAGAAAGCAGCAACAATCTGTTTGTTTCATACACCCCTCTGCCAGAGCAGAGACGCCCTGGCTTGTAGGGAGCAATGGCTTCCTCACGTATGCTTCTGGCCTGGCAGGGCGCTGGGCAGGGCAGCGGTAAAGATCTGCTGGCTGCCGGTGCGGGTATCGTTCCAGAAGGGATGAACAAAGGTGTTGTCTGCGCTGAGACCCTGATAATCCCCGATAAATTGCAGCCCATTCTCATCAACCGGGGCATCCACCGCCGGGTCCCAACTCTGGGTGGTGACGCGGACATTGTTCAGAAATGAGGCGCCATGGTTGGTTGATTGGGCAAGGTACACATCAATCAGGCGGTGCAGCGGGTCCAGGCGCGTATCAAAAAAAATGATACTCACTACTCCATCCGGGGCCACGGCGATCCGAGGCTGGAACTGGTTCACCCCATTGTTCTGCGGGTCATCATTCACGCGCAAGGGCACTGGTGTCCAACTCCGACCACCATCGGTTGAGGTCGAAAAAAGAATATCCGCATCATCAGGGCCTTTGTCAGACCAGCTGATGTACATCTGGCCAGTGCGAGGATCGCAGGCAAAGGCTGGTAATGAGACATTGCGGTACTTTTCTGGCGCGAATGTCCCATTGATATCATGAATCGTTGCGACGAGCACGGGATTGGTCCAGCTCGTTCCGCCGTCCGGCGAGGTGACGACTGCCAGGCGTGTTGGAATCTTGCCTTTACTCATAACATCTACATAAAGAAATGCGATGGCCAGCGTCCCGTTGGGTAAGACCACCGGAATTGCCCCCAGAACGCCATCACAAGAGGTTGCACGCGTGGGTCGCCTGGTGGCCGGATTTGTACAGAATGAGGCGTGTCCCTCGACCTGGCGCATGGGCGAGAAGCTTTCCCCCCCATCAGTTGAGCGCGAGAAGGCCAGTTCCTGGCTACAATAGTTGCCAGCTCCACACGATCCCGCGTGATCGTAGGACCAGACGACATATACATCGCCATGCTGCGGACCATTGGTGGTATCCACAACAATCCAGGGCTTGTCACTAAAGGTCTTTCCCGATACATCGTCAAACACGCTGACTGGATTGGCAAATGTTCTCCCGCCATCCCGCGAGGTCAGCACCGAGACGCCGCTTTCGCCAGGACCAACGCTGCTGGTATTGAGCACCAGGGCATAGACATTATTCTGGCTGCCAAAGGCAAAGGTAATATCAGATGTGAGTTCTGCTGGCTTGAAACCGGGAAAAACCCCGCCATCCTGCCAGGTGCAACCGCCGTCGAACGAAGCGTAGGAGCCGATCTGGAAGCGATAGTGCCTGGGATCAGTGAAAAATTTTGAGCCACCCACCAGATTGAGAGGGTTGCGCGGATTCTCGGCCAGCATGGGCTCGCTATGCGCCAGATAGCTATCAGAACTCACACGCACATTTGTAAAAGGCGCCTGGGGATGCGGACCCAGATTCACACAGCTTCCACCATGCGCCAGAGTATACCGCATAGGTGTGGGTGTTAGCGCAATGGGTGTGGGGGCAACCTGTGGGGTACACGCGACCAGGCACACGAGAAGAGAGGTAACCACAAGCCACATGTATGTGACTCGTCTTGTAGTGCGTCGCATTAGCATTCTCCTGAGCAAAACTGGCGGGCAAAACTCGCTGGGGAAGCAACCTTCCCTTATTCTCTACGAAAGAAAAACCTCAGAAGTACTATTCGTAAAAATTGCTTTTCTCCAATCGTGGATATGCATGAAGTAGGAAAGCAGCCCTCTGTTCGATATGACAAAAGGCACAGATTGGAGTCGATATGTTCTCTCAACGCGCTGGAACTGGTATACTACAAGCAAGACCAGAAAGCAGAGTCACAGGTGAGGTTTTTGCGCGGCCCGCCCTTTCATGGAAGTCTGACCCTGAAACAGAACACGGGCGCGCGGTAACCTGGACGCCAGAAAGAACTGTTATCGACATGTCGAAAAACAGAATAAAGCCTGCGCAAGATACCAGTGCGCCAGAGAAAAAAGAGCAGCCCCTTGACCTGATCGCGGTGTATGAGAAATACAAGCGCCCGATCCATACCTACGTGTACCGCCTGCTGGGAAGCCAGGAGGACGCGGATGATGTGACACAGGAGGTTTTTGTACGCGCTTTTGTCTCCTGGAACGAGTTATACGATCACGAGAATCTTTCGCCGTGGCTCTATCGGATCGCGACTAACCTGTGCGTGGATCTACTGCGCCGGCGCAAGCGCATCTCCTGGTGGCCGTTAGTGCGTCGCACACCCGGCGCGCCATTTGAGCGCGCCAGCGAAGAGGATGCCGCGTATCTGCCTCCCGACGCGGGCGGCATCCCCGAGGTCTTTGAGCGCGACCATATTCGCCTGGCCCTGGCCAGGATGCCAGAGGACTACGCGGTTGTCCTGATCCTCAACGCAGCCCAGGGACTTTCGTACCAGGATATCGCAAATGTCGTGGGTATTTCTCCAAACGCGGCAGCTACGCGGATTTCGCGCGCGAAACGGATGTTTGCCGAACAATACCAGCATCTGAACGAAGAGGATCTGCAACAGCGGGAGGAACGGCGATGAACAATCTTGATGAATTACCGCCATTTCCCACCCTCGGCTCCAGCGGGCCACAGGCGTGCGAGGCGGTGCGCTTCTACCTGGCGCTCGTCGATGAGTTGCCTTTTGAACAGGTGCGCATTCTCTCTGAGCATGTCAAAGGATGCGCGGGCTGTGCTGCGGAGTTTCAGCGCCTGCAACAGACTTCGCGTGTGCTGGCCGCGCTGCCTGAAAGCATCCCTTCGACGCGCGTGGACCAGGCGATCCAGGCCTTCCTGCACAGCCAGCAGCCAGCGCGGACCGCTCCCCCCGTCCGGCGGCCAACGGAGCGGCCCGCGCCGCTTCCCCTCCCGCCGATCAGACAGGTTTCGCGCCCACTCCAGCTGCCGCCGGTCCGCAGGCGCTCACAGCGACGCGTAGGTACACTGGCGCTGGTCGCGGCCCTCCTGCTGGTTCTGGGGCTGGCTGGCGTCTTCCTGCGCGGAATTATCTTGCCGGGAACTAGCGCGACGGCCTTCGCACTGCCCGCCAACCTCTCCTGGAGCGGGTATACGCTGCACTATGTCCAGATGAAAAATGATACACAGGACCAGGCATATCAGGTAGAAGTCTACCAGGATCTGGGAACGAGCCAGATGCATATTGAGTCAACAATGCAGGGAAAGTTCGACGTAGTGGTGGTGACCGATCAGCAGGATATGCTGGGTGAAGATATGATGCACCACGTGGCTCAGAAAGGCAACAGCGTCGCAAAGTGGGCTGTGGATGGCTCGATCTTTGAGCTGGCACAGTTGCGCCAGGATCTTGGTACGCAGCAGGCGGTTTATCTTGGTCAGAGTACCTTCCAAAATCAGCCAGTCTACCAGATTCGCACCAGTAACGGCCAGGTGCTTTTGCTCAATATGCAATACTTCCCCGTTAATGTCCTGAGCGGCAGCACCAACGCGAGCGCGAGCGCGTCGCCATACACCAGATTCGAGCTTTTGCTGAGCAAGAAAGTTGATGACTCGATGTGGAAAATGCAGGTGCCATCCAACTTCCATCTGGGCAAATTGCCTGCCCAGGCCTGAGTTCCGTAGTCCCCCTTTATCAAAGAGCAAGAGCCAGGGCTGCACCCTGGCTCTTGCTCTTTGATAAAGGGGGACTACAAAAAACCCGCTTGTGAGTTTGCCGCTCGCCCTATAAGCAGGATACAATGTGTTTGGTGTGGGGAAGCAAGGTGATGCTTGCCATCACCTTGTTCTCCACCGCTGCTCTTAACCTGACGCCCATGAGACGGGCCTTGCGTCCGTCTTCGGTTCCGAGCTTCTCTATCTCACACAAGACGTACACTATCACTAACGTATCAAGCCGTTTATACCAGGCCCACGGTCACGCCGATGTAGCACTTGAGGTATTTCAGCAAGATGTCTGATAAGGAAAGAACCATATGTCTGAACAGAACGCGGTTATTGTCGGAGCGGCACGCACCCCGACTGGCAAATTCCTTGGCTCCCTGGCCCATTTAAGCGCACCTGAACTGGGCGCGCTTGCGATAAAAGCAGCACTCCAGCGCTCTGGCATTGATCCCGCGAGCATTGACGAAGTGGTGATGGGGAATGTAGTCTCGGCAGGCATTGGACAGGCACCGGGACGCCAGGCCGCGGTCAAGGCCGGTCTCTCCGTCGATATTCCCGCCTTTACGGTCAATAAGGTCTGCGGCTCCGGCCTCAAAGCGGTGATGCTGGCCGCGCAGGCCATTCGCGCCGGCGACGCCCGGGCCTACGTGGCCGGCGGTATGGAGAGTATGAGCCAGGCCCCGTACCTGTTGCGCAAGGCCCGCACCGGCTATCGCATGGGCAACGGCGAGCTGATCGACGCGATCGTCAATGACGGCCTGTGGTGTGCCTTCGAGGATATCCACATGGGCAACGAGGCCGAGATTATCGCCGAGAAATTTCAGGTCAGTCGCGAGGAACAGGATCGCCTGGCTCTGGCCAGCCAGCAGCACGCCGCAGCCGCCACGGCTGCTGGCCGCTTCAAGGACGAAATCGTGCCGATCGAGATTCCTCAGAAAAAGGGCACCAGCATTCTCGACACTGACGAACCCATACGTGCCGAGACTACACTGGAGGCCCTGGCGAAGCTCAAGTCGGCCTTCCTGGCCAATGGCACCGTCACCGCCGGCAATGCGCCCGGCCTGAGCGACGGCGCTTCCGCCACCGTGGTCACCAGCCAGAGCTTCGCCCAGGCTAATGGCCTGACCACCCTGGCACGTATTATTGCCTACGCCTCAGCCGCGATTGAGCCGCGCTACATCTTCGCCGCGCCCACTCGCGCTGTGCGCCGCGTGCTGGCCCTCACAGGACTGAAGATCAGCGACTTTGACCTGATCGAGGTCAACGAAGCCTTCGCCGCCCAGGCCGCCGCCAACGGCAAAGAACTGGATTGGGACTGGGAGCGCGTCAACGTCAACGGCGGCGCTATCGCCCTCGGCCACCCCATCGGCTCCAGCGGCTCCCGTGTACTCACCACACTGATCTATGAGCTGCGCAGGCGCGGCGGCGGGCGCGGCCTGGCCACCCTCTGCCTCGGCGGCGGCGGCGCGGTGGCGATGGCAGTGGAAGTGTAAAGAAGCAAAGAGAAGGCCAGCTTGCCGGGCCGCAGCCCGGCAAGCTGGCCTTCTCTTTGCTTCTTTACTTGCGCTCTTAGCGCACGCTTTTGATCGGCAGGATCAAGGCGGCGGCGCCTAACGCGGCGATGGCGAGGAGGACGAAGAGGATCAGGTAGCTGTTCAGAGCGCCCAGGATAATCCCGGCGATAATGGGCGAAACCAGCATGGGCAGGAAGATGGCGGTGTTCATGATGCCGATGTCTTTGCCGCGATCCTCAGCCGCCGGGAGCACCTGGCTGGCCAGCGCCAGGTCAGCGGCCAGGTAGGTTCCCATGCCCAGACCGGTCACAACCGTGCCGGCGAGCACGAGTCCCCAGATAGGGAAAAACGCGTAGATCAACAGGCCAAGCGCCAGTAGCCCGCTGGCGACAATGATAAAAGGTTTGCGCTGGCCAATTTTATCGGAGACAATCCCACCAACCAGCGAGCCAACGATAATCGACAGCACCATCAGGCCAAAGAAGGTCTGCACTCCCTGAGCCGTGCTCTGCGTGGGGAAAAGACTAGTATAATGCACGGCGTTCTGTAGAAAAAGGAACATGAAATTGACAATCGTCGTGTATCCCAGGAAGACCAGGCAGCGCGCCAGCCAGACCAGCAAGAAATCCCGCGCCGCGAATGGTTTGAAGGTCGCCAGAACCTTCCTGGTGCTCAACGGCGGAGCGTACTCTTTCGGCATGCGCATGTCGCGGAAAACCAGGAAAAAGAGCCCCAGCGCGATCACTACGCCGACCGCGATAGCCATGTAGCCACCCTGAACCGTTGGAAACACCTGCGCGATCAGGATATCGCCAATCAGTCCACCAAGCATCACTCCCAGACCATTCGTGAGAGCCGAGGCCGTAGCACGCTGCTGAATGGGAATTTGATCGGGAACAATAGATGAAACCGCAGCCTGAATAATATTAATCCCAATCTGCAATCCAACCCACTCAAGAACTATAATAGGCAATGCAGGCGCGAAGGAGAGCAGAAGAGCCAGCAGGGCGGTTAACACGCCGCCCGCAATCAGCCAGGGCCGGCGCCGGCCCAGAGGCGAGGTGGTCCGATCACTGAGCGCGCCCGCGATCAGGTTCGTCAGCACTGCCGCGACGGCCCCCAGGCTCACAATCAGCCCATAGATAGATGTCTGCTGATCCCTGGAAACAAAGGGGGCGATCTGCGCAGGCAGCATGATGGCAGTCAGCGAAATATTCGCCATGCCAATCGCGAGATTTGAGACGCCGTAGAGAATCACGAAAAGCGAACTTTTTCTACGCGTAGGCTCCCGAAGCGCTTCAGGTAACGCTTCCAGCGTCTCTTGAACGGCTCCCGAGTCAGTCAGAATGGGTTCATTCATGTTTGAAACGTCCTCCTTGATAATGCATGAGTCATCCCAAACTTTTCAAAAGTTTGTCAAACGGCCCCCGCCCCACTCCAAGGAGATTACCACAAGTTGTTTGCATGGTGTGAAGAGAAAAATTGGAAATTTTTCTCTTCACACCATGCAAACAACTTGTGAAGAGGGATTTTCTGGTGTGAGAAAAATCCGGGATGACTCATGATACGGCTACCGCCTCAAGAATGCTATAACCTGTAGGTAGATGCAGCGCCCTGGTGAACTGGAGCCCGGCAGCCGCGAACAACGGGAAATGCGCTTCCTCGGTGCGCTTAGAGGATTTCTGCAAAAGCATTAATTGCAGATCCACCAGTGCAGCGATCGGCGTCTGGTGTCCCGGGCCCACCAGTTCATCAAGCACCAGAACCCGCCCACCGGGATTGAGGGCTGCACGACAGTTAGAGAGGATCTGGATACATTCAGGATCACCCCAATCATGAATAATCTGCTTGAGCAGGTAGAGATCAGCCCCGGCAGGAACCGCCGCAAAAAAGTCGCCGCTCACCAGCGTCACGCGCCCGACAAGATTGTCCAGAAGACCGTCCTGGCTAACCTGCTCGATCACCTGTGGTCGATCGAAGAGAATACCGCGCGCCGCCGGGTATGCACGCAGGATTGTCTCTAGCAAACTACCCTGTCCACCACCAACATCGACAATTGTTTGTGCAGAGGAGAAGTCATAGGCCTGAACGATGGCCGGATTGTGCTGGCGGGACCAGGAACTCATAGCCTGACTAAAACGTTCGCCAGCAGCGGGATTGTCTTCATTAAAGTAATGCCAGAGATCTTTGCCAAACATCTGCTGAAAAACTGCTTCGCCCGTTCTCAAACTTTGATCAGCGTAACACCAGGGCTGCCATTGCCAGTCTTCCCCGTGCAGGAGCGCGAAGTCGTGCAGCGAGCGCGGCAGATCGGTGCGCAGAGTCGCCGAAAGTTCAGATTGCGCAAAAAGGCGCGGCTCGATCTCCCGAAAATAGCCCGAAAGGGTCAGCGCACGCAACAGACGATAAAGCGCTGCCTCGTTGGTACCGCTCGCCTCGGCCAGTTCGGCCAGGGTTCTGGGGCTATCTTTGACCAGGTCTGCCAGGTTGAACTGCGCGGCCAGGCGGATCGCCCGCGATTTGACCAGGCCGACGAGATCGTCCATGACTGTGGCGAATACTACCTCCATATCAGTCCTGTCTCTGCTACAATGAGAGAGGTGCTGGGTGGGCGATCTGAGCCGCGCGGGCTTTTTCCTCCCTTCTCGTAAGGGATCATCCGTTGAGGATACTGCAATAATATGGACAGACTCCGAAAAATGCGCAAGATGGAGCGCCAGGTAACTCAGTGCGGCTCCAGTTTTTGCCTTTGTGGAAACCTGGGAAGACGGCTCTGCGATGATGTCGGAGTAGTGTGCTGCCGCGCCGGAGTGGATTGTGCTTGCCCATAGGTGTGCTGTGGTGGCACCGGGGTATGCTGTGGTGGTGTCTGAGCATTCTGTTGCTGGGCCAGAGCATTATGCTGTTGCACCAGCACATCTATCGACGTGCCAGTTGGCTGCCAGGGAATCAGGTCATGTGGGTACTGATTACGGGCCTGGAAAAAGCGCACGATAGCCTCATCAGTCTGGCGCAGCCTGTACATATCCTTGAGCGAATTGCGCAGGCGCACAATCAAATTATTGAGCGAGCCTGCCACTGGCCAGAGAATATTGCCCTGGCGCAGAGGCACGCGCACCTCGAAATTGCCATTGGCGACCTGTGAGTGAACGTCGATGATCTCGCGAATCTCGCCCTCCAACTGGCGTTTCTGTAGCGCTTCCACCTGGGTCTGCTCAGCGATATTCTTTTCCAGGATCGCGATGGATGTCGCGCGAGTGGCACGTTCGATGCTGTGGGTCACGCTGCGCATCCAGGTAAAAGCAACAATCGCAGTGATAAATTGAACTACCATTGGCTTGGCCAGGATATCCACGAAAACAGCAGGCTGCGCGAGAAGCGCGGTGAGTTGCGCGTCTTTGTGGAAAAGAAACGTGAGAGCACAAATAAAATCAATCATGTGGAGGAACATATCAAAAAAGACGAAGTACGCTGGCAACAGAGAGGCAGCAAAAAGCTCAGGGATCACCAGGAGATCGAAGATTGGCAGAAGATAGGGTGGGAAGTTCGGAAAGCCCAGCAGGAGAGTCATCATTGAAGTGTCCTGCACAAGCACTACTAAAATGCCAGAGATAATAATTTGCTTTCGTCGATTGAAGAATGCTGCCACACAGAGAATAAGCAGGGTTCCCCCTAAATTAGCAAGTAGATTGTGATTGACAAAGCCACCAATAAGCACAACAAGAATCACTGTCACGCTAATCATAGCCAGCAGGGTATTGCTGATATACTTGCCGCGCCGATACGCCTCGCGTTCATGGAAACTGGCGTCGACAGATGGCAGTGGCGGAGCTGCAATGCGATGCCACCAGGCCAGGGGGCCGGGGCGCTTCTGGGCCGCGTGATCGCGCTCGATCAACGCAATCGTCGAGAAAGGGTCGTCTGAGTGGGGCGAGTTTCCTGTGTCCATACAAGTTCCTCCAACAATGCAAGAATAGGGTGCGAGCAGCTACCACGCCTGGCTCAAGTGCCCATCAGGACAATGATGCCCCGGCGCTCTAAATCGTTGAGCACCGCGAATAGCTCCTGGATATCAGCAGCAGACGCCGAACGCAGCAACAGAGCTGCGATCTGGGCAACCGTGCGCGATCCGTCGATCACGATAAGAACTTGCCAGCCTTTGCGCGGCAACGTTGCTCTATCAATCATATTTACCGCAACCAGGCGCCTGGGCACAAGCTGCATTCTATCCGGGACAAGTCCATTGATAGAGCCGGGCAGTTGGGAAGGCTGAAGGAAGCGCGTGGCAGACTATTTTCAGCAAAGCTTTCAGTGCAGCCTCCCCCTCGATAAGGAGCTTGCCTTCCTCATTCCGCACGGTACACGAAGCCATCTTCCCTTGCATCAAGAGAATCCGTACCCGGTAGCCTTTTTTCGAGGCCAGACCCGGAAAGCGCTTGAGGTCAGCAGATAATTCGCCGCTCTGATACTGCCTGCTTAAAAAAATAAGTAATGTTTCCAGATCCAGCAAATAGTGCATACTCTGCTTCCTGTACTCCTCACCTTGCCGGCTTGCAAAAGGTGAATCATATCAATGTTCTTCGATACAAGACCAACCGGAGAATCCCCTCGTTGGACCTCTCAGACGACTGGAACCAGGGTAAAAGGCGTTTCCTTCCTGGAGAAGATAAGCTATTACAATTAGTTTTTTTGATACGACACGAAAAAGAGCAAAAGAAACGCCCCCTGGCCTCTTCGTATACTTTGCGCAGGCAGATAACTGGTTAACAACTAAAAATCAGTATATCCAATGCTTATGCAATGTACAAGATTTGTGCTTATTTTTAATGGAATCTTAATGAGTGATACGCCCCGGCGCACCTTATAAATCACTGCTTGATTGTTGGTAAAGTCATTATAATGTATGGTGTGGCCTGGAGAAAACTTTCTACGTCCCATGCACTTTCACCCGGCACCTGGTTTCTTTGGGCCACTGCATCTGCATGGCGAAATATATTGGTTATGTTGGGAGGGATTCTGTCTATGCGTTGTTTGATCACTGGAGCGGCTGGCTTTATCGGCTCACACCTGGCTGAGCGCCTGCTGGCCGAGGGGCATGAGGTCTGGGGTATTGATAATTTCGCGGATTCCTATCCTCGCGCGCTCAAAGAGCTCAATCTGGCGGTGGCGCGTTCGTGGAACCGTTTCCGCCTGTTTGAGAAGGATGTGCTGGCGAGGGATCTGCTGCCCTTGCTGGATGGCATGGATTGGGTTTTTCACCTGGCGGCCCAGGCAGGAGTGCGAGCGAGCTGGGGCCATGATTTTGCCGGTTACCTCAACAACAATGTGCTGGCAACGCAGCGCTTGCTGGAAACACTGGCCAGGCTCCAATGCGCGCGGCGCTTTGTCTATGCCTCGTCCTCATCGGTCTATGGCGAGGTGGGGCACCTTCCGCTCTCGGAGATACTGCGGCCTCAACCGCACTCACCGTATGGCGTAACCAAACTGGCAGCTGAGCAGCTCTGCATGCTCTACCGGCGCAATTTTGGTCTGCCGGTTGTCGCGCTGCGCTACTTCACGGTCTATGGCCCGCGCCAGCGCCCCGATATGGCCTTGCAGCGCTTCTGCCAGGCCGCCCTCGCGCGGGAGCCATTGCGCGTCTTCGGCAATGGAGCGCAGCGCCGCGATTTCACCTTCGTCAGCGATGTGGTCGAGGCCAATCTGCTCGCGGCCACAACCGAGGACGCAGTGGGAGAGGTTTTGAATATTGGCAGTGGCGTGCAGGCGGCTCTGCATGATATATTCATGCTCCTGGAAGAGATCAGCGAAACACATATCACTCTGCACTATGAATCCAAACAGTACGGCGACGTTACAGAGACACTGGCTGATATCACCCGCGCCCGCCAGGTGCTGGGCTACGCACCCCAGATTTCGCTGCGCATGGGCCTGGCACGCCAGTTTGCCGAATTAGTGGATCTTTATGCAAGGGCTGGCGGCTCACTGGTGGTCTGAAGAATAGCCCCGCCCCGGAAAAGAGAGCACCGAGCGGCTTTTTGCATGGCGGAGCCGTGCAAAAAGCCGCTCGGTGCTCTCTTTTCCGGGGCGGGGCTATTGAAGCCCCATATGGTACAATAAGACACAACGAGCGAGCATGGGCTGCGCTCACCTGGATCACCAAACCATCATGGCGTTCCATTGGTCGAACTCAGCGAGGAGTTATGTCAAAGTGTTAGAGCAGAAACCAGCACCAGCACCAGCACAAGATACATCACGACAGGAGAGGGCGCGGGTGAACGAGCCAACTATTGAGCAGGGAACATTGTTTAACGCAGAGGAATTGGCGCGGCTGGCGGTAAGGCGCGAGGAGTGGGAGGCAGGCACGGTTCAGGAGGCGCAAAGGCGTATGCCTGAGCGAGCGAACCTGATGACCACTTCGGGCGTGCCGATTGAACGCATCTACATGCCGCAGGATAACGCGGGCCTTGATTATCAACGTGATCTCGGCTTGCCGGGCGAGTATCCCTATACGCGCGGGGTGCAGCCGACGATGTACCGCGCCAAACCCTGGACGATGCGCATGTTCGCGGGTTTTGGCACCGCCGAGGATACCAATAAACGCTTTAAGTATCTGCTCGCGCAGGGCCAGACGGGCCTTTCGACGGCCTTTGATATGCCGACGCTCTACGGCTATGACACTGACCACCCTATGGCCGCTGGCGAATTCGGCAAGTGCGGCGTGGCGGTCTCCTCGCTGGCCGATATGGAGGTGCTCTGCGCGTGCCTGCCTCTGGACCAGGTGACGACCTCGATGACGATCAACAGCCCGGCCTCAGCGATCTGGGCGATGTATATTGTGAACGCGGAGAAGAACGGTTTCGCGCGCGCGACACTGGGCGGGACGCTGCAAAACGATATTCTCAAGGAGTATATCGCGCAAAAAGAGTTCCTTTTCCCGCCAGAACCGTCGCTGCGCCTGGTTACGGATACGATCGAGTTCGGCACGCGCTTTATGCCGCGCTGGAATACGATCAGCATTAGCGGCTATCATATCCGCGAGGCTGGCGCGACAGCGGTGCAGGAACTGGCCTTTACGCTGGCCGATGGGCTGGCCTATGTTGAGGCGGCGCTCAAACGCGGGCTGGCAATTGATGAATTCGCGCCGCGCCTCTCGTTCTTCTTCGATGTCCATAACGACTTCTTCGAGGAAATCGCCAAGTTTCGCGCCGCCCGCCGCCTGTGGGCGCACCTGATGCGCGAGCGCTACAAAGCCCGCGATCCTCGCTCCTGGCTGATGCGCTGTCACGCGCAGACCGCCGGCGTCTCACTGACCGCTCAGCAGCCGGATAATAATGTGGTGCGCACCACGCTCCAGGCTCTGGCCGCCGTGCTGGGTGGCACCAATTCGCTGCACACGAACGCGCTCGACGAAGCCCTGGCCTTACCGACAGAGAAAGCGGCTCTGATCGCTCTGCGCACGCAACAGGTCATCGCCAGCGAAAGCGGCGTCACCAACACCGTCGATCCTCTAGGCGGTTCGTATTTCATCGAGACCTTAACCGAGCAGACCGAGCAAGCGGCGCTGGAGTATATCACCCGCATTGAGGAGTTAGGCGGCGTGCTGGCCTGTATCCAGAGCGGCTTCTTCCAGCGCGAAATCGCCGAAGCGGCCTATCGCTATCAGCAGGAAATCGATACGCACCGGCGCACCATTGTGGGCGTCAACGATTATACCAACGATGAAGAGGTGAAGGTTCCGACTCTCTACATCGATCGGGTAGGCGAGCAAGCCCACCTGGCGCGCCTGGCACGCGTGCGCCGCGAGCGCGACCAGGCAGCGGCACAGCGCGCCCTGGATAACCTGCGCCGCGTGGCCGAGGGCAGCGAAAATACGATGCCCGCGCTGATCGAGGCCGCACAAGCCTATGCCACCCTGGGCGAGATCATGGATGTCTTCCGTGCAGCCTTTGGCGAATATCGAGAGCCAGCGGTGTTTTAGGTGGCTAGCGAACGCCCCAGGAAAAAAGAACCGGGCGGATTTGGGCCGGGCGGCGCCCGGCCCAAATCCGCCCGGTTCTTTTTTCCTGGGGCGTTCGCTAGAAAAAATGCTTGTTTTTTGGCCTGGCCTCTGTTATTTTAAGCTTACACTTATAGAATGAAGGAATTATCTTTATGCGCTGGTTAGAATTGTCTGTACAGACGCACCCGGAGGCGGTGGAGTCGGTGAGTGAGTTGTTGAGTAGCTACGCGCCCGGAGGGGTGGCGATTGAGGAGCCGATTGAGTTAATTGACGAGGGGCAGGAGTACCGTGTGCTCACACAGCAGCCGGTGCAGGTACACGCGTACCTGCCTATCGATGGCGAAGAAGAAGAGGCGCGCCAGCGGATTGCCGAGGGACTCTGGCATCTCTCCAGTCTGGGGTCGCAGTTTGTAGGCGAGCTGACGACGAAGATTGTCAACGAAGAGGATTGGGCCAATGCCTGGAAAGAGTATTACCATGTCTCGCACATCGGCAAGCGCCTGGTGATCCGCCCGTCCTGGCGGGATTATACTCCGCAGGGCGATGAGGTGGTACTGGAGCTTGATCCAGGCATGGCCTTTGGCACCGGTCTGCATCCGACCACGCGTATGTGCCTGGAGCAGGTTGAGTTGCGTACACAGGCTGGTATGCGTGTGATTGATGTGGGTACGGGTTCGGGCATTCTGGCGCTGGCGGCAGCAAAGCTGGGCGCGCAGAGCGTCTACTGCATCGATAACAGCAGCGTGGCGGTTGAAAGCGCAACAGCCAACGCCGCAGCGAATCATCTCAGCGAGCGCATCCAGGTTGTATTGTGTACGCTCGACGAGGCGGAAGCACAGCAGCGGTCCGGGCAGTATGACCTCGTGCTGGCCAATATTATCGCGCGCGTGATTGGCAGCATCGCACCCCAACTCGCGCAAGTCATGGCTCCCGGAGGGCTGCTGATCGCCAGCGGCATCATCGAGGAGCGTTGTCACGAAGCCGAACAGCCGCTACTTGAGGCTGGTCTGCGCCTGGTTGAGCGCGTGATGATCGACGACTGGGTGACACTGATCATGACGCGCTAACGCATAGGATCAAGACAATGGCGAGCACTCCCCACGGGGCAGCAGCGTATCCGCTGTGAACACATCATTTTTATAACTGTTTTTCAAAGGAACAGCTTATGCATCGCTTTTTTATCGCGCCAGAACTGGTCAAAGAGATAGGCGTGGGCCTGGTTCTCCCCAAAGAACTGGCCCACCAGGTGCGCGATGTGCTGCGCTTGAGTCCGGGCGAAAAATTGATCTTGCTGGATAATCAGGGTCATGAGATTCTGGCCATGGTCGAGAGCAGTAGCAAGGGCGGCGTCACTGTGCAGTTGCTGGAGCACCGTCCTGGCAAAGCAGCCTCGCTGATCCGCGTGGTACTCTGCCAGGGCTTGCTCAAGTCGGCGCGTTTCGAGTGGATTCTGGAAAAAGGCACCGAGCTGGGCGTGGCGGTCTTCGCGCCCATCCTTTGCCGCCGCTCGATGGCGGGACTGGAGGATGCCGGGGCCGCGAAAATCCAGCGCTGGCAGCGTATAATCCAGGAGGCAACCGAACAATGCGGACGCGCCACACTGCCTGAGCTCCTGCCCATCCGCACGCTCAGCCAGGCGCTGAGCGAGATACCCACCGGCGCACTGGCCATTATGCCGTGGGAAGAGGCCGAGGGGCGCTCGCTGCACGATGTGCTGACCGGCATGCGTATGCGCATGGCCGGTGTGGTGATCCCGCAAACTGTTCTGCTCTTCATCGGCCCGGAGGGCGGCCTGACCTCTGAGGAGGTCACGCTGGCCCGCGACCACGGTGTCCAGATCGTAACACTGGGCCCGCGCATCCTGCGAGCCGAGACTGCCGCGCTGGCCAGTGTGTCAAATGTGATGTTCGCGCTGGAACCATGATTACAGGCACCAGGCTGTGCTCTCTTAAAAACACGTACACAAAAAAAAACACGTACACAAAAACACAGGGCCATTTAAAAGCCACTGTCAGGCGTTGCCAGGCCCCTCCTCTGGAGTTGCCCCTCCCCTGGAGTTGAGAGAGGTGAGCGGGAGTGGCGTCGCGACGCCACTCCCGCTCACCTCTCTCGATTTTTCCAGGGTGGGTGGGCGGGGCAAAAGACTTTTCAATAGCCCTGACAAAAACAGGAGAATCCTGACATGTCAGACGAGGATGCTTTGCAGAAACAGCCATTGATGGAGGCTGAAGCTGTCTCCTGGTGGAGTTGGAGATCGGGGATGAGGCCGGGGCGGGCGTTTGTGTTTGGAGGACTGCTGAGCTTTATGGCGCTTTTTCTGCTGGCAAATGGGGTGACGACGCTGGTGGCGGATATACTCGATAACTCTGCCATACCAGTGCGAGTGCCGGGTGTTGTGACGGGACGCGGAAAGGATGTGCTCGGCGCGCCGCAATTGACGCTGCGCCTGGAGCAGACCGGCTTTCCCGCGACGATTACGCTGGTGGTTGCGCCGGCGACGGCGACTGCGCTGGTCAATGGGAGCGCTGTGATCGTAGATTACGCGCCACATCGGCGCATTGCATACGCGCTAGAGAGTCGCGGGCAGCGCTATTTGTTGCCAGGGACCAGCGCGACTGGCGATCTCTGGCAAAGTCTGAGCCTGCTGCTATCTGGCCTGCTCCTTTTACCCTATCCGTCGCTGCTCTCATTCTGGGGCTGGCGCGACCTGCGCGGCGGCCAGACGTGCCGGCGCACGGCCAGGGTGGTCGCGCTACGGGCCGCGCGCCAGACGACTACCAGAGCCCCTGGCCTGGTGCCGCGTACAACTCATATATGGCATGGCGTGGCCCTGCAAATGGACGATCCGAGCGCCAATACACCTGAGATTCTCACCTTTGGGATTAGCCAGGAACAACATGCGCAACTCAAGCGCGGCGAGCGAGTAGAGGTACGCTATACGCCTCATCTGCACCGTCTTTACGCGCTGAAACCTCTGCCATAAAGCAGAACTGTGCCAGGAAAACCTTCTCTGGAACTTCTTATTAATGTATGAGTCTCTCAAAACACGATTGTTTGTGAGGGGCGAAGAAAAAACTTGAAGTTTTTTCTTCGCCCCTCACAAACAATCGTGTTTTGAGAGACTCATAGCTGGCCTCCTTTTTGCCCTGCTCAGCTCACCTCTATGGTAAACATAATATCAATAGCATTCAAGGGGCAGTCGCGACTTGTTTTGCAGATGGGGAGCCCGATGAAAACGAGTTCAGTGGTTCCTGAATTGGCCGCGACAAAGCGCCAGACACAGGCTTTGGCTGTGGCAGAAGCATAGCCGGCAGGCGTTTGCAGCGTTAACCATTTCTGATAAGTATTCTCTGGCCCCTGCCAGGTCAGGCCAAAGAGCAAATCCACTTCAATGATATCTCCCATGTGTACCTTGATGACCGTGTCATTATTCGTGCTTTTCAGTGTCACGGTCGCGGCAGGAGGTCGGGCGGCCACAGTTGTGGAATTTGGGCAGCTATTGGTCGGGCTGCGAGTTGTGGATGTTGCGGCCAGCGTGGAAGTAGGGCCGGCAGGGCTGCCGCCTGTGGGCGCCGCAAGCCGAGAGCACCGCAAGAAGCATGAGGGCCAGCACAACAATGCTTATGAGCGACTGACGGCGGACTCTATACGCGTTTGTAGACATCATTTTTGACTCCTATCAGTCTTTTGAAACCAGGTGATATAAAAACACACACGTTCTCAAAAGAAGACGGTCGATATCAATAAAAAGTTCCTCTTACCCATCCGATGTTTCTCTTTTTTCATACGTATTTCCCTATGAAAAAAGAGATTTCTATGCTAAAATAGATACGGTGCCTTTGATTTTGGTTATGCCTCGATTTTGTCCTTTACTGACCGGTGATTCAGCAGTTGGTTCAAGGAAGACCTTTGACTGTTTTGTAGGTATTTTTCCTTTGCCAATCAGTTAAGGAGATGTTTTATGCACGCGTCAATTCGATCCAGGTTCCTCGCGACCCTGATATCGTTGATTGCAGCGGTAGCGCTGGCTTTGCCACTGGCGGCAGCTAGCTCACCTGCGCTTGCCGCTCATGCAGCCCCATCACATATGACCATCAATTGTAGAACTAGCGCCCTTTGTACAGAAGTTCAGGATAGTGAAGAGGTTTTTGGAGAAGGCAACTACGTTGGCCACGACGAGCCGTCAACGCTCTTCTATTCTAACCGGCCCGGTTCGGGCAACCAGATGGTGTATGCTATGAAACTCCCGACCGACCCCAAAGCAGGGGCAGGCAATGTGCCTCTCGCGGGCCAGAGCTTCAACTTCCAGCTGCACCCGGCTTTCTGGTTTGGGATGGCAATGTGCGATACGCAGTCCTATCCCTTGCAGGTCAGCACTTGCGCGCCTGACAGCAATAGCAACATCTTTGACAACCAGGACGCTCAGCACCCTATGGCTAAGCATCCAGGCACAGCCTTTATGGAAATGCAATTCTATCCTCCTGGTTGGGTTTCCTGGCCCGCTGGCCTGAGCTGCGACGCCACCAAATGGTGTGCCGCGCTCAATATCGATAGTCTGTCAGAAGATCCCATCAACGGGACCGTCCTGAATTCTACCTGCGCAGCCATTACCGGACTGGAGTATGTGAACTTCGCCTTCATTACCAGGAATGGCCACTCGCAGGCACCAGCCAATCCGGTCCAGACGACAGCTGCCACGCTCACTCCTGACCCGGCTCAGGATCTGTTTATGAATTCTGGGGATAGCATCATCACCAGTATGCATGATACCTCACATGGCCTACAAATCACCATTAGCGACCTGACCACCCATCAATCTGGCTCGATGACGGCCAGCGCGCAAAATGGCTTTGGCCAGGTGCAGTACGATCCTACGGGGACAAGCTGCAACAATATCCCTTACGACTTCCATCCCATGTACAGCACGTCGTCCGAGCACACTCGCGTGCCCTGGGCCGCGCACTCGTATAATATCGCCTTCTCCGACGAAATAGGCCATTTCCAGGCCTGCAACGGCTCGGCGGCGATCACACCGAACGGCAGTTGTCCGGCGGCGAATACAGAATACGATGGTGAACCATCCGACTCAAACGATACCAATTGTTTCGCGGCCAGTTCATCAACATTGATCCAGACCAACGGTTGTCTGGAGCTAAATGGCGTCACCGGCTTTGACAGCCTATCCTACCAGACGCTCTGGCCTGATGGCAATACTAAACTGCACCCGACCGCGCTCCAATTTACCAGTCCGGTGACCGGCCTGGGGTTTAATTACTCGCGCATGGCCTTCGAGACGGATCTGCCGCGCATCGAGGCCAGTGACCTCGGCGGCAGCTGTGACCGCACCACTGGCGCCGGATGCACGCGCATCCCTGTGACCGATGACGGACAACCCGCGACATTCTACCCGTTCTTCAGCATCCACAAAACGCGCGGCGTGTGTACCTGGCTGATTGGCAACCACGTTCCGGGATTGACCACCAACGATTTCGGACAAAACGCCGAATGGGGTAATCTGCTCTTCCTAACCTACCTGGTCTTTGGAGGCGGAGGAACCACTCTCGTGCGCACCAATGACTATCAGCAAGTGCTTAATCAAAATCCCTGCCCTGTCTTTGGCTAAACTGTCAGACCAGGCGGAATCGAGCGAAACAAGGCACATTTTCAGGGTCGTTGCTGCTTAACGGCCCTGATTTTATACTCAAATATTCTGAACTACTGAAACAAAAGAAGAGGTGGGATGATGGATGAGATGTTCTCCCAGCGCGTGCGCGCGCTCTGGCAACAAGGATTGGATTTGCTTTTTCCGCCCCATTGCGCGGGCTGCCGGCGTGGCGGCTTTCTCCTCTGCCCGACCTGCCGGCACACGATGCAGCCGCTCACCACACCATTCTGCGAGCGCTGCGGAGATCCTCTGAGTCCCACTGGAGTCTGTAGCTGTCAGTATCATCGCTTGCAACTTCACGGGCTGCGCTATGTCAACCACTATCACGGGGCGCTGCGCAGGACTATTCACGCCTTCAAATATGACGGACAACAACGGCTGGCCGAGCCACTGGGGCTGCTTCTGGCCAAGGCATTTCAGCGTTATGGACTGCACGCGGATGGGATTATTCCCCTCCCACTGCATCCGCAGAGAGAAAGAGCACGTGGATATAATCAGGCGGTCCTGCTAGCCAGGGTTTGCGCGCATCACCTGAAGGTACCATATCTGGAAAAGATGGTGGTCCGCCAACGTGTTACGCGCGCGCAGGTTGGCCTGACCTGGCAGGAACGCCAGCAGAATGTTACGGGGGCCTTCGCGCTCACCGAGAACGGGCGCGCTTGCCTGCCAACCTATCGCTCGCTCCTGCTGATCGACGACGTGTGTACGACCGGTGCAACGTTGGAAGCCTGTGCCGCTCCTCTGTATACTGCTGGAGTTGAGCAGGTCTGGGGACTGGTGCTTGGCAGGCCAAACACCCTGGCACAAGATGGATCGAAAGTTATGTTATAATAATCCAGAAAATCAAGAGCATGCTTATGTAGAGCTTACTCTCTCCATTGGGAGTAAGTCGATATCGTGTTTCTATCAAAGAAGGATAACCTATGCTCAATAGTGGGAAACGGCTGCGCATCAGCCTGGTCTGGCTGGTAGTGATTCTGGCAATTGGCCTGGTCATTGTGCTTTTCCTTCGCACGCCATCCAATACCCAACAAGTAGCCGTTTCTCGGCTCCTTGCCGATGTGAAGTCCGACATCCAGCGCGGCCAGAAAGACACTCTGGAGGTCGCGAGCAATAGCCTGACGCTGACGCGCGGCAACAATCCAACCAGGGAAGTCGCCGCGATCAACGATACATTCAATGTCCCAACGGTGCTGAAAGATAATGGGATTAGCTATGGTGGCGCGAATCCTGATGTGGCGCTGCAATATGATCCGCCCAGTTCGGCTGGCACGTGGATTACTATTCTGATCACGCTGATTCCTTTCCTATTGATCGCGGGCCTACTGGTCTTTATGATTCGCCAGGCGCAGGGCAGCAATAATCAGGCCATTTCTTTTGGCAAAAGCCGGGCGCGCATGTTTCTGGGCAACAAACCTACCGTGACCTTCGCGGATATAGCGGGCGTGGAAGAGGCCAAGCAGGAACTCGAGGAAATTGTTGAATTCTTGAAATTCCCCGACAAATTCTCCGCCCTGGGTGCGCGCATCCCCAAGGGCCTGCTGCTGGTAGGTCCTCCGGGCACGGGTAAAACGCTGATCTCGCGCGCGGTGGCCGGCGAGGCAGGCGTGCCTTTCTTTAGCATTAGCGGCTCGGAATTTGTAGAAATGTTCGTGGGCGTCGGTGCTAGCCGGGTGCGCGACCTCTTTGAGCAGGCCAAGCGTAACAGTCCCTGTATTGTTTTTGTGGACGAGATCGACGCGGTGGGCCGCCAGCGCGGCGCGGGTCTGGGCGGCTCGCATGATGAACGCGAGCAGACGCTCAACCAGATTCTGGTGGAGATGGACGGCTTCGATACCAATACCAATGTGATCGTCATTGCAGCGACCAACCGGCCTGATGTGCTTGACCCCGCGCTTCTGCGTCCGGGCCGCTTCGATCGCCAGGTCGTACTCGATCGCCCCGATATTCGCGGGCGCATCGCAATCCTCCAGGTCCACTCCAAAGGCAAGCCGCTGGAAACCAGCGTAACCCTGGATACCCTGGCCAAACAGACGCCGGGCTTCTCCGGCGCGGATCTCTCCAATCTGCTCAACGAAGCAGCTATCCTGGCCGCGCGCCGTAATAAACGCACAATCAGCATGAGCGAAATGGAAGAGGCCATCGATCGCGTCGTGGCCGGTCCCGCGCGCAAAAGTCGCATTATTAGCGAACGCGAAAAGGCCATTACCGCCTATCACGAGGTCGGCCACGCCCTGGTCGCGCGCATGCTACCGAATACTGATCCGGTCCACAAGGTCTCGATCGTCGCACGCGGGCAGGCCGGCGGCTTTACCATGCTCCTACCCACCGAGGACCGCTATCTGTGGAGCAAGCCACAGTTCGAGGACATGCTGGCCTACGCGCTGGGCGGGCACGTGGCGGAACTGCTCACCTTTGGCGAAGTGACCACCGGCGCATCTAATGATATCGAGCGCGTGACGAAAATCGCCCGCTCGATGGTGACTGAATACGGCATGAGCAGCCGCATTGGCCCGATGGCCCTGGGCCGCAAAGAAGAACTGGTCTTCCTGGGCCGCGACTTTAACGAGCAGCGCAACTATAGCGAGCAGACCGCCCGCGAGGTGGACGAAGAGATCAGGAGCATCATCCAGGAGGGCTTTGATAAAGCCTACAACGTGCTCCAACAAAATAAGGCGCGCCTGATTATGATCAGCGAGCGCCTGATCAAAGAAGAAACCCTGGAAGGATCGGTCTTCGAGGCACTTTTCAACCAGCCCATCGAAAGCGAGCATTTTGAGTCGCCGTCAATCCTGACTGGCATGCCCAACATTCCTAGAACCAGGCTCACAGACCGCGACATCAGCCCGGAACTGCTCTCCCAGGCCGACTCGCTGCCGCTAGTGCAGCCCCAAAATGGAGAGATCAGAGCAAGCTGAAAAGGAGGCCTTATCCATGGCCAGTTTTACAGGAGCGCCGGCGCTGGCGAATGAGCAGGATGCTTTCAGAGACGCGTATGCGGCGCGCGTGCAGGAATTTACCGAGGCGGGTCGCCAGGCGGGTCTGACGCCAGCGGCGGAGGATCACGAGAGGGTTGCGGTAATACTGGTAGATTACCAGCATGATTTTGTCGATCCCACCGGCACGCTCTCCGTACCGGGCGCTCAGGCGGATGTCGCGCGTTTCCTGCGCTGGTTCTATGCCAGCGCCCATAATATCACCACGCTCTACGCCTCGCTGGACACGCATATTCCCTACCAGATCTTCTTTAGCGCCTGGTGGCACGATCCCCGCAGCGGCGAGCATCCTCAGCCTTTCACATCAATCAGCGCGAGCGATGTGAATACTGGCCGCTGGGTGCCGCTCTTCCAGCCTGAGTGGTCGATATATTATGTCAACAAACTGGCGGAACAGGCCCGGAAAGACCTGATGATCTGGCCACATCACACCATGCAGGGCACACTGGGTCACATGCTGGTCGCGGCGCTGAGCGAAGCCATCGCCTGGCACAGCGCCGCGCGGCGTACACAGCCAATCTATCTCGCCAAAGGACTCACCGAGCGCACTGAATTCTACGGCATCTTTGGCGCGGAAGTGGATGATCCCGCAGATCCCGCCGGCAAGCTGAACACCACCCTGCTCGATGCCGTCATGCAGCACGAGCGTGTTTATATCGCCGGCGAAGCCAAATCGCACTGCGTCCTCGAAACCCCCCGCCTGCACCTTCTGCGCGACTGCACCAGCTCCGTCCAGCATCCCGAAATCGACTTCGACGCTCTCGCCGAGCGAGAACTGGAACTGATGCAGCAAAAAGGCGTGAAAATTGTGGAGAGCGGGAGCCTGGTACATTGAGGAGAGAGACATCCATTTACAACAATTTTTGCTGGATGTCTGCCATGGTCAGACCTGCCGAGTCATCGATGTGAATAATCTTCCGGCGTCCCGTCGCGCCTTGCACAATCTGTAAAACGCGCCTGGGTAGGCCCAGGCGCTCGGCCAGGAATCTGGTCAGCGCCTCATTGGCTGCCCCGTCAACCGGAGGCGCGGTGAGCCGCACTTTGAACGTGTCCCCCTCCAGGCTGACCTCATTCTTGCTACTACGCGGAACCACGCGGACAGTGATACGCATTACCAGCCCAGCGGGAGAGACTGGAGCAGCAGGACCTGGAGCGTGCCCATAAACAAAAAGGCCAGAATAAACGAAACATCGAAGATCCCGATACGAGGAACGAAGCGCCGCAGCGGAGTGATAAAAGGATCGGTGATTTTGGCCAGGAAGCGAATAAAGGCGTAACGCTCGTTGATGCCTACCCACGAACAGATCGCGCGGACAATCAACGCGAGAATAAGCACGCCAATCCCATACATGATCAGCCCGTAGAGCAAGCCATGGCCAGCGGGAACACTCAGCAGCATAGATCGTTACTGCCTTTCTAAATGTGTTGAAATGTATTCACATCGTCGATTGCGGTGAAAACGTCCGCACACCGCACGGGATCGCCCGTGTGTGGCCCTAGCCGGGCAAGGAACCTCGTCAGGATGTTCACCGCGCTGTTTTCGTCGCGATCCATGACAAGTCCACATTCCGCGCAACAGTATGTTCGTTTCCAGAGGGGCATATTTTGCAAATGACCACATCCAGAACACATTTTGCTTGTGTTGCGCTCATCTACTATACTTAGTTCTTTCCCAAAAAGCAAGCATTTGTAGCCCAACATCTGCACAAAGGTGTACAGTCCCCAATCATTAAAAACGGCCCGGTGCAGATGTTTGTTTCGCTCTTTATGCTTGTTCATGACCATCTGCCGTTGGGAAAGATCTCCGATCACCACGGTTCTTTCAACCAGTCGGTGAGCAATGAGATGGCTCGCTTTATGCAGACAGTCTTCTTGTTTGTTGCGTTTCTTTGCAGAAACGCGGTTATAGACCTGACTCAAGTGACGATAGCGACGCGATCCTCTCTTGCAGCGGTCACGCTTCGAGCGGATCTTATCTAGTTGTTTATTATACCACCGATTGCCTTTGAACCCTCCAATGTGGTAGAAACGGCCCTGATTATTG
>WNFN01255904.1_pt1 | contig 31928 bp, 33 predicted proteins | sample 5400161 | NCBI WGS metagenome assembly WNFN01 (sample SAMN13153353, study PRJNA577476) | soil metagenome | isolation source: 80 cm saprolite on Douglas fir-dominated hillslope | place: USA:California | collected 2013-09-17 | reverse complement strand
GCCATAAGAATCGCCCCGATGCCTTGATCGCGGTGCTTTGGCACAAATGGGCAATCGATGTGCCAGTATTCTTGCGCGCTGCCGGTGGAATATTCTGCTGACGCTGTGGCATTGCCAACAACCGCTGTGAACCTTGGGGAGATCATCCGAACTGTGTCGATGCGAGCGTTACTGGGAAGGATCGATCGATTACGGGCGACTCGCCTGCTCGAAATCACCGTCGACACGAATGGGAGGCTCAAGCTTTGGCAGCCACCCCACACGAAATGTTGTGGGTTGTATTGGCTGTATACCAGTTACAGCCTCGACCAGATTGCCAGCGCCACCCGCGCGCCAATGCACGGCGCGGTGGATATTGCCGCTTTAGTCAAGAACAGGCGGGGACTGGCCAATATCCATCGACAGCCTATCGGACGCTTCAAGCTGGTTTACAACGGAGTGGGGGGTATCGGGGTCAAGGGCCATGGCGGCCTACGAGAGCGAATTCACCAAGAATTCAATGGCGGAAGTGGCACCGGCTCCTTGGCAATCCTGTACACCTCATTGTCGGACCTGACGAAGTGGCGATACTCGTATGTCAGCCTGGGGCACAGTGACTGTGAGAGTCAGGACTTCACAGAGCCGTACGATGCCCACGGCGAGTCGTTGGAGGTAGCGTGGCGGCTACACTACGGATGGCCACTGCTGTGCAAGAGGTAGCTGCACGGAAATCATAGCGGTCTCGCTACTGCAGAGGCTAACCCGTGAGGGTGTTCTAATCCATGCCCGCTGCGTTGACCAGCGAATGTCACGGCGTCGCTGCCTATTGGCCGCCAAGATTCTATGGTTGTGTATCGCCGCTTGGCTTGGCAAGCATGTCGATCGCCGATAACAGCACGTCCTCATCAACCGGTCCATGGAGCACGAGCGTCTTCGCGGTCTGGTGGTCGACCAGTCGCAGCGTAGGCGTCGCGGCGATTGCATCGCGCGCAGCGTCTTCGGCCTCCGCATGAATGACAGCATCGGCTCGCGTGCTATCCAGGCAGGCTTGTAGGGCAGGTGTTTGGAACGGTAACTTCGCGTCGCCAGGCAGGCCTTGACCGTCGCTGCGGGTGTGAAGGTATATCCACCCCACGGCCTGCCAAAATGCGACATGCCCGCCGACCGCGCCGGCACACTCGGCCATGCGGGCCTCACGGGTGGTCGCGGGCTCATGCATCCCCAGCGGAAGGTGATGCCATTGCCAGTTCACTTCAGGGTTCGCATCAATCCATCGCTTGAGAATCGGGAAATACGCCTGGCAGTACGGGCACTCCAGATCTGCGTATTCCACCACAGTAAAGCGCGCATCCGTTTGTCCGTGGCGCGGGAGATGCACGAATGATCGTGCCAACAAGCCCACCAGCAAGATCAACACGAACGCGAGCGGCCACAAGATTTTGGGCCAAGCGAGCCAATTCTGTCGCATGTGGGGGTCTCCTGATCGTCACTCCAAGGCGTCGTACGGCAACGGTTCGATGCCGCGCGCGCGGTCGATCTGCTCAGCTACCCGAAAAGCCGCGTCCAGCTCGCTGATCCCGTGGTGCTGCATCAGTTGGTAGCGCTCGTTCTTCTCCTCCGGCTCGGTCATCGCCATCGCAAGGTACAAACTCGGCGGCACCGCGCGGAATAGGACTTCCATGGATTTCGACAGGATGACGCCCTCAGAGAATTTCCCTGACTCTTTGCGCGCAGATAGCATCAGCGCCTTCTGCGAGGCATTGAGTTCGCGGAACCGCGCGATCTTCGCCACTTCGTCGGGTGGCATGCTGAGACAAATCCACCATTCAATCATGTTGAGCATGGGTTCAGCGGCCTTAGGCAGATCGTCCAGGTTTTGTGTCGCCAGCCAGAACCAGGCACCGAGCTTTCGCCACATTTTGGTGATCTTGACCACATAGGGGGCGAGCAGTGGATTCTTGGTGATGATGTGGCCTTCATCGGTGACGTTGACGATGGGGCGACCTAGGAATTGGTCGCGCTCTGCGATGTTATTGACCGTATTGATGAGTGAGATGTAGGCGATCGAGAGCTGGGCGTTGTAGCCCTCGCGTGCGAAGGTCGCGAGATCCACGATCGTGATATCGGCCTCGGGCCAAGGCGTGCCCGGCCGATTGAACATCTCGCCGTCCACGCCTTGGCAGAAGATGTCCATGGCGTCGGCCATTTCCAGGAGTCGGGTGCGGCGTGTCTCGGGCAACAGCGGATCATGGCCGCGCTCGCGCAGGGCTTCGCGCACGTCCTCGGTTAGCACCGTGCGGTTCTCAGGAACACATCGGCGCGCAGCATCGAGGATGCATTGACGCATGAGGCTCCGGTCGGCGCGGGTCATGCGCGCCTCTTCCCGGTCCTCGCCGCCCGTGATCATCAATCGAGCGGTGATTTCGAGTTCTCCGAGCACGTCTCGCTGCTCATCGCCCTTGGCAGAACCGGCTGCGTCGGTTGTCTCGTCGAGCGCATCGGCGTCCAGTGTCTGCAGTTGACTCGGGGTATGGACCAGGCGCCAGGCGTCCGCGAAGGGTGCGAGGCTCACGCCGGCTCCCGGCGCGAGCTTCACTCGATGCACGCTGAGTCCCAGCCGCAGAGCGAAGTCGCCAAAGAGTCCAAACGAATTACCCGCTTCGACGATGAAGAGCCGTGGTCGGTAGATCGCGGTGATCTGGTTCAAGATATTGTTAAGCGTGGCCGACTTGCCCGATCCAGTCGGACCGAACAGGAATAGATGCGCGTTCATCTGCCGATCGAGGCGATTCAAGGGATCGAAGGTGATGGTGCCCCCGCCTCGGTTAAAGAAAGTGATGCCGGGGTGGCCCGTTCCCTGACTGCGTCCCCACACCGGTGCAAGATTCGCCACATGCTGGGCGAATATCAATTGCGTGTACCACTCGCGTCGGTCTTTGGCCGGGTCGTAGAAACCGGGTAGCCAGCGTAGATAGCTGTTAAGCGATGCCACCTCATCCTCTTCGCGCACGGGTTGCAGGCCGGCGTTGAGCATCACGTTGGCGAGTTGCAGGCTGCGGGAGTCGAGCTCGCCCAAGTCACGGCCGCGCAAATAGAAGGCCACCGAACCTCGATACAGTTTGTGGGCGCTCCCGACAATGGAGCGGGCTTGTTGCACGTCTTGACGCGTCTGCTCGGACGCCAGTGTTTCGCCCACAGACTTCTTGCTCAAGTGGTTTAGGTGCGCTTCGAGCGTGTCCTGCGGTGTGACGACGACGGTGATGCAGAGAACCGTGCCTTCGGGGGCTTGATCGAACAGGGCATTGATCGCATCGCCCCCTTTGCGTGTCTCGCCGGTGAGGTGCCCTGTGACGGGTGGCATGCGCAATCGGTCGAGCACGACCACGCGATGCGGCATCCCATCGAAGAACCATAGTCCGTTCTCGACATCTGAGCGCGGCTGGCTGAAGAAAAGGCGCTGCGCGAAATCCGTGCCGCTGGCGAGTTCCAAATCCCCCTCGTCGGTTTCCTCGGGATAAGACGCTAGACGATAGAATCGCTCCTGGTCCTCAGCGGATGTGCCAGTTAAGGTCGGGTTGGGGTTGAACCAGCGCAAGAGCCATCCGTGGATGTCGGCCGCGCTTAAGCGACGGGCTTTGACGCCGGCATTGGCGAGCCCTCCCAGCAAGCGGTCGCACACGGTGGCGAGCGCCTGCTCTGGCAACTGACCGCGTCGCGAGGGTGTGCCCGCGGTGCGCCGGTAGACGACCATGCGCACGCGCCGTACCTGTCCACGCCAGGGTAACTGCGTCACCGTGTTGTCGTTGAACAAACCGCCTGGTTTGGCAATGGCCCGCAAATGGTGTTGGAAGAATCGCAGGTAGAACGCGCTGAACGGACTGTCCTGAGCACGCGGCTTTATGTAAGTCCGCAAGACGCGCAGGTAGGCGTCCCAGTCGGTTTCGTCCTGGGCATAGAGCTGGACGACCCAGGGACGCTCGTCGAGTTCATCGAAGCTGTCCTGCAGGGCGTTCTCCAGCGCATCACGCACTTGCCACAGCCACTCCGTTTCCCGCCCCTCCGTGCCAATCGGCGTCAGCTCAAAAAAGGCGGCGACCGATTCGCCATCCTCCAACAACAGGCACTTTGAACCAGGCAGGTATTCCACCCACGGCAGCAGGTCCGCGAACGAGGGCGTCACGTCGTAAAGCGCTTGCTCGTCCTCCAGCATCGCGGGCTTGCGCTTCGGATCGCGCGCAGCACCGGGGACGGGCAAGCCATGCGCCTTCAACACGGCCAGGTAGCGGTCCCAGGCGTCGGGTGATTCATCGTCGGCTTCTACCGCTTGCCGGCCTCCCCAGAGAAGCCGTGCCAGATCCCGTAGCGCAGTCATCAATAGTCCTCCGTGCGCTCGCCCGGTACCGCGTATTGCACCCGTTCGTAGAAGGGGAAGACCGTGCTGTAGCCCGGAATGGGTGCGGGATCGCTGCCGGCCAGGTGCGGGAACACGTACATCACCAGGTCGGGGTTCGGCAGGCGATAAAACTGCCGGTAGATTTCGTTTTGCGCCGTCCGTGTGTAGGCCGCATTGACGGCGGGGATGGATAGAGCATCGATGTCGGTCAAGGGTCGCCGCAGCGCCTGCCGGGCGTCGAGCAACTCACGCGTCACCTCGCCGCCGCCCGCGGAGCCGCCAGTCTGTTGGTTCCAGATATCGAGCATGGTGACATCGCTATGCGGTAGCAGTTTCTCCTTGTTGGTTGCGCAGCCCGTCAGCGTAGTCGCGGCTAGCAGGACGGCAAGTGCATTAGTCCAGATCCGCGACATGGATAGCTCCTGTGGTGTAGTTGACCTTGCGTCCCTTCGGGTCGTAATCGATGTCGAGCGGCCGTTCGATATGCACGGCAACGCTCGCGCCGGGTTGCACGTAGACGGCCGCGAAGGCCTGCCCGTAGAGTTTGTTGACCCACTGCGACATCTGCTCGACACCACCCGCCAAAATACGTCCCATGGCCTCGTTGCCCGAGATGCCGACGGTGCCGAGCGACCCGTTGCTGTTGCTGATGTAGGACACAGTGCCGTTGTCCTGCTTGATGAACGACGCGGCTCCGGCTCCGGCGGCCGTGATGAGTGCCTGCGAGCCCAAGTACTGCGCGGCATTACTGCGCCGCACGCCGCTCACGCAGGGGATGCCGTAGGGGTCGCTGATCCAGCCCACACCGCCCAGGGTCAGACTGTTACCGCTGTTCTGCAGGGCGCTGGCGCCCGAGCTCGCGTTGCCGCTGTCCCGTGGCACCGTACGGATGGTGCCATCGTGGAACACGAAGGTGATCGAGCGGATCTGCCCGCGCACGCACGACAGCGTCCAGTCGCCGGACGCCGTGCCGCTGACGACGGCGCCTGCCACATCGGGGATGTCGATGCCGTTGGCCGTGAGGTTATCGGCGCCGATCAGCACCTTGAACGGATACGGATCATTGACCGTCCCGTCGATCGGCACTCGCCCAATCAGGGCGGTCATCGCAATCGAGCCCATCAGCGTTGAGTTGGATGGCACGGTGTAGACCGGCCTGGCCGTGACGGGGCCAATTGGCTTGGCCCCTGCCTCGAAGATCGCTTCTCCGGTGGTCTCCAGTGGCTTCTGCGCGCGATCGGCCTCTGACTCAAAGCTGCTCGGGAATTGGAAGTCACCGCTCGATGCAGACGGGCCGGCTGGGGAGGAATGGCTCTTATCGTGGGAAGGCTTGACGTCTTGCGGTTCGACCCAATTCAGGCCACCTGCGCCGAAGCTGTGACCGTCGCCATCCTCGAGACCCAGGCCCACCGGCAGATCGGCATGACCACCCTTGTTGTCGAGCCCGTCGAGTCGGCGTTGCAGATCCTGCAGCAGGCTCATGGTCTGCTGATTGTCATTGGCGACTTGATCTCGGTCCTGTCGCAGCCGATCGCGCTCACCGCCCAGCGCCGCCTGGATGCGCTGGTCGATGTCGCTTTCGCGTTGGTGCAAGCGGTCGTTTTCAGCCTTCTGATTTTTGTTGTCGCCGAGCGCGGTTTGCAGTTCGTTGCGCAACTGTTTGACCTCTCCCACCAGCGTGGCGACGGTGTCGCGCGGCGTGTCGCCTTCGATGCCGAGCGCCTTCATCTCCGCGGAAGTGAGCCGGACGTCCGCCGTACTCGGTGCTGGTGTGCCGGTATGCCCGCCCGAGAATAGCTTGATGCCGACGAATACCACGAGCAGCCCCAAGGGAATCATTAGCCACTTGAGGAGGCCGTTACTTTTCATGGCTGCTTTTGTGCGTGATTCCTGCGGCCCGCCTGCGCCGGCAGGTTCACCGAAGCGTCGATGGGACTTAGCGCGGGCAGTAGCGATGCGGCGAGGCCGTGTCCGCGCGTAACGAGATAGAGCACGGTGGTGTCCGACGATTCACCGACCGGTCCCATGTTGGAGTGCTGGAAGGTTGCCGCAACGAAGTCGCCTTGCAAGGCGCGCGGGTCTAGGATGAGCCACTGCGCCGTGGTGTTGGTGAGCCGGACGGCGGTCACCCACTCATCGTCCAGTCTCCACGCCGCCAACGCCGTCGCGCGCACAGGCAACGACGGCAACAACGTGTCCAGCGCGAGGTCCCGCCGCAGATTGACAATGGAAAGTCCGTTCACCGCCTCGACAGTGCGCAGGGGCGCGTAGAGGCTCTGCGCCGCGTAGCGGGTCAGGACAACAGGAATCGGTGTTTCCGGGGCAGGGGAGACCGACGGTCTTATCGGGTCGCTCTCGCGCCTGATTCGGATCAGCGAGTTTGGCGGCTATATCGAGCAAGATGAGTGCGCCCGTGTTCGCGTCCTGCAATTGCAGCCGCGTGGGCTCGATCGGTGCGTTCGCACGCAAGTAAATGGCGCCACCTGCACTCTGCACCCGCAGGTGCTCGCGGAGCGAGGGCGGCACCCCGATGCGCACATTGCGATCGATAAATATCACCCGCTCCTCGCCGACGATCAGCGGGACGGCGAGGGGTAGCCGCTCCCAGTGCAGGATCTCTACCGCGTGGCCGGCGGATGCCAGGCCTAGCATCAATGCGACGTCTGCGAGGAACGGCAAGGCAAGCCGCTTCATGGTGACCCCCCCTGTGTGCCGGCCACGGAAGCGCGTGCTGGGGTCACTGTTGCTGGCGTCGCGATGTGCTGTGGTGGACTGCTGTAGCAGTCGAGCGCCAATCCGAAGGGGTTTTTCTCCGCGTTCACGTCCTCACGAGCGACTTTGAGCGGATAGCGGACCAGGGCGCGTTTGACCTGCTCTGAACCGTAATATTCGTCGGCTGTAATATCGAGCGTCACGACCCAGTCGCGGTCGGAAACGACTTTGACGCGCGCCGTCGGATCATCGCCGTAGCCGCGGCCGGGAATCTCATAGATGCCACGCACGCGTTGACGTAGCTCGCCGGTGTCGCGGCGAAACACAAAATCCTGTTGAAGGAAAGCCTGGCACGCGGGCGTGAGGTAGGCCGAGAGCGCGTGAATGTTGCGAGGGTAATCGTCCTCGCCGTTGGTCGGCCAGCGATTCAATTGCTGAAAGATGTAGAACGCAAACGCGTAAACGGATTCCGGCGGCACATCCCACCACTTTCGCACGCTACCCGAGCGCAGGTCCGGCGGCACGTGGATGGTCAAGTTGCGCGGCGCGCTCCACCAGCCGAAACTGACACCCAGAACCACGACGAGGAGTGCGGCTACACCTAAGCGCAGCGTCTTAACGTGATCCTCTAGGCGTGCCACCTCATTCTTGAACCGGCTCATGCAGTGACTCGACGCGTCGTCCAGAACCCTGAGCGGTTGATGAGGTCACCGCCTCCCAGGTAACGTGATAGTGCTGGGTATTGGCGCCGAATCCACCACTGGATCTGTCGGTACAACCAGGTGTCCGGGCGGCCGCGCTTGTGCCGCCGCAGCATGCCGCCTCCGAAGAAAACTCCGGCGGCGACACCAACCACGATCATCGTCGGTGCCATGGCGATGCTTCGGGTCACCCAGGCCACTGGAACGCCCAGCATCAAGCCGCTCGTGGCTGATAGCCCCACCGTGATCCACAGTTCGTCTGCGGTCAGCCCGCGCACGATAACGGGCTGTCGGTTCAGGCGATGCGGCAAGAACGTCACCGTGCCGTCGCGCTCAACGTCATTGCTCCGGGACATGGGCCGTATTCCTTCACAGGACGCCGGTGCCCTTGGTGAGCAGCCAGATGCCGACGACCAGGAGGAGGGCGCCGACCGCGACCGTTAGGCCAAAATTGCCCCACGTCTTGCGCCCTGTGTGAATCTCCGCATAGGTGGTGTAAGCGTGATAGCTCACTCCGATGAACATCGAGGTGATGACCAGCAGTGCCACCAGCAGTGTGATGTCATAGCCGTAGTTCTGCAGCGTCTGCAGAATCCCGGTGCCCTGGCCGCGCGACGGGTCTTCCAGGGTGGGTAAGGTGCCTGGGGCGGCATAACCTGATAATGGCAGACCCGCGGCCACCAGGCAGGCGATCGGTGCGCAGAGCCGCGATATGAAGCGATTCCGGAACAGTGGGTGTTTCATGGCGAATTGGCCTTTAGAGAGTTACGAGAGGAGTAAGAAAGTCAGCACCACATACATCGCCGCGAATCGCACGGTGACGCCCACAAACTGGCGCTGTGAGATACGTTGCTCAGACCAGCCGACGTAAGCGGTGCGCAATGCCCACACGCCCCAGAGCAGCAGTACGGCGAATACGCCGGCGATCAGTAAGGTGGCGCAGGCGGAGGGTGTGAACCCGCTGTTGCTCTGAAAGGCAGTGAGTTGGTCGGCGGACGGGCTCATGGCCGGGCCGCCGTTTTTTCCTGCGTAGCGCGGTAATCCCCAAGCAGAGTGTCGGGATCGCGCGGTTGCGCGCGTGGGGGACTTAAATAGTCGTGGATGCCGGCACGAATACGCTGTACATCCGCGTGCAGCCGCGCGTAGTCGAAGTGGTACCGTGCAATGCTCTCGTGCGGTAGTCGCTCGCTTTGCTCGGCCAGCCGGTCCAGCATGTCGAGTTGTCGCAAGAGGTTCGCCAGTTGCGCGCCCTCAGAGGCAGCGTCGGTGGCGAACGAGGGCTGAAAGTCCGCCACCTGCGAGAACAACGCCAAGCTCAGCGCGTAGCGCCAGACGATTGTTGATTTGCCAGTTGTGGTCATCACACCGTTCCCAAGGTCATGTGGGTGGTGCGATGCTGCGGCCCGATGAACAAGTGCGCCGCAATGAATGCGAATCGAGGAGTGACCCGTTTTGTGGGTAGTCGCAGACCGGTGCGAAATCGAGCGGCTTCGACCCTAGTGTCCCTAGTGTCGACCCCTCGACCGGGCAGCCGGTGGCCGGCTTCTAGTTCCTACCCTTTGCGGTTCGCGCGGTCAGTCGAGAAGTTTTTCGAAGAGTTGGCGGGGATCGTTCCCCATGACGCGTGCGATTTCGATGAATTCGACAACATCGATTCGCCGTTCGCCAGACTCATTGCGACCCACGAAGACGTGCGGTCGCTTGAGACGGGCAGCCAAGTCGCGCTGTGATAGCCCGGCTGCCTCACGGGCGGCTACCAAAACTTCAATTAACTTACGGTGTCCGCGGGTGCGAAGGGTCTTTCGAAGGGTACTGACCATGGCGCTCTGCTCCGGAAAATGGAGCGCTATAGATAAGTGACCAGGGGGCTTGCTCTCATAATGAGAGCAGAGCTAAGATAGGGACACCCGATTGATTAGCCGCACACGCAAAGGCGAAATCCTAAATGACACCACGCAGCCGTTAGAGACCGTGATCAGCAGCGACGCAACCCTCTCCGGGTGTTCGTTCCGACCTAGCTATTTGACCGTGCGGGCGAACGGCTCCTTTGGATCGGCCCCAAGTGCATCCTCCAGCTCGGTTACAGTGCCGCTGTCGTCCGCTTGGGTGACGCTTGGCGGATGAATGAACAGACGAAGCACCTGCGCGGTGGGCTCAAAGATCAACTCGCCCTTCTGCGGCGCCGGCTGCTTCAGCGTGGACGATCAAGCCGACGGGATCTTGATGAGCTGATTCAGGAGGGGTTTCTTCGACTCTGCCGCTATCAACAGACACAGAAAGCACCAATTCGTGACCCGGTCGCATTTCTCGTGGAGGCTGTCGAGAAGGTGCATATCGATCGCGCGCGTCGTGCTGTCCTTACCCAACGCATCTTCTCTGACCAGTCCGTTGAGGAACTCGATTGCGTAGACACGAACTCGCCTGAGCAGGACGCCGAAGCACACGAGCTGATTGAGCGGATTGAATGGAGCCTAGCCGCCGCCAATCCGCGCACGCGCGAAGCCTTCTTGTTGCACCGTTTCGACGGATTGAGTTCCGCGGAGATTGCCGAACAGCTAGGCATTTCCGCCCGAGCGGTAAGGGACCATATCGCCAAAGCGCTCCTTCTCATCGATAATGAACTGTTGCGCGAATGAACGGAACCCGACAACTGCAGGAGGAGTCTGTGTCGTCCGAGGAGGTGCGTGCTAAGGCAGCCGCCTGGGTTGCCCAGCTTCACGACGAGAAACGTAGTCCTGGCTTGGACGCGCGGGTCCGTGCTTGGCTTGGCGAGAGCGAGGACCATCGGCGCGCATTTAATCGCATGATGCTCGTATGGGAGCGGAGCGGGCTGATTTCGATGCGCGCGCGCAGTGGCATTTCAGCTACCGGGACGCGACGTCGTTTGCGATTCGCTCCTTGGGCCGCCGCGGTAGCTGCTACCCTGGTCCTGGCGGTAGTCACTGCGGTGTACAACTGGCGCGATAGCGCGCTTGTGACAGCGGTCGGGCAGCAGCAGATGCGGCTGTTGAGGGATGGTACGCGTGTCCGGCTGAATACGGACACACGTATTGAGGTGAACTACGACGAGCACGCACGTCGAGTGCGCTTGATCCGCGGTGAGGCGTGGTTTGACGTGTCCAAACGGCCGACTTGGCCCTTCCTCGTCACCGTGGACGGTCAGGAGATACGGGCGTTGGGTACCTCGTTCATCGTGCGCCACGACGACACGCAGGGTCTTTCGATCACTCTGGTCGAAGGAAAGATCAGTGTTGCGCCCACCGCCGGGGATGATCAGGCTACGCCGCCGGACACGCAAACCCTGACTCCCGGCCAACGACTCATCATCTCGCGAAATCACGCGAAAATCGTGGACCGGCCGGAACTGACCCGAATTACTGCATGGGAGCGCGGACGAGTGGAGTTTGATGAAACGCCACTCGCGACCGCGGTCAACGAGATGAATCGGTACAGCACGAATCATGTCGCCGTTGCGAATCCCGAAGTCGCTGAGCTGCGCATCGGAGGAGTCTTTCACGCGGGGAATTCCGAGGAATTCGTCAGGATCGTGACCGCAGCCTTCGGGTTGAGGGCCGTTCGAACTGGAAGCGAGATCCTCTTGTCCGAGTCCGCTGTGCCGCCTCCGCCTCCCGTGACCCCGTAACTCCGGCGGTCCACGCGGCGTTTTGCCGAATGTGGTCTAAACGCCAGTCATTGGCGGGTTCGCGCAGTCAGTCGAGAAGTTTTGCGAAGAGTTGGCGCGGATCGATCCCCATGACGCGTGCGATTTCAATGAATTCGATGACGTCGATTCGTCGCTCGCCAGCCTCATTGCGTCCGACGAATACGCGGGGTCGTTTGAGTCGGGCAGCCAAGTCACGCTGCGTTAGCCCTGCCGCTTCACGAGCGGCTACCAAAACTCCAACTAACTTGCGGTGTCCGCGGGTGCGAAGGGTCTTTCGAAGAGTACTGGCCATGGTGCTTTGCCCCGTAAAATGGAGCGACATACATAAGTGACCAGGGGTCTTGCTCTCATAATGAGAGCAGCGCTAAGATGGGGGTGCTTGATCGATTAGCCGCACACGCATAGAGGGAGAAACGCAAGATCACACTACGCGGTCGCTAGAATCTGAGATCAGAGGTTGATTCGGCGCTCCCCGGGGCGGCGTTGAAGTTCGATATCACGTGGCTATTCGACCTTGCCGGCGAACAGCTTCAGTGACCTTGCGATCACAGGCAATCAGGTTCGCATCGGGCCAACGAGCTGGAACGCGTCTACCGATGACCGTAAGAGCCGTCTAAAAGCGCGTCCAAGGCGAGCAGTGCCCGGTGCGTTCGACAAGCGTCTCGGAGGCGTTCGTCAATAGATAGGTGTTCACCCCGTACTGTCCAGACGCCCGTAGCGCCCGATGTGCGCTCCCACAAGGTTTCTCAAAGCCTTCGTCTGCGCTGCGTGTGATCGGCAACCTCCGCGTTTCGTAGCGATTCGGTCGCCTGTACAAGTAAATCTTATAACTATCTTCCGTTGCGCCCATCGAAATCGGCCTCCTCTCATTGGGATGCATTGCCAAATAAGAGGAGGTCTAGGTGCGTATAATTACAGATCGAATTCATTGTTCGTTGATCGCATTGCGTGTGGTAGCCGTATTCTGCTGTTCCGAGGTACAGGCTCAGATACTTGTACATTTCGACTTGCCGGAGCAGGCCTTAGCACAGTCGCTCAAGGCGATCGGTAGTGCGACGAATACAGACGTCGGATTTAGTGCTAGTCAAGTCGCGGGGCTTATCGCGCCGTTGCTCAAAGCAGACCTCACGGTGGATGGCGCGCTGGTACGTGTGCTGGCAGGGACAGGGTTGCGACCGCGGCACCTAGATAATCACACCATCGTGATTACCGTTATGGAATCGACCATGTCGGATTATGCGGAAAAGAAGCCGATGTTTGTGAAGGCATCCGCACTAGTAAAGGAAGACGATCAGATCGCGACGACACAAGATCCGAGGCAATCGGAATCGAGTGATAAGCCATCGTCGTCGAACACGACTAGTAAGGAGCTCGACGAGATCGTCGTAACCGGAACCAACATACGCGGAAACGGAGATACCGCCTCACCGCTCCGCACATACTCGCGCGCGGATATAGATCAGTCGGGCGCCGGAACTGTTCAAGAGTTTGTTCAGCGACTGACGCAAAATTTCAACGGGGGCGCGGCAGAGAACACGTTCTCAACCGGAAGCGGTACGGTAACAAATCTCGTAAATGGCTCTGGGATCAATCTCCGTGGACTGGGCAATAGCGCAACGCTGATTTTGGTCGATGGTCATCGAGTCGCCGCTGGGAACTATGATGGGGGATACGTAGATATTTCGATGATTCCACTTACGGCGGTCGAGCGCGTCGAAGTGCTCACAGACGGAGCCTCGGCAATTTACGGTGCGGATGCTGTCGGGGGTGTTGTCAATTTCATACTTCGTAAGAATGTCGATGGATTCGAAACGCGCGCTAGGTTTGGCGAGGTATCAAACGGCGGTACTCATGAATCCCAAATAGGTCAGACGATTGGACACGGTTGGAATTCAGGTTCTGCCCTCTTAAGTTACGAGTTCTATGATCGTACTCCACTGAGCGCTGCGAGCCGAACGTACTCAGATACTGCACCGCTACCTTTCAGTCTGCTACCCGAGCAAGTTCGCAATAGCTTCTTTGCGAACTTTGGGGAGCGGGCGACCAATGGGCTGGAGTTCTACGGCGACGGAAGTTACTCGCACCGAGGGTCGGAAAGCGACTACGCGTTTGCAACCACCGCGCAGCATTACCCCTCGACCGTGAGCGCGTACGGTGGCACAGGCGGTGCTTTGATCTCGTTGCCAAACGATATACGTGCGGACCTGAGCACGACCTATGACGCCAGTGACGTTCGAGCGCAACGCTACTTGCATGGACTGGTTGGTCCGCGATTGAATTACCGGTCAAGGTCTGAAGTATTGGATATCGACGCAAAGGTCGATGGATCGCTATTCTCATTACCCACAGGATCGGTGCGATTTGCAGTCGGCGCTCAGTTTCGGCGTGAAGAGTTCGCGTCGTCCGAGCTTGTCTCGAACTCGTCGTTTGGCACAAATCGGCGGATTGCAGCTGAGTTTGCCGAACTCCGGGTGCCCCTCGTGGGGTCCGTTTCTTCCGATTCGGCTGGCGACCGTCTTACTGCCACACTCGCGGTTCGTCATGAGAACTACAGCGACTTCGGATCTACGAACAATCCTCAATTTGGGCTTATTTGGCGTCCTTCTGCAGAGGTCAAGATACGAGCTACCTATGGCACGTCGTTTCGGGCACCTATATTAAGCAACCTAAATCCAATACCGTCGCAGGTGTTTCCTTTCGCGGAGCCCGATCCCAAATCGGGAACACAGAGTTGCGCCCCATTTGCGGCTACAAACACTTGCACGGATACACTCCTGGTTTTTGGCGGCAATCCTAATCTCGAACCTGAAAAGGCAAAAACGTGGACTGCGGGCTTTGAATTTACAACACCGATGGCTCCTGGATTGAAGCTGGAGGGCACCTACTACAATATTCGGTTCTCAGATCAGATCAGCGTACCGCAAAACGTCGCCAATGCGCTCAATGTATTTGCGTTTGAAGGGGTATTGGGACCTCAAATTATACAGCGTAATCCACCCGCATCACGGGTTCAGCAATACGCGTCAGCAGCAAGCTTTATCGATCCATTTGGCATTGGAACTAACTCGATTGGCGCGATTTTTGACGGTCGTTACCAGAACATTTCAATCGCTCGGACGAGTGGCATTGATCTTAATCTCTCGTATCAGAAAATCCTTGATTTTGCTGAAATTCTTGAGTCGATCGATGCGACAAGAATACTCAAGTTTGACAATCAATTCAGTCCCACGGCCCCGACTGCTTCGATACTTGACACTCCATACAATCCGACGCGCCTCCGACTCCGCTCTCAGACCACAGTAAAGCACGGGCCGATCTCGATCGCCCTATTTGCAAACTACATAGGTGGGTATTCTGATAATCAAGTTACTCCGTCGGTGCCCGTGGCGTCGTGGACCACATTGGATGCCACCGCGACGTACTCGTTTCGCGACAACAGCCCACTAAGCAAGACGCTTGTGACGATCGGAATAACCAATATCGGGAATAGGGCGCCTCCGTTTTTAGCAAATCAGACGGGCGTTCCCATTAACTATGACGGCGCTAACGCTAATCCGTTGGGTCGAGAGTTTTCGATTCAGGCGTCGAAGCAATGGTGAATCCGATAGTAAGTTGGAAAATTAATGCACCTTTTGCGTAAGCCGGAGAGACAGTGGCGCCTGGCGGTCGGAGGGCGACAAGTTGTTCAATGGTGCAAGGGCGCTACCGGGTGGCTGCAATCACGTTTCGAAGCGTACATCGCACTGGGCGCAATGTTTGTATGTGCCCAGCAATGCCTCGGAGGTGATTCTCATAAGATTTCGTTCGAGAATCTACCGTTGCTTGCGAACAACGTTAAGACGATCGACATTTCGTCTACCGGAAAATGGATAGCGGTCGAGACTTCATCGAACGTGGAGATTGTAGACAGCGGTAGCGGCCTGCGATTAAACAGCCTCGGAGAAGGCACGGCTCCCATTTGGTCTCCAGCGGGTACGGAATTGGCGTTCCTTTCAAGCCGCTCGGGTGATCTGCAACTGTGGGTGTGGAACTCCACCGACAGGCGGCTCACACGTGTCACGCACTTTGAAGGCGGGATAGACGCCGATCCGGTCACGCGAATCGCGGGCTATGTTAGTGATAGCCTCCCCATTAGTTGGTCTCCGGAGGGGTCACGTATTGTCTTTGCCTCGCGGGTTCCGGCGGCGAGGAAGCAGACGATGGGCGCGGATGGCGATTCCGAGGGCAGAACCGATAACAGCCCGCCGGGCCCACTTGTTCTGACGAACTCAACCCCAGCAGCCCGTACGCTGTCGGGAATCTTCGTTGAGCCGACCGGAGCATCCGGTGTACCGGAGGCGAGGGATGGCCGCTCATTTAGGCTACGCCACGCGTATGCGGGAGACGACCTCGTCAGTCAGTTATTTATAGTTGATCGACAGACGGGCGCTATCATCCAGATTACGCATGATCGCAGATCTTCTTTCCATCCGGCGTGGTCCCCGGATGGATTGAGTATCGCCTACGCCGCCACGGTTCAGGATGCCCTGCAGTGGAATACCGGCGCTGGTGAAATTGTTCTGCTTAACCTACAAACTGGGGTAGAGGAGTCCCTGGCAGGGGGTGAGGACGTCAAGTTCCGTCCACGCTGGTCTCCCAGCGGGCGGGCAGTCGCTTACTTGAGCAGTGCTACTATCCTGGGTTGGCCTTCACTCAATTACGTGAGTCTGGGTGCCTCTGTTCCCATCAGCCGGGTTCCCTTTGAAGATCGGTACATCGATAACTATGCTTGGACAACAGACGGCAAATCGTTTCTCATCCAGTACAAAGATGGTACGTCCGTTCGTATTGGGCGTCTTACCAACGATCTTCGGCGTATGGTCGATCTAACCGACCGGCGCAAGTACCCTATCGCCATATATGGGTTCAGTGAATCAAGAACGGGAGTGGTGGCGTGGTCACAGTACGATCCGCACGAGCTGTCAACGATACAGTGTGTATTTCTTGGAAGTCGGCAGGCGCGGGTTGTGGCGCGATTCAACACTGTTCCACACGACGTTTCGTTCGGTGATGTACAAACTGTCAAGTGGCACAACGAAAGGGGTGACGAATTGGAGGGCACCGTCTTGCTGCCGCCTGGATACCGCCACGGACAATCATATCCACTGATAGTAGACGCGTATCCTCTAATAGGCGGTGCCAATTGGGCTGATCCGATGACGAGCAATTTCGCGTGGTCATCCTCCGGTTACGTCGTTTTTCGTCCGAGTCCGCGGGCGCCTCATGTATGGATGAACCCATGGAAGGCGCAGATGTCATCGGCCGTCGCGAAGGGAGCAGGGGGGTGGGATCTCACTGTCGATGACGTTTTGAGCGGGACAAATGAACTGATTCGAGAAGGCATCGTGGATCGTAGCCGTATGTGTTTGTATGGGTGGAGCAACGGCGGCGGCGTCGTCGATTTCTTAATAACGCGTACGAACAGATTTGTCTGCGCGGTATCGGTGGCGCCGGCGCTTTCCGATTGGCTTCGTCCCTGGCTATTCAATATAAAACTCGACGCCACGATAGTGGGAGTCGCCCCGGATATAGAGATCCAAGAGTATATTGCGCTATCAGCAGTGTTTCATTTGCGTAGCGTCTCGACGCCGCTATTGCTCGCTGGTGGTGACGCCGACGTCGACTTTCTACTAGACGCGATCGAAATGTATAACGGGTTGAGAAGGCTCGGAAAGACCGTCACTCTGTTGCGGTATCCAAGACAACACCACGCATTTACGGAGAGTGCGATGGCAGATTTCTGGTCGCGTGAAATGTCTTTCTTCGCTCAATACCTTCGAGCGGATATTCCTCATAGATCAACCGACCAGACTCGAGCGGCAGAGGTTGGAAGTCCCGGGGATCGTTAGACTGCTTCTCAGTTGCCTGATAATGGCTCGAGCCCACCATGAAGTAACGGAGTTTAACTACGCGTCGATCATGCCGCAACTCTCGCGGAAGTGGAGAGCCATTGACGGAGCCACACCTCCGCCGCGAGACTAGATACAAGTGGCCAGCAATGCTCGGGTCGAAGTGGGGCATGCTTAGCTAGATAGGGTTCTAGCGAATGGCGATCCACGATGCGCTCCCGAACAAGGAACCCATCGAGAAGAGTTTCTTTAAGGAAGCGGTCGCTTTGGCGAAGCATGTCTATTATGCACCGAGTGGTGTCGCCTTTATCCTCTCGATCAATAATCTCCCTCGGTACCAAGGATCCGAATGCGTCTCGCGCTAGTGCGCGGGCACGGCCACCTTGCAGCAATCTATATGTTGGGATGCGAAAGCATAGCTCAATTAGCGGCTGAGCTAGTAGCGGCTGATGCTCATCGGCATAATCGAGCCCAGGATTAGGACGATGTCTATTCAGAACTTCAGCTACGACAGCAATCTGAAACTGTTTGCCCTTGGGAAGGTCTTCGGCATTTAAAGTCCAGGGATGCGAAACATAGCGGAGCACATGTTGTGGAAGTGCTTCCGGATTCACAAAATGCGCAGGGCGGTTAAGCTGACTGTTAGCAGTCCAGGGGTCATGGCTGCGTCCGACTGCCCAGGCGTGGCGAAGAACCCACCAATACGGCTGCCTCGCTAGCCGACCAGAGTCCATTACCGCCGATACAAGCCCGAGGTCTAATCCATTGTGCTGCAGGTAATCCGCAGCGCCTAGCTCCGTTTGAAATTTGAAAAATAAGTGGTCACCGCCTTCGCCAGCCCAAACGGAGTTTGCCGCATAACTCTCCGAGAAAATATTTCTTGCGTCAATGTCGAAAGTCGCGTAGATCGTCGCAGCTGTGGGTTTACATGACATCGGCGACTCGAATACCCGTTCATCGAAGACCGCGTGAGCGAGATTCCGCCGTTGTTCGACGAGCCGTAGATTTGCACGAGTGGCTGCGAGCCTTGCGAATCTGCGTTCGTCGTCCTGAGCGTACTCGCTATATTCGTTCACGCACGTTATTGTTGGCTGCACGTGGCTGGCCCGTAGGCAGCCCAACACAACGGCCGAATCAAATCCGCCGGACAATCGAAGGATAATTCTGTCGAAGACAGATCCCCAACAAGCTACACAATTCGCTGTGCAATCTCGGAGTGAATTCACAGCCTCATCGTAGTCCTCAACCGGTGCCTGCCGTGCGACATTTCGAGGATCCCAGAGCGCGAATTGTCGGAGCGGCCCCGGCGAAATCTCAATCGCTTCTCCGGCCAGCACTTCATGAATCTCGCGCAATCCGCATTCCTGTATTTGAAGTTGGCCCGAGTGAATAAATGCCGCAATGTATTGCCAGTTCAGAGTGAATGGTTGTAACGCGAGCGGCGTGAGGTCAGAAATGGCCGAGAAGGCAATTCGTATGCCAAATCGCTCGGTGTGGTAGCAAGGGATCTTACCGGAGCAATCCCTCAGAATCGTAAGCCGCTGTCCATTGGGATGTCTAAGAATAGCGATATAACTCCCCCAATACGCTGTCATGAGTAGCTGGCCGCCGCTGGCCACGAAGCCTTGCGCGTCTGCCGTCGTGAGTTTTGGTTCCCAGCTCGAATGCCATCGTTGAAAGTCTACGGGAAACAGGCGACCCAGAATCAGTCCGGAGCCATCGGGTAACACGTACGCCTTCATATCTCGACTGGTGGGAATCTTACTGAATACAACTACGTCGACGGCGCGGAAGGACTCGGTCCATCCGCAATTAACATCTTGAAGCCGAAGTGCGAGGCGTGTTACCTCCGCCGCAGCACGCTGATCAGCGTTGTTCCAAGTCATCGCGATATAGTGGTACACGATGTTCTGGGGTCAGACGGACAAGATCGGGGAAAAACCTGAAACGCGCGCTAGCGTGTCGTTTAAGACTGTCGAGTCGTGTTGTAACCAACAGTGCGCTTGAAAGGGTTCGGCCGTAACCCCGAATACAAGGTCCACCGACAAATTATTTAGAGCGAGAAAGCCGAGAAGGGCTAGCGAATCGAAAAGGCAAAGATATTCCCGAGGATAAAACCAACGAAGTGTCTCGAACTGAGCAATGACGCGTGATAGACGCGCTACGTCACAGTTGATACGCCATTTCGATTGAGCCTTTAGGCTGCGGACCAATTGTAACGTTGCATTGATTGAGTAACCTGCAAGATATTTGTCAGCCTTTCTTGCCGCGCGAAAAAAGGAAGGTGCGTAGACCAAGCTCGCGCGAAGCGGAGCGGAACCAGGATTCGATTGCAGTGACGCCACTGCCGCTTTCATTGGCATCGGTGCAAATGGCAATCCGTCCCGTGGATTTTCAGTCAAGATCTCGCCTTTGACGAGTTCCGACGCGAACTGCCTGATGGTTGACGATAGATCCGATAAGGAGTCAATACTACGGGAGGGCTCTTCCGAGGGGTTGAGGAGCCATGGCCGCAGTTGTTCCAGCTCCTCGGCATCAATACAACTGTAGCGGTCATGGTTTGCGTCGAGAACAACCCAATGTCTTCCAGACCGGCAAATGAAGACGTTTTTTCGGAGGCAATATGTGGGCGTCATTCTGGTGAGTCGCTACGCGCGGAATATTGATAAAAGCGGTGCGCCCGAATGCGCACCGCCAAGTGCTCTATCGGAGCGTTAGATCCCAACCCTCGGAGGATTGAGGCTCTCGAACGAATTCTGTCCGCCTTTTGTTTCTTCCGATACGCGCCCCATTTCGACCACCGTCGGTGACTTCTCTGCCACCCGTTGGGTCTCATCGACTTTGGTTGATTCCATGACAATCTCCTCGATTTAACTAAGTGAAGTGAACATGCACCACCCAGCGGGTGGCGCGATAGACGTGACTACGCTCTCAACGATTTGTCAACGAGCAATTTCCGGCTGAAGGGCAGGCGAAGACTCCATGCAGCTTTGCGCAAGGGGAAATGCCGTGCGAGTGGATGGGGGAATGCCGTAGTGCCTCGCCGTGAATTGCTCAATTGTGCGGAGTTCAAATAATGAAAGTAGCAGAATGGAAGTGTCGGAGTTTTTATAAACTAAACACTGAGTTGCAAGGCTAGTGGCGTCGTAATCGGAAAGGGTGGAGCATTTTGGCAAAGCGTGCTTGACGCACGAAGACGTTCGCCCGCGTGTGACCAGGAAGGTCATAGATGTGATCGAGAAAGTCACAGAAAAGAATCAGATTGGTACGCCGCACGCGCGCTAACAGACACCGCGACAAGGGCATAACTCAAGTAGCGGCGTGCCACGACACTTCAGACGCATCCTGTCCGACACTATCGAGGTGTCATAAGTGTGGCCCATTACTTTTGCCGATGACGACCATTCGTGGCCGGTCCATAATCGCTCTGCTTGCATCCGAGCGCCGACGGTTAGAAGTGTGCCGCGGGCGCTACGTAGTCGGGGCATTTGACTGACCAACATTGTGACGCAAGGAGAGCAGAATCATGTACCGTGTGAATCGCGTGGAACATGGGAGTGGTGTCGCTGTCAAGGGGAGAGGCTCATGCGGCTAATTCAAGGAGGATTCAGTCATGCCCCGTCCGCAACGGCTGCCACCTATTCCGTTCGGGTGGTACTACATCGCGTTGTCCGCTAGAGACGGACGTAGCCTGTTCAGAAACGCAACGGACGTTAAGATGTTGTTGAAGTTGTTGAGTGCAACGCTAGCAAGGAAAGGGGCACACCTTCACGCCGGTTGCGTGACACCGAGTGAGGTGCACCTTGCTATCCTGACTGGCGAAGCGCCCGTGAGCGCAATCACTCGTAGCTTCTGTCACGATTACGCAAACCGTTTCAACCGAAATCACCGTGAGAGCGGCCGGCTATTTCGGGCGCATCCTCATGTGTTGCTGATCCAACATCATTTGTGGCTTGTCCCTCTGGTTCATGTCATCCATTGGATTCCGCGGCTTCGACAGTCTCGGTGTGGGGCCTGTGAAAAATACTGGAGCAGCGACGCGGCGTACCGCGGACGCGCGCGGCGAGAAGGGCTCATCACTCACGCGGTGCTTCACATGGTATCCCGCGGCGCTCGACGTCGTGACGTACAACAGGACGCGTATCGCAAGCGGTTTGATCACGCGCCGGACGCTGAAGATATTAGGTTGCTTTCAGACGGATCGCCGCACGACCCCCGCATGCTGGGCGACGCGGAGTTCCTGGAGGAGACCTGGCTAGCCACGCATCAATCATCTCCTCGAAAAAGCCGGGTGGTGCTCTCTATCGGCGACTTTCGGCGCGAAGTCTTCGACGCATTGGAGGAATTCGGGGCGATGTGCGATTTGAGCTTGTCACGACGCCAAGCGGGAGCCTGGAAACGGGTTGTGACCCTGGAGCAACTGTGCTCGCATTCACGCAGGCGCCCACTGCCCACGATTCGGGCGGTGATCACGTCATACGTAATCTCGCGTCACATAGCAACTCGCGCTCAAGCGGCACGATTCTTTGGGTGCCGGCCGGAAACTCTATCCGTGGATCGACGCCGACACGCTGAGGCGGTCTTTGTCCAGTGGTTCGGCGTTGCATCCGACGCGCTGTTTTCTACCAAACGGGGCGGCGGCTAGAGTGCTGGATAGAGGCGAACGAGCGCGAGAACATCCTGAGTCGGACAGCGTTCCTCGGCGTCAGCCGTCGTGGAGAAGCGCTCGGGAGATCGTGGGCATCGTCTGGTGTGATGCCGACCGCCTCGTGAGGCGGCGTCTGGCGGCTGTTCTGCTTCTGGTCGTCACGGCCTCAGTGTTGACGGCGCTCGGACCGCTTGCCTTGAAGTGGCTAGTGGATGGATTCACGGGACAGGCGCGAAATCGGCTATCGCCTTCGACTCTCGTCGGGGCTTATGTCCTGAGCCAGTTTCTCGCACGAACCGTGGGCGAGATCCGTGGTCTCGTGTATGCGCGGGCGGAGCGGCGAATGTACCGGGTGCTGAGCGGTCGTCTCTTCGCCCACCTTTTGCGGCTGCCGTTGCCGTTTCATTTAGACCGCAAGACCGGCGGGATCAGCCAAAGTTTGGAGAACGGTCTGACGGGTTACCAGATGATCTTGCATCACCTCGTGTTTACATTGCTGCCGGTCACGGCCGAATTGGGAACGATCGTCGTTGTGTTCGCGCGTCTCGGACACCCCGCCTTCCTGTCGTTGTTCTGCGGTGCTCTCGTGTGCTATGCCGCGGTCTTCGCCTACGCCGCAAAGGCTATTGCAAGAGCAGCCAAGAGCGCGTCAGCTGCACACATCGATGCCGCCGCTCAAATGACGGATGCCCTGCTTAATGTGGAGTCAGTGAAGTACTTCGCCGCAGAAGCCACCGTCCAGGAGCGGGTAGGTCGTGCACTGTCGCACACGGAGGCGGGATGGGTGGGCTTTTATCGGCGGTATGCCGTCAACGGCGTCGCCGTATCAACGATCTTCGCCACCTTCCTGGCCGCCACCACGCTGCACGCCGTGCATGAGGTCGAGGGGGCCCGACTCACCGTGGGCGACTTTGTTCTGGTCACAACGTACATGTTGCAAGTCATTCGACCCGTCGAGGCGCTTGGGTACGCGATGCAGGGATTTTCACAGGGCGCTGCCATGCTGGAAAAAATGTTGGCGCTGTTCCATGAGAAATCCGAACCGCAGCAACCGGGTACGATCATCCCCCTCGAGGGTCCCGGGCAATTGGAATTTGAGAATGTGACGCTGTCCTACGAGCCTCACCGCGCGGCGCTCCAAGGTGTGAGCTTCCAGGTTCCCGCCGGCAAGACTGTGGGTATCGTTGGCGCGAGCGGGTCCGGTAAATCGACACTGGTACGACTACTAGTGCGCCTCCTCGAACCGGACGCCGGCCGAATTTTGTTGGACGGCGTCCCGATCTCTGCCCTCTCGCTGGCAACCTTGCGTCAATCAATTGCGGTCGTCCCACAGGACGCGGTGTTGTTCAACGATTCCGTTGGCGAGAACATCGCCTTTGGAAGGGCAGATTGCACACAGGAGGAGATTGAGCAAGCGGCGAGGCAGGCCCACCTTCACGAGTTGATCGCGAGCTTGCCCGACGCCTACGATACAAACGTCGGAGAAAGGGGGCTCAAGCTGTCGGGGGGAGAACGGCAGCGACTGTCGATTGCAAGGGCGGCGATCAAGCGCCCGCGAATCTATATTTTCGATGAGGCCACGTCGGCTCTCGATTCAGAAACTGAACTCGAGATCGTGCGAAACTTGCGGGAAATATCACAGTCCGTCACCACACTGGTGATCAGCCACCGGCTGTCAACCGTCGTACACGCGGACGAGATCATCGTACTGGAGACAGGAGCAGTGGTCGAGCGCGGCACGCACGCATCCTTGCTGCGACAACAAGGTCGGTATGCCGCGTTTTGGGCAGCTCAGCAAGCGGGGTCCGTGGCTGCCTAACAATCGCGACCTCAATACGCTGGTAGGATAGGTGCTGTTGAATAGTGCCGGGGGAGGGCAGATGGGTAGCGCAGAGTAGACGCCGATGAGGTGGCGCAACTTAAATGTAGTGCCCACCCCCGAAGCTCGCTGACAAACGACTGATTGGAGCGCCTGTAACAACGGGCGGCGAGGCCTTTTGTCCAGCTGAGACGGTTATCGGTGCCTGCTACAGATATTTCTTGAAACTCCCCGCCGCGATATCCGTCGCCACCCCCAGCAGAACGGCGCTCGGCAGCAGGATGAGCAACGGGCTCACGCTGACCGGAAGGGCGAGATAGAAACCCCAAGGCAACGCCGCCAGAGGCATGAGGCTCGCTTTGGCGCGGTGATAGACGAAGCCGGACTCCCGCCCGGCACCGAACCGCCGCACGTCACGGCGCACCAGCCCGTCGACTGTCCCGGCGAAGGCTGTCATCAAGAACAGCGGCAACATCAGACACAGCACCAGTAGGCGAACCAGGAAGGTGAGCAGACTGTAGATCGATGCCAGCACGTAGTCCTCCATCCGGAGGTAAATCTGGCCCAAGTAGTAACCGAAATCGCGGCTTTGACTATGGCGGTCGGCGGCGGTCCCGCCAGCGCGCGCGTGCGCGGAGATATCACGTACCCAGCCAAGCAGCCCTGTTCTGACGAATAGCCCCTCATAGGCCCCTTCGACCCATTGATGAACCGTGCGTCCCGGTTCCTGCACCAGCACGCTACGGGTGAAATACGAAGAGAGTTGGTCGAGCTCATAGTTCAGCATGCCCTGGGCGTGATGCCAGCGCTGCTCCGGCCAAAAGAAGTGCAGACCCACGCATTCGATGAGAATGCACAGCAGCAGTGATCCACACAGCACACCGAAGAGACGAAACGGCAGCGTGATCAGGGTCGCGATCAGTCCTTGCTCATGCGCTTGCTGATGTTGCGCAACGGCGGCCGGATCGTTCACTTCAACTCCCCGTCGTCGGCCGTAGTCAACTGTCTAAAATCGTCCAGCAGGTCATCGGGCAGCGGACTGTCTTGGAGGGAGGGGAGCGTCTGGTTTTCCCACCAGTCGCTAGCGTCGACGTAGTGCTGCCGCATATAACTTGCCAGTTCCTGCAGATCCTTCGGGATAATTTCATCGGGATCGGGCGCCGGCAGCGGCATGCGGATCTTCCACAAATGGCCTCCCTCGATGAGCCCGAAAGCCTGGCCCTTCGGCAGCGCTACCACGTGCGCGGGTTCGATCAGAGGCACGTTCGTCGTAGTGACGTGGTCCGCGGTGTTGGACGTAAACGCTGTGTTTCTCTTCGGATCAGAGCTGTCGGTTGCCCCGCTCGTCAGCGACGTGGAATAGACATCGACCTTGGGTAACTGTTTCGTCAAGAGTTCCGCCGTGGCGGTCTCGCGCACGCGCAGCATAAACAGATTGTTGAAGTTGCCGATGACCTGGCTCGCTTTGGCGCGATTGCCGAGCCGAGCTTCGATATCGCTCAAGGTCTGGGTGTAGGCCGTGACCTGAACCCCGGCGCCGCCGCCCTTGTTGACCATGGGGATGAACTCATCGCCCATCAGCTCGTTGAACTCATCCGCATGGACGTTGATTGGAATCTTGGCGTCGGCCGAGGAGTTGGGCAGGCCATCGTCCACACCGAACTTGTAAATGTGGCCGGCGACCGAGACGAGATCCGAGAACATCGAATTGCCGACCGCCGCGGCAACTTCAGCATCCGAGAGCGCGTCGAGCCCCACATAGACGACGGCGCGTTTGCGGATGATCTGCATCCAGTCGAAGATCGGCCGCGGGTCGTTGAGGTCGGAATAATTGGGCGCCAGCAGTTGTGCGATCTTGCCGGTCGTCAGCTTTTCCAAAAGGGGTAGCAGCGAGGCGACGATCTTGTCGAAGTAGGTGCGGTCATAGCGCACTGCCGACCGCAGGCCGTCGAGCACCGGGTCGTACAGGCGCACCTGCGACAGATACTGCTCGATCGCCACGACGCGTTTTTCACGGCCCATCATATGGCGTGGGATGTTCTTGTCGTTGAGCTTAGCTTCGAGCTGGACGATGACCTCCCAGGCCTTGGGTTCGGCCTTAGCGAAGAAATGCTGTGCGTACTCGATGAATAACGCATCGATGTTGATGACGTGTCGCTGAATCAGCAAGTAGTCCGGTCGCTGCCCCAATTCGACTAACGCGCGTGCGATAATGTTGACGAAGCGCCAGGCGAATTCGCGGAAGGCGGCGCTGTTGCCTTCGCCCGAGAGTTGTCCGGCTATACGAGTCGCCACTTCGGAAATCCGCCCGAAACGACCCACCGCGTTGTAGCGTGCCGAGATGTCCGGCCAGCCGAGATGGAACACATAGAACTCGCCGTCCCGACCCGCGCGCTTGGCCTCGACGTACATGCGTTTCAGCAGATCAGCATCGCCTTTGGGATCGAAAACGATGCACACCTCACCGCGCCGGATGTCCTGCGTGATGAAGAGTTCCGCCAAGCGCGTCTTGCCGACGCGGGTTGTGCCCAGCACCAGGGTGTGACCGACCCGTTCGCTCAAGGGGAGCGTCATGTCGCACTCCCTCGGCTCAATCCCATGTAGGCGCGGCAGGCCGCCGACCGGTGGCAGCGGCCGGACGGGATTGAGCGCGCTGTCCCAGGCGGTCGCACGCGTCAGATAGCTGAGCGGAACCGGTGCGAATTCCAGCCGCTCCTCCAGCCGGCGTGCCAGTCGATAAGACAGACTTGGCTCGACATAGTGGCGAAACTCAGACCGATAGGTTTGCATCAACCGATGCGTGTGGCGCTGATCCCAGCGAAAACCGCGCCCGACGAAAAGGCGCTGCTGGCTGACCGGCACGTCCTTGCTGGTCATGACATAGCGCGGAAGGCGCCGGATGTTGCGACGGTAACGCAGGATCACGCTGGCTTGAAGCAATCGAAAGGTGCCAAAGCCGAGAAACGCTACCGCGGCGGCGAGGCCCAGGATCGGGTTGAGGGCCAGGGACCAGGGAGCGGCGATACACAGAAAGGCAGCGCCCGCGCACACGGCGACGGTATACAGCTCGACGGCGGGGCGCAGCAGGACTTCGACCGCGTGCGCCATGTCATTGCTCGATGCCGGTGGCCGTGATCAGCGCGGGGTAATGACTCAACCCTAACCGTCGTGCGAGGTCGTCTGCAGGTGTAGGCGCGAGCCTCAAGCCCGGCGCAAAGCGGCGCAGCGCATCCAGCGCCGCTGACGATTCGACATTGACCACCAGTCCGATCGCACCCAGCTTGCGTAAGGTATCGATCCGTAGGCGCAGCCACGCCCGCGAGCGAGCATCGTCGCCGACCAAGAAGATCGGATTTAGTGTCGGTGCCTGAATCACCCGCCGCGTGACCTCGCCCGGCGTCAACAGCGGGGAGCGCACGGGAAGCATGTCGACGTCACTCCTGCGACCCGTAGGCGCCGGTGGCGTGGCGAGGGGAAGTCCTGGGGTGTCGCGCGTTGCGTTCGGCTGCAGGTTCAGCGTCTGGTAGTACGGCAACGCGGAGACGCCGCCACGGTCTTCGACGACGATGAGAGCGGAGGGCGCGCCCAAGGTGGGAAGTGTCGACAGGCTCGACAACACGCACACGATGAGGCGCGTGCAGATGTTCATGGAGAGTAGGAACGATCTGTCGTGGAGGAGGCATTTTGCCCGAGCACGCGCGCCAGATGCCGGTGCACGCTGCGCTGATAGAGGATGGCAAGCGTACCGCCGGCCGGTCGGTGGTAGCGGCCAATGGCGAGCAGCCAATCCCCGCCCAGATCGTGATGTTCGCGCAGGATGTTAGCGGTAATCGCGAGATTGCGGTACGGGTTCAACAACTCGCAGGGCTGGCCGACACGGTGTCCTTGGTAGCCGACGTTGAGCTGGCCGAGGCCGGCGTCGACACGAGTCGATGGCACTTGGTTCAGTGCGCGACGCAAAGCGCCACAAGCCTCGTCGCGCGTGGCGTAGCGGTACGGAGCTCCGGCAATGTTCAAGGTCCACGGCCAGGGAATCAGACGCCCACGCAAAAAGGCACCACTCTCCTGCAGCGTCACGGCGAACAGCACGGCGGACGGGATGCCGGCATCGTGTGCCGCTAACTGATAGGCGGGCGGAGGCATCTCCTGCGCCTTGGCCAGCGGCGTGCAGGCCACGAGACACCAAGCGCAGGCCATGCCGGCGAGAATGATCCCTACTGACGCTGCCATTGCCCGTTGATCTCCCGGACGACGGCGGGCAATTCCCCTTGGCCACCGATCGACAGCCACCTCCCGGCATCGTGGTTGAGCGTGATGGTGCGGGCGCGAACCTTGCTCGGATCGATGCCCGCGAGCGTTGCCCACCGGCGAACCCGCGCGTCGTCCTGGCGGCTGCCAACGAGGTAGAGGTCGAACGTGCTGCCCGAAGCCTGCAGTTCCTTCACGCGTGCCTCACAGACAGCACAATTGTCTTTGACGAAGACGGCGAGGCGCCCCGCGTCGCCCACCGGTGCATCAGGAGCGTCCGCATCCGATAGAGTCACGGCCTGCATACCGGGATTCAGACGCTTCCACGCCTGGTCATAGGCGCGCTGGTAAGCCAACGTCTTTTCGACGCGACGAGCTTCGGCCTGCACCTGCAATTCCGCATAGTGTCGCCGTTCCTGGTCCGAGCGCGCTTCGATACCCAACGCTGTCAATGGATCGAGGTTGGGCGAGTAGATCCCGGTCGGCCCCTGCATCAGGCGTGGCTCTGAGCGATGCGCGATTCGGTCGCGGGGCTGTCCTGGGCGAGCGCTGGCAGGTTGACAGCGATGACGGCTGACCCTAGGACGATGGCCAAGCAGTGACTCGCGCGTGGGTTGCGAGTGTTCATCGACCGCTCTTAGGTCACCGTGATGTGCTGCACCTGGCCGTCCACCCGAAAGGTGGCGGTCTTGCCATCGAGCGCTTCAAGGCGCCAGTTGCCTTGCGATTCGCTGACGTGCAGTAGGCGCAGCTGTGCGAGTGATTGCGCATCGCTCGGTGCGATGGACAAAAAGGATTCACCCCCGCGAAGCTCCGTGCCGAGGATCAAAAAGGGGGGCTCAATGACCTTATGTTGGGCGGCTTCGGGCGCACGGCGGTGCGCCAGAGTTGGCGCGAGCAATGGCGTGTGGCGGGTTTTCTCCAGGCGGCCTTCGATCTGCTCCAGCCGGGCCTGCAAGAGTGCGAAGTCATTCGCGCGGGCGCGAGATTCAAGCCCCTGCTCGATCTTGTCCAACCGATCGTCCAGTGCTTGGCGCGCGGCGCTGAGGTTGGCTTGGGCTGCCGCCGTGGGCTGGCGCTTGATGGCGGTGAGCTGCTCTTCGACGGTGGACAGCCTGCGTTGCAGAGCCGTCACTTCCGAGCTCTGAGCGGTGTTCTCGGTTTTCTGGACTAAGTGGGAGAGCGCTACGTGATCGATCACAACGCCCGCGCTGACTAGGGTGAGCGTCACCGCGGCGATGACGCGCCGAAGTCTGGTGCGGGATTCGGGGGCGAGCGATGGAAGGTTGGTCATGGCTGCCCCGGTAGAGCGGTGGTTTTAGCCGAACTCTCGGGCTTCATGGACGCCTCGGGAGTGGAAGGGACTGGGGTGGTAAGGGTAGTGCCCGGTGTATTCTTAGGGCGCACGAAGCAGACTTGACGCACGACATCATCGACTTGGAGTTGCCACACGGGCCCCGCCAGCGTTTGCAACGCGTCGCGCAGGGACATGGGTCCCAAGTGCAGATGCGCAGCAGGAAGGGGCAAAGCGTAGAGCCTCGCCGAGTCATCGGGAGCCTCACAACGCTGATAGCCCGAGCGAAGCAAGACGTAACCCAGCGCATCGCCTACGGTGGCGGTCATCGTACCCGGTATCGAGATGTCGACGACTTGCTGCAGCAAATCCTGTTGCGCGGCATCCGGCCCGAGTTCAATGAGGGTATAGCGAGCATAGCGCACGACAGGGATCGAATTCGGCGGTGGTGCTATTGCAGGCGTCGGAATGTCGCGGGTCGCGGCACGGTGGTTCTCCAATGAAGTTGCACACCCGGCGCTCAAGCCGATCGCGGCCAAAAGAGTGGCCTTGTTTGCGCAGCGCCAAATGCCGGTATGTCGGACGGTGGATCGCATGCCTCAATTCCGTGGGATCGTCATGGCACCAGCATCGCCGGGGAAAGCGATAGCGTCAGCCGAGAACGCGATCGGGAGTTCGACCGTGTTATGGCCCAAAAGCGCGGACTGGGAGGGTTGACCCACGGCCTGCATGACATTGGGGTCCGCTAGAGACCTAGCCTCCCGTGACAAGGAAACGGCCCCACTGAAGGGGCCGTTAAGGTTTGCACCTATCTCATGGCGTGGAATTCGGTTCGCGATGCAGATCTGTGATGACTTGGCTGCAATCCCGGCACGCCTGCCGATAACGGGATCGACCCCTTAAGTAAATCCAAAGCCTAGCGTAACGCTTCGACTGCACGCTAAGTCACGCCCAGGAGCTTCCCTAGGTCGCGATAAATCGCCATCGCGCGATTGCGGTCAATCAGAATCGATTCGACGTATTCGCCCTCTACAAAGGTAGCAAATTCGATTCGACCGCTGGCGACGATACCCGCGTTGGTCTCTTCCTCGCGCACATCAATGTCATCGAGCACTCGACTGTGAAATGAAATGTTATTCATGATCGCGCCTCCTCGGCGTAGTGTTGTTGAGAAATTCCGTGAGCATTCCCGTCACAACATTCACGATATCGTGACAGAGCGAAAAATCGGCCCCCGAAGGGGCCGTCAAACTTGCAACCGTCTCAGTGCACCAGTTGCCGAGCCAATGCCACCTCCACCGAATCTCCATCCTGGTTCAGGACATCCAATCCGGATTCAGGCACATCTCCCGACGTGCTCTGTGACACCGTGATCTTCTTCGCCATCAGCTCGAGACACGTCATCTGCGACGTGGCGGCGTAGCCTAAGTAGATCACCTTGACCGGTCGTTTCTGGCCGATGCGCCAGGAGCGGCGCGCAGCCTGCTGGAGTGTGTACACGTTGTACCCCGACTGGGTGAAAACGATCGTCGGGAACTCCAATAGATCCAGCCCAGTTTTCACCAGCTCTGGATTGGTGATGATCAAATCGATGCCGCGATCGAGCTGCTCGGCAATCCAATCCTCACGCCGGGAAGCATCGACGCTCGCGCGCAATACCGCCGGCTTGAAGCCCTCCTGCTCGAGCAACACCTTCAATCGTGACGTGGTGTCCCGCGTTCCAGTGTAGACGCTGTAGACCAGCACCTTGCGACCCACGGCCTTCTCCTGTCGGCAGATCTCGAGGAGGTCCCGTTCCTTCGGCATGATCTCCAAATCGGAGAATAGCGATGGCACGAACGCCAGCAGATTGCGGGTGCGCGGATGTTTGACGGTCTCGGACCGAAAGCAAGTGTCCGGCCACGCCAATAGCACGTTGAGAACCACGCCCAGCAGCGTCGTGTCGCGGCGCGCTAAGGCTTGCTTCAGCTCCGCGGTCAACTGTCCCGCCAGACGTCCATAGGCCTGAGCCTGCTCCGGATTCATGGCCACTTCGCGGAATTCCTCATTGTACGGCGGCAGCACATTGCCACCGATGTCCTTCAATTTCAGAAAGACCGTGAACGGCAGAACACAACGCAAGACACCTTTCGGGCCAAACCCCGGTGCCTTGACCGTGCGCACCGTGACCTTGCTGCCGCGCGCCGTCTTGTGGGACGACCCGTTGCTCTCGGAGTAGATATCCTTGAGGACGCCGTGATCACGCATGAACGCCATCGCCGCAGGGGTCAGACTGCCTTGCTTGGTCGGCCGGTAGCCGTCTTCGATCATCCGCTGCGGAAGGGCACGGAACAGTAGATAAAACAAATCGTCGCCGTAGCCCCCCATCAACGTGCCCGTCAGCAACAGTGCCTTGCGAGCCTTAGCCGTCAGTACACCCATGGCCTGCCCCTGAGCGGAACCTGCGTTCGGTTTCAGTGTGTGTTCTCTCATCCATCCTGCCTGCTCGTTACCTCATTTCTCGCATTTTTCGTATTCGTCGTAGTCCGGTGCGTTGCACTCGCGTATTGACTCCATGAACTACGCTAGGCGATGACGTTGAC
>WNFN01213732.1_pt1 | contig 31929 bp, 32 predicted proteins | sample 5400161 | NCBI WGS metagenome assembly WNFN01 (sample SAMN13153353, study PRJNA577476) | soil metagenome | isolation source: 80 cm saprolite on Douglas fir-dominated hillslope | place: USA:California | collected 2013-09-17 | reverse complement strand
GGATGAATAGGATGGCGATGAGCAGCCGGCCGACGACGTAGCCGAGCGCGAGCTGGAGGAAGGCCCAGTTGCCACGGTAGGCGATGCCGGGGACGCCCACGAACGTGAGCGTGCTCGTCTCCGTGGCCACGATGCAGGTGGCGATGGCCCACCAGGGCACGCTGCGCGCGGCCAGGAAGTAGTCGCGCACGGAGCGGCCGCGCCGTCCCAGCCAGGTGCCGAAAGCGGTGATGCCGACGACGTATCCGACGAGGACGACCAGCGCGGACAGGGGAAGCTTCATGACGGCGGCCGACCCCGTCGTGGTGGCGGGGCCACGATCAGCTTCGAGCGGTGAGTCGGTGAGACACGACCTGCATCGCGGTCGCGAGACGCGCGATGCGGCGGTTGCGCCCCTGGTTGGCGAGCGCATCGTCCGCCGGGGGCACCTCGGACCGCGCCTCGCGCTGCAGCTTGTCGAGCTCCTGGCGCAGCAGGTTCAGCTCGCCGGGCGTGAAGGAGCGCAGGCTGTTCGCGTTCAGGAGCGTGAGCCCCTCCGCGACCTGGTTCGCCATGGCCGGCGCGCTGCCTCCCTGGTAATTCGCCATTCCGTCCGATTATACCGGCACGCCGCTTGCAAACATGGCGGCGTCACACGCTTGCCCCGGCCGGCGACGGCCGCTACAGTAAGGTGCCCCTCGATGGACACGCGGGTCGAAAGGCGTCGGCCGGACCGTCACCTGATTGCCTTGCGGCTCATGCGCCGCATCGCCATCTTCGCCCTCGTGGCTTGGGCCGTACTGTGGGTGGTTCCGCGGGTCCTGACCGAGCTGGGCGTGATGGGTCCGCGGCCGGAGCAGTGCATCGAGACGGCGGACCGCGCCCTCACCGTGGCCCGCAGCTACGGCGGCTCCTCCCTCCCCGTCTTCCAGAAGGCCGAGCACGAGCGCGACCGTGCCCGCGAGCTGGTGCGTAACGGGCAGCCGCGCGAAGCCCGTCGCGTCGCGGAGGAGGCGAACACCCTGGCCACCGAAGCCCAGAAGCAGGCGCTCGTCCGCCGCTCGGACGCGCAGCAGCGGGCGGAGGTCGTGTACACGGACCTCGACAAGCAGATCAACGACCTCGAGAAGCTCTACTCGGCCACGGCGCCGGGCCTGGAGAAGGAAGAGGTCGGCCAGCTCCTCAGCCTCATGAAGATCACACGCCAGTCCGCCGGCGTCGTGTTCCTGGCCTACGAGCAGAAGGACTGGAACGGAGTGCTCAGCGGCGAGGCCCACGCGCGAGAGGTCATCTCCGGGACCCGCCAGGCCCTGAAATCCGCCCAGCGGCCGTAGACGCCGGCTCCGCCTCCGGGCATGATGCGCCTCCATGCGCGCCCTCGCCCTGTGTGCTCTTCTTCTTCCCCTGGCCGCCCGCCCCCTCGCCCTTCCGCCGTCGGACTGGCCGTCCTACGGACGCGATCCGGGTGGATCGCGCCACTCGCCGCTGACCCAGATCGACCGGGCGAACGTGGCTCGCCTCGAGGTGGCCTGGACCTTCCATACCGGCGAGGCCGGAGTCGTGCCGCGCCGGGGCCGCCCACCCGCGCTCGAGGCCACGCCGCTCGTGATCTCTGGCACGATGTACCTCAGCACGCCCCTCGGGCGCGCGATCGCGCTCGACCCCGCCACCGGACGTGAGCGCTGGCGCCATGATCCCGGCGTCGATCCCGAGCGGGGCTACGGGGACTTCGCGAGCCGCGGCGTCAGCTATTGGCGCGACGGCCGCGCGGCCGCCGGCGCGGCCTGCGGACGCCGCATCTTCGTGGCGACGATCGACGCGCGGCTCGTGGCGCTCGATGCCGGGAGCGGCCGGCCCTGCGCGGACTTCGGCGAGCAGGGAGTCGTGGACCTGCGGCGCGGCCTGCGCGTGCCCCCGTTCGAGTTCCAGGCCTACGAGATGACGTCGCCCCCGGCCGTGGTCGGCGACATCGTGGTGGCGGGCTCGGCCATCGCCGACAACGGCCGCCTGGCCCCGGCCAGCGGGGAGGTGCGCGGCTTCGACGCGCGCACGGGCGCCCTCCGCTGGACCTTCGATCCCATCCCGCAGGACGCGCGCGACCCCGCCCACGCCACCTGGCGTGAAGGGAGCGCGGCCCGCACCGGCGGGGCGAACGTGTGGTCGATGATCGCCGCCGATCCCGAGCGCGACCTCGTCTTCCTGCCCACCTCCTCTCCCGCGCCCGATTACTTCGGCGGGATGCGGAAGGGCGAGAACCGGTACGCGAGCTCGATCGTCGCCCTTCGCGCCTCCACGGGAAAGGTCGTATGGCACTTCCAGACCGTGCATCACGATCTGTGGGATTACGACAACGCGTCGCCGCCCGCGCTCACGACCGTGGTCAACAAGGGCGTCGCCGTGCCGGCCGTTCTCCAGGCCACCAAGACCGGGATGCTCTTCGTGCTCAACCGCGAGACGGGGGAGCCCCTGTTCCCGGTCGAGGAGCGTCCGGTGCCGCGCAGCACCGTCGCCGGCGAAGAGGCGTCACCGACCCAGCCCTTCACCGCCGTCACGGCTCCCCTGAGCCCACACCGTTACACCGCCGCCGACGCCTGGGGCCCGACCCCGGAGGCACGAAGCTGGTGCCGCGATCAGATCGCCGCCTTGCGGAACGAAGGGATCTTCACGCCTCCCAGCCTCGAAGGGACGCTGGCGGTGCCCGGCAACATCGGCGGCGCGCATTGGGGCGGCCTGGCCGTGGACGCGGCCCGGAAGATCGCGGTCGTCCCCGTCAACCGCGTGGCCGCGGTCGTCCAGCTCTTTCCCAACGAAGGGTTCGACGGGGACCGCCTGCGGCGCGACGACGCGGCGCGTGGCCTCACGGACTGGGAGTACGCGCGAATGGAAGGCACGCCGTTCGTGATGCGGCGCCGCCTGCTGATCGGGCCCACGGGCCTTCCGTGCACGCCGCCCCCCTTCGGCGCGCTGGTGGCGGTGAGCCTGGAGACGGGGCGCATCCTGTGGGACGTGCCCCTCGGCACCATGCCCGTGCTGAAGGAAGGCGCGCCCCCCGCCCCGGCCGACTCGGGCTCGCCGAACCTCGGCGGGCCCATCGTGACGGCCTCCGGCCTCGTGTTCGTCGGCGCCACGCTGGACCGCATGTTCCGCGCCTTCGACGTGGAGACGGGCCGGGAGCTGTGGAAGGCGTCTTTACCCGCGGGCGCCCGCGCGACGCCGATGACCTACGAAGCGGGCGGCCGCCAGTTCGTGGCCATCGCCGCCGGCGGCAGCGGCCCCTTCGGCACGGGCGACGCGATCGTGGCGTTCGCGCTCCCCGCGGAAAAGAAGTAGCGACCGCTCACCCAGCGGCATTAGACTTGATTCGGGCGTCGCCTCTTCGTGGAAGGAGCGACCGATGCGAACAAGAGCTGCGAGCGTAAGCGCGGTGCTCTCGATTCTCTGTGGTCCGGTCTTCGCGCAACAGCCGGGCATGAGCGAGCCGGCCGCCAGGGACCTTGGTTTCATTGCGAAGGTCATGTCGGGGCACCTGGTCATTCAGACGAAGATCAAACCCGACGGTTCGGTATCACGCTCCATCCTTAGTGGGCAATGTCCGGTCTCCGGCGAGAGCAAGGAAGGCCGCGCAGCTCGGATACGGGCGATCAGCGAGAAAACGAGGGCGACGTGGCTCGCGTACTTCGCGAAGCTCGCGGACAGCGACCGTTCCGGCTTCGTCAGTTCTGAAGAGGGAAGAGCCTTCAAGGATCGGATTTACTTCGCGCTGACCGCCGCCCAATTAAACGAGGTGAAGTCTCTCGAGGAGCTCGAGGCCTTGCTGAACGAGGACAGTGGCGTCGTGCCCGCTGCCCTGGAGGGCTATCCGGCCTTGCAGGCTGCCGCGGAGCGCGATGGGATGATGGGTCTTCCGAAACTCCCGGAGCAATTTCGGAGGCCGTCTCCCGGCGCGACCCGGTAGCGCGACGGGCCCCGCACTGCCAGCGGTGAGCGAGACGGACGGCGAACGGCGAGCCTACTTAATGCACACCGCGCGGACCTGCTTGAAGTCCGTCACGCCCCGGATGACCTTCTGGATCCCGTCCTGCAGCAGCGTGGTCATCCCGTCGCGCATGGCCTGCTTGCGCAGCTCCTCGATGGGGTCGCGCTTCTGGATCTTGCGCTTCATCTCGTCCGTGGCCACCAGCAGCTCGTGGATGCCCATGCGGCCCTTGTAGCCGGTGTTGTTGCACTTCGAGCAGCCCTTGGGCCGATAGAGCTTGAACTGGGGAGAGTAGCGGATGCCGAGGGTGTCCCAGTACTCGAGCCCGTAGCTCTCCATCAGCTCCGCGAACTCCTCCTGGGTGGGGGCGTACTCCTCCTTGCAGTCCTTGCAGAGGGTGCGGATGAGGCGCTGGGCCAGGATGCCCAGGAGCGCGTCCGCGAAGTTGAAGGGATCGATTTCCATGTCCAGGAGACGGGTGATCGTCTCCGGGGCCGAGTTCGTGTGCAGGGTGGAGAACACGAGGTGGCCGGTGAGCGAGGCCTCGATGCCCGTGGCCGCCGTCTCGTGGTCGCGCATCTCACCGACCATGATCACGTCGGGGTCGGCGCGCAGGAACGCGCGCATGGCCACCGCGAAGGTGAACTCGATCTTGGGGTGGACCTGCACCTGGCGCAGCCCGGCCTGCGTTATCTCGACGGGATCCTCCGCCGTCCAGATCTTCATGTCGACGGTGTTGATGAAGCCGAGGCCCGAGTGCAGCGTGGTCGTCTTGCCGGATCCGGTGGGACCCACGACCAGGCAGATGCCGTACGGCTTCTGGAGGATGGTCTTGAACTCCGCGATGTTGCGGTCGGAGAAGCCCATCTTCTCGAGGGGTAGCGGCTTGGAGGCGGCCAGGAGGCGCATGACCACGTCCTCGTTGCCGCCCGAGGTGGGGATGGTCGCGACGCGCAGCTCCATGACCCCCATCGGCCCCTTGAAGCGGATCTTGCCGTCCTGCGGCTTGCGCTTCTCGGAGATGTCCAGCTTGGACATGATCTTGAACCGCTGCACCACCGCGTTGCGGTGGGCGGGCGGGATGTCGATGTACTTCGTGCAGTCGCCGTCCACGCGGAGGCGCACCACCGTGGGTGCGTTCTTGCCGTAAGGCTCGACGTGGATGTCGGAGGCGCCCTTGTTGTAGGCGTCGATGATGATCTGGTTGCACAGCTTGACGATCCCGCTGTCCGTCTCGTCGATCTCGGGCTCGGGTGCCTTGTCGTCACCCTCGCCCTCGTCCTCCTCGCCCGACCCCAGCTCCATGATGATGCGTCCGAGGTCTTCCTCCTGCACCGCCGGGCCGCCGCCGACCCCGCCGTAGTTCTCGTTGATGTACTGCATGATGTCCTGCGTCCTCCACCGCGACCGTGAGCGTGCCCTCTTTCTTCTCGATGGGCGCGCACATGTTCTTCTTCAGGAACTCGGGGGTGAGGCGCTCCTTCACGTCGGGGGGCATGATGCGCCCGGCGAGGTCGGCGAAGGGCGTGTTGAAGAACTGGGTGAGGGCCCGCCCGATCTCGTCCTTGGGGATCTTGAGGTCCTCGATGAGGACCTTGGAGACGTCGATCTGGTTGATGCGCGCGTTGCCGATCGCGTTCTCGAGGTCCTTCTCCGAGACGAGGCCCTTGTCCACGAGCAGGCCGTACTTGGAGGGCTTGTTGGAGCGCGCCGCGCGATGCTGGTTGTAGAAGGCGATGCCGAGGATCTTCGAGAGCTCCTCGGCCGCCTCCTCGTCCTTGGGCGAGAACGCGCCGCCGCCGCGTTTGTTGATGAGCTGCAGGACGCCGAGCAGGTACTTCTCGAACAGGATGGGGGTGGCCAGCACCTGGCCGGTGCGGAAGCCACCCGCCTTGTCCCAGCGTGAATCGAACTTGAGGTTCGGATGAAGGCGCGTGAGCTCGGAGGGATCGTACGCGTTCTTGATGTTGGCGGTCTTTCGGCTCAGGGCGGTGAACCCGGCGATGGAGCCGAAGGTCTTCGCGACGCGGATCTCCTTGACCTCGTTGCCGGCCTTGACCAGCGAGAACAGCTCCTGGTTCTTGGTGTCGAGGGCGAAGATCGTGACGCGCTCGGCGTCCACGAGGTCGAGCATCTTGTCCTTGATGTCGACGAGGATGTCCTGGATGCTGCCGGCCGAGTTGATGGCGTTGGCGATCTCGATCAGCCGCTTGCGGTACGAGAGCTCTTTCTGCGTCCCGTCCGCGGCTGTCCGCGTGGCCATAAGTACTTGCCTCCCATCGAAAAAACGACCCGGAGTCGTGTGAGGATACGCCCCGCGGCGGGGTAGTTCAAGCCAATGCGGCCAAAGCAGCCGGGCATGTAATCGCATCACCGACGAGGTGGCGCGTCGCGGGCGATACGGGCCGCGGGGTGCGCGGCGCTCGCTCCGGCACCGCGCATGTCCTCATTGAGGACGGCGCTGGGGCCCCCACCCCAGCGATCAGCCATAAGGAGTTCTTTGCGCGGTGCCTCCGCTCGGCCGCTGTTACCCCGCGGCCCAGCGTGACCGCCCGCGACGCGGTCCGGGCTCGGTGTCGCTGCCACTCTGCCCGTCGGCGTCGCTACTTTACGCGGACGCCATTCTTGACGACGACGTCCACGCGCTGGAGCAGGTCCACGTGGGTGAGGACGTCGCCGTGGACGGCGATGACGTCGGCCAGGCGGCCGGGGGCCAGCGTGCCCAGCTCCTTCTCCTTTTTCAGGAACCGCGCCGGCCAGCGCGTGGCTCCGGCGATGGCCTGCATCGGCGTCATGCCCAGGCGCACCCAGGTGTCCAGCTCGCGCCAGGTCGAGTCGGTATGGAAGTTGCCGGGAATCCCACTGTCCGTGCCCACCATCATGGTCACTCAGCTGTCGCGGAGCTGCTGGAACTTCTTCGCGAGCGTCGGCAGCCGCCGGAAGGTCAGCGTGAAGTAGTCGAGGGCGGTGACGTCGCGCAGCGACTGGCGGATGTCATCCGCGATGTCCTTGGGCACGCCCTGCCGCCAGGCCGGATCGTCCAGCCGCTCCGGGAACACGCGGGCGGTGTAGTCCGCGAGGAACAGGCCTTCGATGGTCGGGCACCAGTAGAGCGTGTTGTTGCGCTTGCGGATGGCGGACAGGATGTCGTCCGGATAGCCGGGCTCGGTGGCGAGGCCGGTGTGCTCGAAGCAATCCACCCCGTGCTTGAGGCCGACGCGGATCTCGTCCTCGCGGTGGGCGTGCGCGACCACGGGCTTGCCTCCGCGGTGGGCGGTGTCCACGACGGCCGCGACCTCCTCGTCGGTGAGCTGGTCCTGGTCGATGAGCTTGATGACGTCCACGCCCGCGTCCACCAGCCGCTGCACCTTGGCCCGTGCGTCGTCGGGGGAGTCCACGCTCCAGCGGAACGTCTTCTCGTAATCGAAGTACGCCTTCTTCTGGATGAAGGGCCCGGACACGAACAAGCGCGGCCCCGGGATCTCGCCCTTCTCGATGCGCCGCTTCACGTCGAGGATATCGTCGAGGGGCGCCCCCAGCTCGCGCGCCGTGGTCACGCCCGCCATCAGGAGCTGCCGCGCCGCGATGGGCATGATCTCGGTGCGGAAGCGCGGCATGTACGTCTTGTCCCAGTGCTCGTAGTCGGCATGGCCGATGAGCATCAGGTGGACGTGCATGTCCATGAGGCCAGGCAGCACGCTCATCCCTTCGGTGTCGATGAGCGTGGTGCCCGGCGGGACGGTGACCGCGCTGCGCGGTCCGACGGCCACGATGCGATCCCCGGCGATGAGCACGACACCGTCGTGGATGGGCGGCCCTTCGTAGCCGTCGATCACCTGGCCGCCGACCAGGGCCAGCGTCGGACGCGGGGCGTCCGCCGCGGTCAGGGGAGCGGAGAGGACGAGAACGAGGGGGAGCGAGGACACAAGCGGGCGGAGCATGCGGAATGATAACAACGGAGCTCGGCTCAACCCGACGCTCCCGTGCCTCGTCGGGTTGAGCCGAGGTCATGCCGCGGGCGTGCGGCCGCGCGCGCTCTGCGTCTCCGCGAGGGCGGCCGCGACGCGCGGGACGTCTTCCAGCGCGAGCGAGCTGATGGTGATGCGGACGGCGGGCGGGCTCTGGATGCGATAGGGCTCGCCGGCCCGGATCGCCCATCCCGCGGCCGCCATTCCCGCGATGGTGGCCGCCTCTTCGCGCACGGGGATCCAGACGTTGAACCCCGACCGCCCGTGGGCGGCCTGTCCGTGACGGGCCAGGGCCTCGACGAGCGCGCGGCGGCGGCGCGTGTAGGACTGGGCCGCATCACGCAAGCGGCGGTCCGTGGCGGCGTTCGCCCAGAGGGAGGCGACCGCGGCTTGCAGCACGTGGCTGACCCACCCTGCACCCAGGGCCTGGCGCCCTTCGACACGTGCGACCGTGGTCGCATCGCCGGCGAGGATCGCGAGGCGCAGGTCGGGGCCGAGCGACTTCGACACCGACCGGACCACCGCCCATCGCGGCTTGCGCGCATGGGCGAGGGTCAGGGCGGGCGTGCCCGCGACGGGACCGGCGTGGTCGTCCTCGACGAGCAGCACGTCCGAGTGGCGATCGAGAACGGTGCGCAGCGCGCGCGCGCGTTCCTCGTCGAAGGCGGCCCCCGTCGGGTTCTGGGCCCGCGGCGTGAGGATGACCGCGCGCGCGCCGGCGGTGAGAGCCGACTGCAGGGCCTCGGGCCGCACGCCGAAGTCGTCGAGGGAGACGGGCTGGGGGACGAGACCGAGCGCCCCCGCGAGATCGAGGACGCCGGCGTAGCCCGGGTCCTCGACGGCGATGCGATCGCCGGGACGCAGGTGCGCCTGGAGCACGCGCTCGACGCCGTCCATCGCGCCCCCCACGACGGCGAGAGAGGCGATGGGGATGTGATCCTGGGCGAGCTGACGCGCGGCGAGGGTCCGCAGCGCGGGGAGGAAACTGGGGCCGCCGTACAGGCCGGACGGGCCGGGCGCGCGGCGGAGGGCCGGGCGGAGGTCGGGCAGCCAGGCGGGGTCGGGGTTGCCCTCCGCCAGGTCCCGCGCGCCCGCGGTGACGACGGGCGGCCGCCGCAGGAGCAGCGGCGGGCGGAGCACGACGCGGGTGCCACGGCGACCCTCGCCCGCGACGAGGCCGCGCACGCGCAGCGTTCGGTAGGCGGCGGCGACGGTCGCCGCGCTGATCCCGAGCGCATCGGCCAGGGCGCGCACCGAAGGCAGGAGGCCGCCCGGAGGCAACCGGCCCTCCATGATCGCGCGCTCCGCGGTCTGGGCGAGCGCGCTTGCGGTGCGGCCGGCGATGCCATATTGTAGTGCGACGTTCATGAGTTCGTACTAGTACGTTATCACAGAAGGAGCGGTCGCGCATGTCCGACCTCGAGCCCACCCCGCGCACCACTCTGCGCCGCCTGCCCGCGCGCGGCCATTTCGACCGCGCCACCGTGAACGCGATCCTGGACGAGGCGCTCGTCTGCCACGTCGGCTTCGTCAGCGACGGGCAGCCGTTCGTGATCCCGACCATCCACGCCCGCGCCGGCGATCACGTCTTCGTGCACGGCTCCGCGGCCAGCCGCATGCTGAAGACGCTGCAGGGTGGCGTGCCCGTGTGCCTCACCGCCACCCTCCTGGACGGGCTCGTGCTGGCGCGCTCCGCCTTCCATCACTCCATGAACTACCGCTCCGTCGTCGTGCTCGGAGACGCGCAGGCGGTCACGGACGAGCGCGAGAAGTGGGACGCCCTCCACGCGATCGTCGAGCACGTCGCGCCCGGGCGCTGGAGCGAGGTGCGCGAGCCCAGCGCCAAGGAGCTCGTGGCTACGCTCGTCCTGCGCCTGCCCATCGAGGAAGCCTCGGCCAAGGTCCGCACCGGACCGCCCCTCGACGACGAAGAGGACTACGCGCTCGAATGCTGGGCGGGCGTCCTGCCTCTGCGGCTGACGCCCGCAGCGCCGGAGCCGGACCCGCGGATGCCCGCGGGCCGACCCCTGCCGCCTTCGGTCACGGGATACGCGAGGCCGCGTTAGACTTCGCTCGCGTGACGGACGAGTCCTCGCCGGGCACGGTTCTTTTTACGGGGTTCCCCGGCTTCATCGGGATGCGGCTTCTGCCGCGCCTGATGGAGCTCTCCCGGGAGGCGCGGTTCCGCTGCCTCGTGCAGGAGCGCTTCCTGGACGCCGCCCGTCAGGGACTCGCGCAGATCGAGTCCGCCCATCCCCACGCGCGCGGTCGCGCCGACGTCGTGGTCGGCGACATCACGGAGCCCGGACTCGGTCTGGCCGCCGGCGATGCGCAGGCGCTCAGGGACGGCCTGACCGCGGCCCATCACCTGGCCGCCGTCTACGACCTCGCCGTGCCTCGGGACCTGGGCCTCCGCGTCAACCTGCACGGCACGCGCAACGTCGTCCGTTTCCTGGCCGAATGCCCGCGACTAAAGCGCCTCCACTACGTCTCGACCTGCTACGTCTCCGGCACCGCCATCGGCGTGTTCCACGAGACCGACCTCGACGTGGGGCAGTCCTTCAAGAACCACTACGAAGAGACGAAGTTCCTGGCCGAGATGGAGGTGGCGCGCTCGGGCCTGCCCGTGACCACCTACCGGCCTTCGATCGTGGTGGGGGACTCGCGCACGGGCGAGACGGGGAAGTTCGACGGGCCCTACTTCACGCTGACCGCGATGGAGAAGACCCCCTCGCCGGGGATCTTCTTCCGCATCGGGTCGGGCCTCAACCCCGCGAACGTGGTGCCCATCGATTTCGTCACGGAGGCGCTCGCGCGGCTCTCCGTCTCGCCCGCTTCGCGGGGGCGGACGTACCACCTCGCCGACCCCAGTCCGCTCTCGGTGTTCGAGGTGGGCGAGCTCTTCGCGCGCGAGCTGCACAAGCGCTTCGTCTACCTGCCCGTGCCGAAGCGCGTGGCCAAGGCGATGTTCGCGCCCCGGCTCGTCCAGCGGTACTTCGGGATGCCGGTCGAGACCCTCGAGACGCCTGGTCGAGTTCTATCGCGCCCATCGCGACGGCGTGCGCCGCTCCGCGATGGTCTAGGCCTCAGGCCGGGCTGGGATCCGGAGGCGGATCGCCGTCGACGTCCATGTCGTCCTCGCCCTCTTCGTCCCTGCGGGCCCGCGCCGCCGTCGCCTGCCAGACCTCGAGTGCGCGCTGCAGGCCGGTGATGAAGGCGGACGCGCTGGAGAGCTTGCGAAAGAAGCGGTGCTCGCGAACGCGGTCCGCGCGGACGGCGAGCCCCGAGTCCATGCGCATCGCGGCGCGCGTGGCCGCGTTCTCGAGCTTCACCGCGGCCTCGTCCATGTAGCGCTCGGCCTTCCGCGACGCGCCCGCCACCATGCCGTCGACGCGCTGCGCCTGGGCCAGGCTCTTCTCCGCGATCTCGGCCGCCTTCTCCGTCAGCCTGGCCGCATTCCGGATCTGCGGGACCACGCCGGTCTCGAACGTCTCCTCGAACTGGTCGAGCTTCTGGTTGCCGACGCGCAGGCCGAAGGCGATCGCGGCCACGAAGCCCGCCTGCAGCAGGGCGGTCAGCGCGATGACGGCCAGGAAGACGACGACGAGCGGGCTGTCCATCCGGTCAGGCGGGGGCCACGAACCCGGGGCCGCCGCTGGTGGAGGGCAGGCCCGGCTCGGGAACCCGCTCGACCTCTCCGAGCTCCTGACCATTGCCGGGGGCCGGGTGCACCGCGCCCGTCACCGCGCGACCGGCGGCGTCGAGGGCGGCCTTGCCACGGCGTGCGAGGGCCCGGCTGCGCTCCGCGCCGTCACGGACGCCTTCGCTGATGAGGCGCCGCGCGTCGCGGCCCGTGGTGGGCACGAACAGGACGGCGAGGGCCGCGCCGGCGACACCGCCGAGCAGGAACGAAATGAGTGCGGTGGAAGCGGAATCGTCTTTCTCGAACATGAGGGTCCTCCCTGAGCGTTAGGGTGGATGCGTGCCGGCCGGGGTGGCCGAGTGGATGAGCTACTCATCTCAATCTATCGACCGCATGGCCCGAAGTCAACGAAAAGTCGAGCTTCCGGCCCCGACGGCATGGCCGTTGCACCATCCCCCAGGGGGACCGGAGCCGTCCCTCTGGGAGGTGACCATGCCCGAGCAGGCGACCAGGAGCATCATCGTCGGGGCCGGAGTCGGAGAGGTCTTCGAGGCCTGGTCGAACTTCGAGAACTTCCCCCACTTCATGAAGAACATCAAATCGGTCGAGAAGCGGCCGGATGGCTCGACGCACTGGGTGATGGACGGCCCGCTGGGCAGAAGCGTCGAATGGGATGCCGAAACGACGATGTTCGAGCCCGACAAGCGCATCGCATGGCACAGCCGCGAAGGCAGCACGATCAAGACGAGCGGCCAGGTCACGTTCGTCGAGCTGGGCAATGGCCAGACGCAAGTCAACCTCACGATCCAGTGGGTCGTCCCCGCCAGCAAGGGCGGGGAGACGCTCGCGGGGCTCGTCACCGATCCGGAGAAGCGCGTCGAAGAGGACCTCTACCGCTTCAAGACCTACGTCGAGGGCCGCAAGGCCATGGCCTGAACGCCTTCCTGTAAGTCCTGCCGGCAGGGTTACAACGAGGGGCGGGGGCACGGGCCACCCCCCGTGCGGTTCCGGAAGGGGAGGCGCAAGCGGATGAGCAGGGGATCCGGAATCGGCGCGGAGGAAGAGGGCCTGGCCCACCGTCTCCTCGATGGAGTAGGGCGGGGGCTCGCGCTCCTCGACGCCGCAGGAAAGATCCGGCTCGCCAACCGCGCGGCGGAGGGCCTGCTCGGTTATGGACCGGGTGAGCTCGTCGGGTGCGCGCTGGCCGATCTCTATCCGGCCGAGCAGCGCCGCGCGGGTGCGCCCGAGCGCACCCTGGCCGCGGCCCGCGGCGATGGGCGCGTCGAGGACGACGGTTGGCGCGTGCGCGGCGACGGCTCGCGCGTGCGCGCCGACTTCGTCGTGGCCCTCCTGCCCCTAAGCGCCGGGGACACCGAGAGTGAGACCGGCTTCACCCTCGAGCTGCAGGAAGGAGCGGTCCCGCGGGAGTTGGAGGCGGAGCTTCGCGGGCGCGACGAGCTGCTGGCCACGCTCTCCCACGAGCTGCGCACGCCGCTGACCGCGATCATGGGGTGGGCGCACCTCCTGCGCAAGGGCGACCTCGACGAAGCAACGCGCGCCCGCGCCCTCGAGATCATCGAGAGGAACGTCCGCCTCCAGGCCCAGCTCACGGCCGACATCCTCGACGTGGCGCGGATCCTCGTCACCGGGAAGCTGCGGCTGCACATCCAGAACGTGGACGCGACGCCGATCGTGGAATCGGCGGTGGAGGCCGTGCGCCCGCAGGCGCAGGACAAGCACGTCGCGCTGCGGGCGACGATGGAGGGCGCCAGCGCGCCGGTCGCCGCGGACCCCGACCGCTTGCAGCAGGCCGTCCGCAACCTGCTCACCAATGCCGTGAAGTTCACCGCGGAAGGGGGCGAGGTGGACGTGCGGGTGACCTCGAACCCGCAGGAGGTCGTCATCGAGGTCAAGGACACGGGCGAAGGCATCGAGCCCGAGCAGCTTGCCCACGTGTTCGAACGGTTCTGGCCCGGGCGCGCCGCTGCCCAACGCAAAGGCGGCCTCGGGCTGGGGCTGGCCATCGTGAGCCATATCGTCGAGCTGCACTCGGGCCACGTGCGGGCGAGCAGCGAGGGACCCGGCCGCGGATCCACGTTCACCCTGCAGCTGCCGAGGACGGCGACCGCGTCCCCTCCCCTGCCCGACGCCACCGTCCTCGTAGGGGCCGACCAGGAGGACGCGCGCGAGCGGTGATCCTCGGCCTCAGTCGGCGGCGCCACGCCCGGAGTCGCTGCCGCCCGTCGTGTTGTCCGCGAGCAGTCCGGTGATCTTCTTGACGTACCCGCGCGTCTCCTTGAAGGGCGGGATGCCGCCATAGCGCGCCACGTTCCGCGGTCCGGCGTTGAAGCTCGCCAGGGCCAGGCTCACGTCGCCGTCGTTGCGATCGAGCAGCTTGCTCAGGTATTTGGTGCCGCCGAGGATGTTCTCGCGCGGATCGAACGGATCCGAGATGCCGAGCTCCTTCGCCAGCCGCGGCATGAGCTGCATGAGGCCCTTGGCCCCGGCCCGCGACTTGGCAAGGGGATTGAAGTTCGACTCCGTGCGGATGACGGCGCGCACGAGGTCCGGGTCCACGCCGTACGTGATCGCCGCCTCGCGAATGATGTCCTCGAACGGTCCCGTGGACGTCGCCTCCTCGATCGGCGCTCCCGGCGCGTTGGCCGCGTCGGGTCGTGCGGTCAGGGGCGTCAGGCCCGCTTGCTGGGACGCCACGATATCGGTGAATCGATCGTAGCCGCCCCGTGCGTGCATGGCTCCGGCGAGTCCAAGGCCCGTCAGGAGAAGCCCTCCCACGGCGCCGCGCCTTCGGTCACGCCGGCGCCGGTCCTCCTTCCCCACACGCCCATGCGCGCGGCGATCCTGCCGACGCCGGTCGCCACTGCGAGGCACCAGCCCGGGCGCAGGAAGGTCCACCCGGTCCTGATCGGTCATGGGATGCGACGGGCTGTCCTGGGCATCGACGGCCGCCTTTCAGACCCGCCCTTCACGTCTCGAGCCGTTCGGCGGACGTAGACGGGCCTGGGAGTCTTTACAGCAAGAATCGGACCGCCAGGGAGCGTATCTGCCGGGTGAGAGGAGACCTGGAATCAGTGACTTAGCATCTCCACGGGGCCGCCGGAATGGAAGAAGAACCAGGCCCGGTCGAAATGGGAGCCCCCGTGTGACTCACCGCCTGTGGCTCGAGGAGTTCTAGCGGAGCGCTTCCAGGAACTCGCGCAGCCGCTCGCGCTGGGCGTCAGGGACGTAATCCATGTTCATCCGGCGCTCGTTGACTTCCCAGTACTTCTCGCGCCGCACGGCCAGGAGCTCGGCTCCCAGGCGGTCCAGCTTCTGCGCGTCGAGCTGACGCAGGCGCTCGCCGACCTGCGCCGCGGCCGCGCCGCGGTCCGTCATGATGAAGTAGCTGCCCAGGATGGCCTGCGCCTTGGCCACTCCGAGCGATCCCGCCCCGTCATACCGGAGGAAGGACTCCAGTAACCGCGCCGCTATCGGGGACTGGGCGTGCCAGGCCTGCCGTACGAGCGCGCCCAGGTCGTGGGCGGCGGCCTCCACCACGAACGCGAGCTGCATGTCGCGCGCGATCTGCCCGTAGTACGCGAAGTAGTAGGCGATCTCGAGGACCAGTTCGGGGTCGTCCGCGAGCAGCTCCTCGGCCAGGATGCGGTACTGGTCGAAGAGGATGAACACCGAGCGCACGTCGCGCGTGTTCAGCGAGCGGCGGATGAAGGTGTTGAAGTACTCCACGGTCAGCTCCCGCAGGCGCGGATCGGAGCGGACGCTCGCGGCCAGGCCGAAGCGGCGCAGCGCCTTGGCCACCGCGCTCGTAACGTCGTGCATGCGCGTGACGGCCGAGCCCAGCGTCTGGCGGAGCTGCGAGAGCAGCTTCATCTCCACCCAGCTCCGGCTGGCGTTCGCTTCGTCCACCGCCGCGGAGGAGAAGCTCAGGAACAGCTCCTTCTCGGCCTCGAACCAGGCCGCGGGCAGGCGGGGCTTGACCGCCTGATACCGCCCGGCCAGGGTCTCGAGCATGTGGACGGACTCGATGGCGGTGTTGCGATCGAGGCGGTCCACGGAGCGCACGGCGATGTTGGCGATGTGCTCGAAGCTCTCCGACACGTGACGGCGGTGCTCCGGGAGGTCGCGGGGCCGGGGAAGAGGAGGATGAAGGCCAGCGAGAGCAGCGCGAAATGGACGTTGAGGGCGAGCATGGGGACGAAGTCGTCCTTGGTGGCGTACTGGACCAGGATCGTGTTGAGCGCCACCGTCGCCGCCAAGAGGAGCATCCCCGAGTTCACGCGGTCCTTCAGGAAGAACTCGAGGAACTTCAGCGAATACATGTTCGCGGTGAGGGGGACGGCGATGGAGACGGTCGTGAACACCACCGCCACCAGCTGGTTGCCGGCGCGGCTGAAGGCGTTGATGAGGTTCCGCGCCTCGTTTGGGTCGAAGGCCGTCAGCCGCGAGAAGGGAACGCCCGTCCGCAGGGCGTCGGTCAGGACGGCGGCCGCGGTGACGCCCAGGATCGCGGCCATCACCAGGACCCCACGCGCGAGCGTGGGGGCGTTGCCCTTCATGTTTCCCTCGTGGAAGGCCGTCACGCTAACGGACCCCGGTCCCGTGCGCAAGCGGGCTGCTCAGCGAAATCGTTCGAGCGAGAAGGGCGTCAGGTCGAAACGCGAAGCGCCCCTGGTCACGAGGTCGGCGACGATCTCGCCGATCACGGGCGAGAACTTGAAGCCGTGGCCGGAGCACGGGCTCACGATGAAGACCTGCTCGTGCTCGGGATGACGGTCGATGACGAAGTCGTGATCGGGCGTGTTCGTGTAGAGGCAGACACATGACTCGCGCAGGCGCCCCGCCGCCGCGGGAAGAAGCCGTGCCACCAAGGGTCGCACCGCCGCCTCGTCGTCCGCGGTGACGTCGCGGCGCACATGCTCGGCGTCGGTCGTCTCGCCTTCGTGATGGATCGCCGCCTTCACCCCGTCGCCGAGATCGGGGAACGCGTAGAAGATGCGGCCGTGCTCGACTTCCCAGAGCGAGATCGGGCAGACCTCGGGCGCGAACGCGGCGGCGTCGCGCAGGGGTTCGAACCAGTGAAGGAGCTGGCGCGCGACGGTGAGGGGCAGATCGGGGAGCAACCTGGAGATCCAGGCCCCGGCCGCGATCACGAGACGGCCGGCGGACCAGGAGCCCCTGTCGCTGCGGACCTCCACGCCGCCGCCGTCGGCGCGCCAGGCCTGGACTTCGTCATCAACGTGCAGCTCGGCGCCGGCGCGGGCGGCGCTCTTCAAGGCCGCCTCGATGCAGGCTTCGGGGAACAGGACACCGGCGCGCGGCTCGAGCACGCCGACCATGCCCGGCTCGGGCGCGAACGCGGGAAACCGCCGAGCGATCTCCGCCGCGGAGAGGTCCTCGTAGGGAAGGCCGTGTACCTCGCCGCTGCGGCGCGCCCCGCGCACGAGCACGCCGTCGGGGGGTCCGGCCATGAGGCCGCCGGTGAGCCGCCAGAGGGGCCGGCCGGCCTCCTCCGAAAGCGCCGCCCACAGCTCGTAGGCGCGCTGCACGAGGGGCACGTAGGCGGGGTGCTCGAAATAGGCCTCGCGGATGATGCGCGACCGGCCGTGGCTGGAGCCCAGGGAGTGGGGAGGTGAGAAGCGGTCGAGGCCCACCACGCGCTGGCCGCGCCGGGCGAGGGCGCGCGCGACCGCGCTGCCCATCGCCCCCAGCCCCACCACGACGACGTCCGCGCGTTCGGCCATGCCCGGACTCTACACCGCGTTGACAGCGCGCCTGCCTACGCTGAAAGATGCCGCTGCTGTGGAGACCCGATGCAGGTCCTGATCGTCAACCAGGCCGAAGTGCGCCGCCTGCTGCCCATGGCGGAGTGCCTCGACGTCATGGAGGCCGCGCTGGCCGCCCTGGCCCGCGGCGAGGCGCAGCTGCCGCTGCGCCAGGTGCTGATGCTGCCGGGGGGGCAGGCGGCGTTCGCGGCGATGCCCGCCCACCTCTCCTCGCCGGCGGCGATCGGGATCAAGGTCATCACCGTCTTCCCCGGCAATCACGGCACGGAATACGACTCGCATCAGGGCGCGGTGCTGCTCTTCGAGACGGAGCGCGGCCGGCTCCTGGCCGTCATGGACGCCACCTCCATCACCGCCATTCGCACGGCCGCGGTCTCCGGCGTGGCCACGCGCGCCCTGGCCCGCCCGGAAGCGAGCGTGCTCGCGCTCCTGGGCAGCGGCGTCCAGGCCGCCACGCACCTGGACGCGGTCGCGCTCGTGCGTCCCCTGCGGCGCGTGCGCGTGTGGAGCCGCGATCCCGCCCACGTCGGGCGGTTCGTGGAGGCGGCACGGCGCCGCCATCGTCTCGACATCCAGCCCGCGGCCAGCGCGCGCGAGGCGGTCGAGGAGGCGGACGTGGTCTGCACGGTCACGGCGTCCCGGGAGCCCGTCCTGGAGGGGGCGTGGCTGCGGCCGGGGACCCACGTGAACGCGGTGGGGGCCAGCGTGCGCACCGCCCGCGAGCTGGATTCGGCGGCGGTGGCCGCGGCCCGTGTCTTCGTGGATCGGCGCGAGTCCGTGGCCAACGAAGCGGGCGACCTCCTCATCCCGCGCGCGGAGGGGGCCATCGGCGACGACCACGTTCAGGGCGAGCTCGGCGAAGTGCTCATCGGGAAGGTGGGCGGGCGGCGCACGGATACGGAGATCACGGTGTTCAAGTCGCTCGGCCTCGCCGTCGAGGACGTCGCCTCCGCCCATCACATCCACGCCCGCGCGCGGGCGGCGGGGGCGGGGACCTGGATCGAGCTGGGAGGCGGCCGCGATGCCTCCGGTTGACGCGCCGACCCTGGCCGACGTGCGCGCGGCGCGCGAGCGCCTGGCCGGGCTCGTGCTGCGCACGCCCCTCGTCCGCCTGGCCGTGGAGGGCGCGCCCGCCGAGATCCATCTCAAGCTGGAGAACCTGCAGCCCATCGGGTCGTTCAAGCTCCGCGGCGCGACCAACGCCATGGCCCTGGCCGGACCCGAGGGCCTGCGCGACGGCGTCTACACGGCCAGCGCCGGCAACATGGCCCAGGGAGTGGCCTGGTCCGCGCGCCGCCTCGGCGTGGCCGCCACCGCCATCGTCCCCGACCACGCACCCGAGGCGAAGCTGTCCGCGCTGGCGCGCCTGGGGGCGCGCGTGGAGAAGGTGCCCTTCGATCGGTGGTGGCAGGTCCTCGTCGAACACGGGCAGCCGGGCCGCGAAGGACTGTTCATCCATCCCGTCTCCGACCGCGCGGTCATGGCCGGCAACGGCACCATCGGGCTCGAGATCCTTGAGGACCTTCCGGACGTGGAGACCGTGCTCGTGCCCTACGGCGGGGGCGGGCTCTCCTGCGGCATCGCCGCCGCCCTCCGGGGCAGCGGCGCGCGCGCGCGCGTGATCGCCTGCGAAGTGGACACGGCGGCGCCGCTCTCCGCGGCCCTGGCCGCGGGCCGGCCCGTTCCCACCTCCTATACCGCCAGCTTCGTGGACGGCATCGGGGCCAAGAGCGTCCTCGCGGAGATGTGGCCCCTGGCCAGCCGCCTGCTCGACGGCACGCTTTCCAGCTCCCTCGCCGACGTGGCCGCGGCCGTGCGCCTCCTGGCCGAGCGCGCGCACGTCGTGAGCGAAGGCGCGGGCGCGGCTCCGGTGGCGGCGGCGCTCTCCGGGCGGGCGGGCCGGGGGAAGACGGTCTGCGTGATCTCGGGTGGGAACATCGACGCGGGCGTTCTGGCCCGGATCCTGTCCGGGGAGATGCCCTGAGTTTCATTCTATAGAGCAGTTGACAGATGGCCTCGCAGTTGTGATATACACACCTGGGTGAGCCCGTCCCCCGGCCGCTGGTACCTGCTGGTCCACCAACTGCCTCCCAAGCCTCTCTACCTCCGCGCGAAGGTGCGGCAGCGCCTGGCCAAGGTCGGGGCCCTCGCCCTCAAGAACTCCGTGTACGTCCTGCCCGCCCGGCCGGAGTGCCTGGAAGACCTCCAGTGGATCGCGCAGGAGGCGGAAGCGGGCGGGGGAGAGGCCTTCGTGTGCGGGGCCGCGTTCGTGTCGGGGGTCGAGGAGGGCGCGCTGGAGCGGCGATTCCAGGAGGAACGCGCGGCGGACTATCGCGCCTGGGTGGCGGAGGCGCGACGTGCGCTCGAGGGCGGCACGGACGAGAGCCTGGAGCGCCTGAAGAAACGCTGGGCGGAGATCCGCGCGATCGACTTCTTCGACGCGCCCGCCCGCAAGGAGGCCCAAGCCATGCTGACCGCGCTGGAGAAGAGGGCCGGACGCGATTCCGGCACCGGACCGGGGAGGGGCGTGCGCGACCTCGTGGGAAAGGTGTGGGTGACGCGCCGGGACGTCCACGTCGACCGCATCGCGACGGCCTGGCTGGTGCGCCGCTTCATCGACGCGCGCGCCCGCTTCCGCTTCATCGACCCCGCCCGCGAGCAGCCACGTCCGACCGAGATCGGCTTCGACATGGTGGGAGGGACGTTCACCCACGAGGGCGACCGTTGCACCTTCGAGACCGTGCTCGGCCGGCTCGGCCGACGCGATCGGGCGCTCGGACAGGTGGCGGAGATCGTCCACGACCTCGATCTCAAGGACGGGAAGTACGGGCGGCCGGAGGCGGCCGGCGTGGGCCAGCTCCTGGCCGGGCTCTATGCCGTGGAGGCGGACGACGGCAAGCGCCTCGCGCGCGACCCCCGCCTCGTGAGCGCGCGGCCCCCGCTGCGCGCGTTCGCGCTGTATTTCCTCCGGCTGGGCGCGACGGGGTTCGGCGGTCCCATCGCCCTGGCCGGAGACATGCAGCGCACGCTCGTCGAGGAGCGGGGCTGGACGTCGCCCAAGGACTACCTGGACGGCCTGGCCCTCGCCCAGCTCGCCCCCGGTCCCCTGGCCGCGCAGCTCGCCATGTACCTCGGCTTCACGCACTCGGGTCTCACCGGTGCGAGCGTGGTGGCGGTCGCGTTCATCCTCCCGTCGTTCCTGATCGTCTGGGCCCTCTCCGCCGCGTACGTCCGCTTCGGGGGCCTGCCCTGGATGCGCGCGGCGTTCTACGGCATCGGCGCCGCCGTCATCGCGGTCATCGCGCGCTCGGCCTGGCGCCTGGCCCGGCTCACCCTCGGCCGCGACGGCGTCCGCTGGTCGATCGCGGTCACCCTCGCGGTCGCGACCGCTTATACGGAGCGCGAGATCGTGTGGCTGTTCCTGACCGCCGGCCTGGTGGCAATGGTGGTCTCGCCGATGGCCGCCCGCGCCGGCAAGCGCGCCGCCCTTGCGATTCCGCTGGCCTCCGCGCTGCCCGCGGCGGCCACCGCCGCCGCCTCTTCCACCTCCCTGCTCCAGCTCTTCCTTTTCTTCGCCAAGGCGGGCGCGTTCGTGTTCGGCAGCGGCCTCGCCATCGTGCCCTTCCTGTACGGCGGCGTGGTCCGCGAGCACCAGTGGCTCACGGATCAGCAGTTCCTGGACGCGGTGGCGGTGGCCATGATCACCCCGGGTCCGGTGGTGATCACGGTGGCGTTCATCGGCTACCTCGTGCGCGGCTTCGGAGGCATGGTGGCGGCGGCGGCCGGCGTGTTCCTCCCTGTGTTCCTCTTCGTCGTGCTTCCGGCACCGATGTTCCGGCGGCACGTCGACCGTCCCACGCTGCGGGCCTTCGTGGACGGCGTGACCGCCGCGGCCACGGGCGCCATCGGGGGAGCGGCCTTCGTGCTGGCGCGCCGGGCGATCGTCGACCTGCCGACGGCGGGGCTGGCCCTGGCGGCGCTGCTCGTGCTGATGCGCTGGCGCGTCCCCGAGCCGCTCGTGATCGCCGCCGCCGGCCTCCTCGGGCTCCTGCTCGGCCCCGGGAGGCTGGGCTGACCGCGGGACAGATCACGCAGCTGCTGTCGCGCGAGGACGTCGTGCGCCTGGTGACGATCGAGGAGTGCATCCACGTCGTCGAGGAGGCCTTCCGGCGGGAAGCCGAGGGGACCACGCTGCCCGCCGCCGTCCTGTCCGTCCCCGCGGCCGACGGCGGCTTCCACGTGAAGGCTGCGGGGCTGAAGGGCCGGCCGGGGTGGTTCGCGGCGAAGGTCAACGCGAACTTCCCTTCCAATCCCGATCGCCGCCGCCGGCCCACCATCCAGGGCCTGGTCGTGCTGTGCGAGACGGAGACCGGGTATCCGCTGGCGGTGATGGACTCCACGGAGATCACGGCCTTGCGCACCGCCGCCGCCAGCGCGGTGGCCGCGCGGCACCTGTGCCGTCCGGACGCGGAGGTGCTGGCCGTCATCGGCTGCGGCCGCCAGGGTCTGCGGCACGTGCGCGCGCTCGCGCACGTGCGTCCTTCGCTGCGCCGCGTGCTGGCCGTCGACTGCGACCGCGGGCGGCTCGACGCCTTCACGGCGGATGTGCAGCGGAGCGGACTCGCCGTCGAAATCGTTCCCGAGGCCGGCCTGGCGGCGAGGCGTGCGGACGCCGTGGTCACCGGCACGCCGTCGCCACGGGCCCTGCTCGGGCCCGGCGACCTCGCCCCTGGTGCATTCCTGGCCGCGGTAGGGGCGGACAGCCCGGGCAAGCAGGAGGTCGATCCGGCCCTGATGGCAAGCGCGCGCGTGGTGGTGGACGTGCTCGCCCAGTGCGCGGTGATGGGCGACCTTCATCATGCGATCGCCGCGGGGGCCATGAAGGAGGGTGACGTGCACGCGGAGCTGGCCGACGTCGTGGCCGGCCGGCGTCCGGGGCGCCGGTCGCCCGACGAAGTCTTCATCTTCGACAGCACGGGCACGGCCCTGGAGGACGTGGCCGCCGCCGTCCTCGCCTACGAGAAGGCGACCGCGGCCGGCGCGGGCGTGCGGCTCGATCTCGTGGGGTGACTCAGGCGCGAAGGTGGTCGGCCTGCCACTCGCGGATGCGCCTTTTGATCTCCCGGCGGTCGGTGAGGTTCTCGTCGAGGACCTGCCGCACTAGTTCGGGCAGCTCCGCATCGCTCGCGAAGCGGAGGGCGACGAGCTGGCCGGGGCGGAGGGCGGAGGTGCGCGCGCGCAGGTCTGGGGGCAGGACGGAGGCCAGGCGCAGGCTCATCTCGAGGCGGATGACCCGATCCTGGACGCGCAGCGGGAACAGGCGGACATAGAAGCACAGACCGAGCAGGGCGAGGGCGACGATCACGCCCATGAGCCCGTCCATCCCCGGGGCGCGATAGAGGCGTAGGAGCGACCAGGCCAGGTTCAGCGCGAACGCGCCCAGCACCCCGTAGTGGAAGCCGGGCACGGTGCGGGCGTGGTTGGTGAACGATTGCGATCCGGTCTGGCTCACGTGGTCTCCTCTTGTGGGGGCCCGTCGTCCCGCGCGAAGTCGATCTCGCCGCGCTCGGGGTCGGCGCGGACCAGGCGCACGCGTACCGCGTCGCCGACGTCGAGGCCGGGCTCGCCGGCCACGACGCGGCCGTCCACCGGCGGCCGCAGCGTGCGGACCCAGGTCGCCTTGGCGGAAGCGCCCGTCACCAGCGCGTCGAAGCTCTCGCCGATGCGGTCCGAGAGCAGGAGCGCGCTGGCCGCCTTCTTGACCTGCCGCTCCACGCGGTTGGCGGCGTCCTCCTGCCGCGTGCAGTGGCGGGCCAGCTCCTCCAGCTCCGCGCGCGCGTAGGGCGGCGGCGCGCCGGCCAGCAGTGCCTTCACCAGCCGCTGGGTGACGAGGTCCGGGTAGCGCCGGTTGGGCGCCGTGGAATGCGTGTAGTCGCGGACGGCGAGGCCGAAGTGTCCCGCGCCTTCCGTGCCCGGCTCGTGCACGACGTACTCGCCGGCCCCCAGCAGCTTGACCACGGCCAGGGAGAGGTCCGGGAAGCGCAGGGGGTCGGCCGCGCGCATGCGGCGCAGGAACTCGGCCAGTGCTGTCGCGTCCGGCTCCGCGGGAAGGGTGACACCCTTGCTCGCAGCGAGCGCCTCCAGGCGGTCCCAGCGCTCGGGCGAGCGCACGACACGCCGCAGGCTCGGCACCCCGTGGTCCTGCAGGAAGCGCGCGGTCGCCTCGTTGGCCGCGATCATGAAGTCCTCGATGAGCTGCCGCGCGCGGTCCTTCTCCTGCGGGCGCAGCTCGACCACGCGCCCGTCGCGCAGGACCGGCCGCGCCTCGATCGTCTCCAGGGGCAGGGCGCCGCGCTCGTGCCGGCGCGCGCGCAGCCGGCGCGCCACCTCGTCCTGCCGGCGGAGCTGATCGGCCAGCTCCGGCGAGGCCGACACCTCCGGCGGGGCGGGCCCGGTGCCCTCCAGCCAGGCCGCGACCGTCTCGTAGACCAGGCGCGCTTGGTTGCGCACGCGTGACTCGAAGAGATCGGTGCCGCCGATCCTTCCCTCGGTATCCACCTCGAAGGCCACCACCACGCTCAGGCGGTCCTCGCCCTCGACGAGGGAAGTGAGGTCGGCGCAGAGCCGCTCCGGGAGCATGGGGAAGGTACGGGCGGCGGTGTACACGGAGGTCGTGTTGAGCCGGGCGTGCGCGTCCATGGGCGTGTCGCGCGCGACCGCGGCATCGACGTCGGCCACCGCCACCAGGACGCGCGTCCCCGCCGCGCCCAGGTCCTCGCTCAGCGTGAGCTGATCGAAGTCGCGCGTGTCGTCGTTGTCGATCGAGGCGGCGCCGGTCAGGTCCCGCACGCCGCGGCCCGCCGTCCGCGCGGGGTCCCTGAGGGCTTCCGCCTGTTGCATCGCCTCCGGCGGGAACTCCGGGGCGAGTCCGCGCTCGCGCATGGCCTCGGCGGCCAGGGCGGCCAGGTCCACGACGCGCGGAGCGCCGTCCTGGGTCAGGATTCGCGCTCCCGCTCCGCGCGCTCGCGGGCCAGCCGGGTCTGGGCGGCGTAGGCCTCCAGGACCACCTTGACCGCCTGCGCCGGATCGTCCGTCATCATCATGAGGTCGATGTCGGTGGCCGCGATCTTCCCCTCGCGCAGGGCGCGCGCCTGCAGCCAGCGGACCAGCCCCGCCCAGTAATACCGTCCGAAGAGGACGACGGGGAACTGATAGATCTTGCCCGTCTGGATGAGGGTGAGGGCCTCGAACAGCTCGTCGAGGGTGCCGAAGCCGCCGGGGAAGATCAGGAAGGCGGTCGAGTACTTGATGAACATCATCTTCCGCACGAGGAAGTAGCGGAAGTTGATGAGGGTGTCGACGTAGGGATTCGCGTGCTGCTCGAAGGGCAGCTCGATGTTGCACCCGATGGAGCGGCCGCCCCCTTCGCGCGCGCCGCGGTTGGCCGCTTCCATGATCCCGGGGCCCGCGCCCGTGATGATGGCGAATCCTTCCTTGGCCAGGAGGCGGGACACCTCCTGGGCGACGCCGTACCAGGGATCGCTCGGCCCGATGCGCGCGGAGCCGAAGACGGTCACCGCCTTGGTGACGCCGGCCAGGCGGTCGAAGCCTTCGATGAACTCGCCCGTGATGCGCATGAGCCGCCAGGTGTCCGTGCGCGTGAAGTCGTCCGGCCGCGCGACGCCCTGGGAGAGGGTCAGCAGCTTCTCGTCCTCGGTGACCGGCGTGAGGTACGGGTCGCGGATGGCGTCGTCGATGGGGCGCTCGGCGGCGGCGCGGCGCGCGCCGCGCACGCGTCCCGCCTCGCGGTGCCCGATCTCGGTCCGCTCGCGCACGCCTTCCACGGCCTGTCGCCCCGCGTGGGCCAGGACCTCGGGGCCCATCTTCTTGCCGCCGGCGGTCCGCGGCACGCCTTTGCGGGGCAGGGCGGAAGGTCCGCGCCGGGACGATGGGCTCATGCGCTCAGTGTATGCGACCGCTCAGCGCCGCGCCGCCGCCACCCAGGCCTCGACGTCCTCGAGCTTGCGCGGGATCCGGGAAGACAGATGGCGGTACCCGGTCTCGGTCACCATGACCTCGTCCTCGATGCGCACGCCGAAGCCGCGGTCGGGCAGGTACACGCCTGGCTCGACGGTGAAGATCGCGCCCACGGGCAAGGGCAGGTCGTAACGCCCCGCGTCGTGCACGTCGAGGCCGACGAAGTGCCCGAACCCGTGGATGAAGGCCTCGAGATACCCGGCCCGCTTGAGGGACGCCTCCGCGACCTTCTGCAGGTCGGCCATGCTCACGCCGGGCTTGATGGCGGCGAAGATGTCCTCCTGGGCCTGGTACACCGCGCGGTACACGCGGGCCTGCTCGTCCGTGAACTTGCCGCTGACCGGGTACGTGCGCGTGATGTCGGAGGCGTAGCGGCCGTACTCGGCGGCGGCGTCGATCACGACGAGGTCGCCCGCCCTCAGCGGGCGGTCGTTGTGGTCCCAGTGCAGGACGGCCCCGTTGGGCCCGCTGCCGACGATGGAGGAGTAGCTCAGGCCGGTGGCCCCGTTCGAGAAGAAGGCGTACTCGATCTTCGTCTGGACGTCGCGTTCGGTCACGCCGGCCACGGTGGCGCGCGCCGCCGCCTCGTGGCCCGCGCGCGTGATGTCGATGGCGCGCTCCAGCAGGGCCAGCTCCGGCGGCTCGTGGGCCGCGCGCAGCCGGGCGAGGAGGTCGCGCTTGTAGACGACCTTGAGGCCCAGGGCTCCCGCGACCTGCTTGCTGAGGACGGCATCGGGCCGCTCGTCCTTGACGTCGTCCACGGGCGCGATGACGGCCACGCAGTCCGTTCCCATCGCCGCCGCCACCGCGGCGCGATCGGGGCGGCCGCGCAGGACGCGGTCGACCCCGTAGCGTTCGAGGAGGGCGGGTGAGAGAGGCTCGCGCGGTCCCGTCCACCGCTCGCGCTCGGGATCGCGTGGCCGGAGGAAGAGCACGGTGCGGTCGAACTTCGCTTTGGGCGCCAGCAGGACCCAGGCCTCGCCCTCGTTGATGCCGGTCAGCCACAGGAAGTTGCCGTCCTGGCGATAGTCCTCGGTCACGCCGCTCATCTCCCCGCGCGCGGCGAGGACGGCCACGCAGCCGTCCAGCTCGTGCATCACGCGCTCGCGGCGGTCGCGATAGACCGCGGGGGGCAGGTCCGGCGGCGGGACGGGCGGGGTGGGCGCGGCGAGGAGGAAAGAAGCCAGAGCGATGAACATGAGTGCCTCCGCGAAGGAGGCACACTAGCACACCAGCAAAAGATCGATCGACGCGGTTAACAGATTAGAGGTTGTGGCCAGGTCGGTCTGTCTTCAGGGGTTCAGCGGGCCCGGGCCCCTCTTGCTCCGCGGCGCGCCGGCTTCACGATCGCCCCGCTCGCGTCCCTCACGATCCCATGCGACGCGTCGACCTCGTCCAGGAACTGCGCCACCAGCGAGTCCGGGGGGCGCTGCCCGTCCGGGAAGACGAAGACGTGGATGTGGTTGCGCCGCTCCTTGAGGGACTCGACTTTGCCGTCCCTCTCGAGCTGCGCGATCCGGTCCATGAGGAACTGCTGCTCGTCCGCCGCCATATATCGGTAGGAGATGTCGAAGGCGCAACCCGTGGTGTGCGGCGGGAACTCCACTTTCGTGGCGTTGGCGTTGACGCGGCCCAGGCGCCGCTGGTATCGCTCCGTGCGCACGAGGGACGAGATGGGCAGCAGACGGTCGAAGCGCTGGTGGTACTCCCGCGCGATCTCGAGGATGAGGTCGCGGGCGCCCGGCCTGATGAGGCTGAGGAGGGCTGTATCGAATTGCGCGCTCTGGGCTGGGTCCTTGAGGTCGTAGCTACGACCGCCGAAGTTCGCGGCCAGGGCGGTGAGGTCCGCGCCTTTCTTCAGGAGGGCCTCGCGCTTGCTCGGGTCGTCGTAATAGGACGCGAGGGTCTTGAGCCGCGTCTCGGCGCTGGCGCGCATGCGCCGGCTGGGCGACTCCTTCGCGAGGTCGGCCAGGGACGCTCTCTCCGCGTCGAGGTCGGCCGCGGAAACGAAGAGCGGCACGTCCTTGTGCGCGTCGGGATCGTAGGCCGCCATCGGGTTGTCCGAGGCATCGAGCCCGATGTCGTAGAGGATGTAGTCCTCGCCGAGCGGCGGGAGCTCGACCAGCTTTCCCGCCCGCAGCATCGCCGCCAGGTCGCCGTCGTCCTGCGGCGATCCTCCTGGACGCGGGCGTGGGCCACGTCGTAGGGCTCGGTCGGCTGCGAGGCGGCCGGGCTCGGCTCCGCCGGCTCGGTCGTCGCAGGGGCCGCAGTGGAAGGCGGCACGGCCGGGCTCGTGGCCGCGGGTGCAAGCGTGCCCGCGGGTGCAAGCGCGCCCGCGGGTGCAAGCGCGGCCGCGGGTGGATTTTGCCCCGATGGGGCAGAACGGTCACCCCGCATCCAGAGGGCATATCCCCCGATCACCGCAACTAGCAGGAGGATCGCGGCTTGATGATGGCGTCGAATCCTAAGGCGCGGTCGCTCTTCCATGACCTTTCAGACTCAGCAAGATCCAGGCCACGGAGGCACGGTCAGATCCGGCCCGCGCGCCCGCGCCGGCGGGGACGGGGGCGGTACTGTCCGAGCTGTCGGTCCAGCTCGGCCCGCAGGTCCTCGGGCGTGAACGGGCCCGCCAGACAGGCCGCGCAGCCGGCCGCGCGCGCTCTCTCGACGGCCTGGAGGGGCTCGCGGCCGCTCATCGCGATGATCGGGATCTCGCGCGTCGCCGCCGCCGCCTTGAGACGGCGCGTGACCTCCCAGGTGTCCGGCCGCGCGGCGCCCACGTCGATCACGATCGCGTCGGGCCGGCGGACGACCGCGCAGGCGATGGCCTCCAGCCCGTCCGTCGCCACCTGGACGTCGTAACCGGCGCCGCGCAGGTGTGTGCAGTAGAGCTCGCGCTCCGCCCTCGCGTCGTCCACGAGCAGGACGCGCAGCCGGCGGCGCGGGCGCACGGACGACGGCAGGGCGGGGGTGTCGATGGTCGTCGTCATATCGTTTGGTACCGCGCCTGAGAGTCGGCGGCGGTCTCAGCAGGGACGAACGTTACGTCAATCGAAGGCACCGTCCCTGCGTGGACGAGCCCGACAAGGTGTCCCGTCGACGGCCCGCGTTACGGGAGTGTCGTGAGCAGAGCGGCGGCGGTACGGCCCCGGGGCGTCAGCCAGCCGGTCTCCCCACCCATCGTATCCGTTTGGACCCAGCCCTGCTCGTCGAGGTCGGCCAGCACGCGCGCGGCGAGAGCGCCGTCGCCGCCCAGCGCGTCGGCGGCGATCCTCTTGAGCGGAAGCACGGATCGCGCGCCGAGCCGTTCCGACCACGCCACGGCCTCGATCACCCGCATCCCTTCGGCGTTCATCAGTTCCCTCCTGGTCGCCCGTGAACCCGCCTCCAGCGTACCGCCGGCCGTCGAGCAACGGAGGGGGGCGAGATCTTTTTCGCTTCAGTGCATGGGCGCCCCCGCCCGGCGGTGGCGTGGGGAGCGCATGATGAACAGCAGCGGCAGCATGAGCACGAAGATGATGGCCAGCAGGCGGAAGACGCCCACGAACGCCAGCATCGTCGCCTGGCGGGCCACCATGCCGAAGGCCATGGCCTGGGCCTGGCGGGTCGCGGTCACGACGTCCGCGCCGCGCGCCACCAGGGCCCCGCGGAGGCCCTCGAGGAACGACCGGGCCCGCGGATCGTAGACGGTGACGTGGGCGCTGAGGAGGGCGAGGTTCCCCTGGGCGCGCCGCGAGAGCATCGTCGTGGACAGGGCGATGCCGACGCTCCCCCCGATGTTCCGCATCAGGTTGAACAGGCTCGTGGCGTTGCCCATCGTCTCCTTGGGGATCGGGTCCATGGTGATGGTGGTGAGGGGGACGAAGATGAGGCCGAGCGACATGCCCTGGATGAACTGCGGCCAGAAGACGTCCCAATAGCCGGCGGAGAGGTCGAGGTTCCCGAGCCAGTAGAGGGTGAGCGCGCCGCCGCAGATGCCCAAGGCGAGGAGCTTGCGGGGGTCCATGCGCGCGACGATCATCCCGACGACGGGCATGGCCAGGAAGGACCCCATTCCCCGCGGGGCCATGGCGATGCCCGCTTGCAGGGACGGATAGCCGAGCAGGGTCTGCAGCATGATCGGGAGCAGGACGAGGCTTCCGTAGAGGACGAAGCCGAGCACGGTCATCAGGAACACGCCCGTGCTGTAGGTCCGCTCCTTGAACACGCGCAGGTCCACCACCGGATGCTCGGTGTGGAGCTCGCGCCAGATGAAGACGGCGAGGCCGACCACGGCCAGCCCGGCCAGCACCCGGATGGAAGAAGCCGCGAACCAGTCCCGCTGCTGCCCGAGGTCGAGCAGGATCTGCAGGGACCCGATGCCGAGAGCGAGCAGACCGATGCCCCAGTAGTCGATCGTCTCCGACTTCCGGCTCACGTAGGGCGGATCGAAGACGAACAGCTTCGTCATGACGATCGAGGCCAGGCCGACGGGCAGGTTGATGTAGAACACCCACCGCCAGCTGTAGCTGTCGGTGAGCCATCCCCCCACCACCGGACCGAGGATGGGGGCGACCACGATGCCGAGGCCCCAGAACCCCATCGCCTTGCCGCGGTCGCGGGGCGGGAAGGCTTCGAGCAGCACGGCCTGCGAGAGCGGCTGCAGGGCGCCCCCGGTGAGGCCCTGCACGACGCGGAAGGCCACGAGCACGCTCAGGGTGGGGGCCAGGCCGCAGAGAAAGGAGGCGACGGTGAAGCCGCTGATGGAGATGAGGAGCAGCCGCTTGCGTCCGAAGTAGTTCGCCAGCCAGCCGGTGAGGGGCAGCACGATCGCGTTGGCCACGAGATACGAGGTGAGGGCCCAGGTGGACTCGTCGATGGACGCGGAGAGGCTGCCCGCGATGTGGGGCAGCGACACGTTGACGACCGTCGTGTCGAGGATCTCCATGAACGTCGCGAACATGACCGCGACGGCGACGATCCACGGGTTGACGAGGGGCGGCGCCGGCCGCTCCGCGGCCTCGGCGCTCACTTCGTGTGGACGGTGGGCACGACGGACATGCCCGGGCGCAGGAGGTGATCGGGATCCTGGCCGCGGTCGATCGTGATCTTCACCGGGACGCGTTGCACGACCTTCACGAAGTTGCCGGTGGCGTTCTCCGGCGGCAGCAGGCTGAAGCGGGCGCCGGTGGCGGCGGCGATGCTGTCCACGCGGCCTTTGTAGTCGCGGCCGTAGGCGTCGACCTTGATGGTCACGGGCTGGCCGGGTCGGATGTCGCGCAGCTCGCCCTCCTTGAAGTTGGCCGTCACCCAGATGTCGTCGAGGGGAACGATGGCCAGGAGGGGCTGGCCGGGCTGCACGACCTGGCCCACTTCCACCGTCTTCTTGCTGACCACGCCGCCGTCCGGCGCCTTGATCGAGGTGTGTTCGAGGTCGAGCCGGGCCCGCTCCACCGCGGCGCGCGCCTGCGCGACCTGGGCCTCCGCCCCCGCCGCGCGCGAGCGCGATATCGCGACCTGCTCGGATGCCGTCCCCGCCTGGGTGCGCTTGGCCTGGGCGCCGTGCACCCCCGCCTCCGCTTCGCGCTCCTGGGCCACCGCCCCTTCGTGCTCCGCGCGCGCGGCGGCGGCGGCACTGACCGCCGCGTCGTACTCCTGCCGCGACACCTCGTCCTTGGCCACCAGCGTTTTCAAGCGCTCGAGGTCCTGCGCCGCCTTGGTGGCCTTGGCCTCCGTCTCCCGGACCCGGGCCTGGGCCATCCTGACCCTCGCGGCGGCGGTGGCGACGTCGCTGTCGGCCGTCTCCACCTCGCCCGTGGCGGTGGTGGACGTCATGGGGACGCTCGTACGCGCGCCCTGCGCCCCCGCGGTGGCCGCGGCCAGCTCGGCCTCCGCGCGCGCGAGGGCGACCTTGTAGTCGGTGGGGTCGATCTGCACGAGCACCGTCCCCGCCGACACGAGCTGATTGTCCTGGGCGTGGACCTCCTGCACCGTGCCCGACACGCGCGCGGCCAGCGGCATGATGTGGCCGTCGATCTGCGCGTCGTCGGTGGCCACCCGCCCGGCGTGGAAGAGCCAGAACGCGATGCCGCCGCCGATGAGGACCACCGCCGCCACCACGATGAGCCAACCCCCGGCGCGCCGCCTCCGGCTGGGGGCAGAGGCCGCGGCCGTCTCCGTTGCCTGTTCTCCGTCGGCCATCATTGTCCTCGCACGAGCTGCCGGAAGGCGTCCTCCACCAGGCCCACGGCGCGTCCGAGGGTGGCGCGCGCCAGGTTGAAGTCGTATACGGTCGAGATCCAGTCCTCCTCCGCCCGGGCCACCGCCTCCTGGGCGAGGACGACGTCCACGTTGTTGGCGACGCCGGCCGCGAACCGGTCCTGGGCCTGGCGGAGCTGCTCGCGCGCCAGCGCGCGTGCGCTCTCCGCCACTGCCTGGCGATCGGCGGCCGCCTTGAGCTCGAGGCCCGCCACGCGCACGTCGTAATCGATGCGGCCGCGGAGATCCTCCACCCCGGCCCGCGCGGACTGGAGGGCGGCATCC
>WNFN01143421.1_pt2 | contig 32541 bp, 30 predicted proteins | sample 5400161 | NCBI WGS metagenome assembly WNFN01 (sample SAMN13153353, study PRJNA577476) | soil metagenome | isolation source: 80 cm saprolite on Douglas fir-dominated hillslope | place: USA:California | collected 2013-09-17 | reverse complement strand
CGATAATGGCAACCAAGATGAGGACGGGGGCATTCCTCTTCATAAACCCTCCGCTACGAATTTCCAGACTGAAACGGTTCTATCAAAGTACTAGTGCGACTCTAGCGAATCGAAACGCTCGAGTGAAGCCTCGACCTTGTTGCTGATTTCCAGAATGGCAATAGCACCTGACCGGTTTCCCATCTCCGATTGCATGATGCGTCGTCGCTTTGCAACCTCTAAAGAAGAAGGATTGCCCGTCAATCTCGAACCTGACTCAGCGCGGTGCCCCGCACGCTGCCTGAATCTCAGCTTTGATTTGAATAGCAAGGAAGGGCCTGGGATAGTTTTGGAGGTGGGTGACTTCATCGCGGTACTTCTCTGGACTGCGCTTCGTCACTGAAGTTGCTGAAGGGTTCTCTACACATGACGACAAGAGACGACATCGCGCTTTCCACCGGGCATTTCGTACCTTGTCTCTTGCCAGTCCTCCCGCTTTCGTACATTCTGCGCTGGTCCTCGGTGCTCTCGGCGCAGTCCAGTCAGTCGTCGAAGAGCTAAAGGGGCTGCCGCTTCCCTTCTAGTTCGTTTTGGAGGACGGTGTGGAAGTTTTCAGTTGAAAGCGACGATATATTGCAGTAAAAGCCGTGTAATCAATTGTACTGTTCGAGAATCGGTGGGATACCCCGCCACCGCTAGGGGTAGCGGAAAATCAGTCGGTGCTACAACTGGAGGATTCATGCAACGCAGACAGGGTGTGTGTGTGTCAATTTCGAGGTACTCGGGTTTGTGTTTTCGATGGACAGCTTCGCTGCAGGTCATGGCACTGCTGGCGCTGTGTGCGTTTGTCTGCGGCGGGATATCCCATGCGCAGGGCGTAAACACGGCCACCCTCGCGGGAACGGTCGTCGATTCTTCCGGAGCCGCCGTTAAAGGAGCAAAAGTCACGGTGGTCAACGCCGCCACCGGAGCGACGCGGACAGCAGAGTCCGATGATGCCGGCCGCTACAACCTCGTGGGACTTCCCCCCGGCCAGTACAAGATGAGCGTGGATGGCGGAGCGAATTTTGAGGTCTACAAGAATGAGTCGCTTACGCTGACGCATCGAACCCGACAAGACGGAAGTCTCAAATACGGTTCCCCAACTCCTGATCGAAGTTCTCCCTATCAACGGCCGCAATTTCTTCGACTTTACCCGCTTATTTTCGAAGACCACCCGCGACGTTTCTCCCACCATCGGTCCCGCTCCCAGCAGCGGATTCAATGTTAGCGGCGCACGCCAACGCTCGAACTTGGTCAGTGTGGATGGCGCCGACGCCGGCGACAACTCTGTCAACGGCATTCGCTCAACCATCTCTCAGGAAGGCGTGCAGGAATTCCAGCTTATCCTTAGCAACTACAATGCCGAGTATGGCCGTGCCACCGGCGGCGTCATTAACATCGTGACCAAGGGCGGCGGGAATAAGTTCCACGGAGACCTCTTCGGATTCTTCCGGAACAAAGCCTTTCAGGCGCGCAATGCGTTTTCCGGTGAAGTCGACGCGAATGGCGTGCTCCAGCCGACCAAACAGGGCTACACACGCACTCAAAGTGGCCTCACTTTCGGGGGTCCGATCAAGAAGGACAAGACCTTTTACTTTTTTTCCTACGAATACACGCAACGCGAAGAGACCGGATTTTCCAGCATCGGGGCGGACAATTTTGGCCTGGTCCAGGCCAAGACACAATTCATACCGGGGGCCACTCTATTTCTGACAAGGGATCAGGACGCCGCAGTTCAAAAGTTGCTGGGCGCGGGTTTAACAAACCTCGCCGCGCAGTACGAAGTTTTCATGGCATCGGCCTCAAGCGTGGCGCTCAATAAGCAATTTCCGGTACCAGTGGCCTGCCCCGCGGGTCAATCTCTTAACAATGGAGCTACTTGCTCCAATTTTGGCGTCTACGTAGCACCCCTGCCCGCGTCCTTCGTAGGCCTGCGAAGCATACGCGGCAACTATCCGGTCATGGAGAAGACTAGCCTTTGGTCAGCGCGCATCGATCATCATTGGAACAATCGCAACTATTCATTCCTCCGCGTCGGTGTCTCTCCTTCGCTGGTCACCGGTCTGCCGTCCACGTCACAAAATCAGGTGTTCGGACAGAACTCCGGTTCGCGGGCCGGCTACAACCAGTCCCGTGACCTCAACTTCACTTTCCAGCATGACACCGTCATCGGCGGAACGGACCTCAATCAATTCCGCATGCAGATCGCGCGCCGCGGCCTGCACTTTGGCTTCTCGCAACTTCCCGGCGGCGATCAGATCGCCGTGAATATCCCCGGGTTCGCGTACTTTGGCCGCGAGCCCTACTCCCCGGTCAATCGTATCGAACGGCGATTCGAATTCACGGACAACTTCAGCCTTATCCGCGGCAGACACAATTTCAAGATGGGCGCGGACGCTAACGTGATTCAGCTCCGCTCTTCCAAAAAACAAATCTTCGAACTCGACTTCGGCGGCGACGTAAACTTCGGCGGGTTTGCGGCCTCCACGTTTGGTTTTCCTAACAACATTCCTGGAGTGACCGCTCTGCCAGGGACGACTGCCATGCAATCCTACGGTCTCGGAATCCCGACCACTTACATCCAGGGCATTGGCAATTCCAATCAGCCTTTCGACAACCTTCCCTTCGGCTTCTTCTGGCAAGACAGCTGGCGTTTCAGCGGCCGCCTGACTTTTAACTATGGCGTTCGCTACGACGTGGAGATCTCGCCCCTCTTTGCGCCCCTTCCGGGAATCAACGCCGCGGCGGAACAAACCCTCGGCGTCGTCGAAGGAATCCCCCGCGACTTTAACAATGTGGCGCCGCGCTTTGGTGTGGCTTGGGATCCCGCTGGCAATGGCAAGACTGTCATTCGCGCAGGTTACGGCATTTTTTATGACCATCCATTGCTGGCCGTCGCTTTCGACTCCGCCACTGCGGACGGCGGGCGTTCCACGCAATTGCTCTCCGGAGGAGGCACGCCCTCGGCTTGCGGTTTGCTGCCCTTCCCCGCCGGCCCACCGCCGCCACCTGGCTATTGCGGCGGCGGAGCGGACAGCCCCGGAAATTTGAATGGTTCTTCCATCTTTCAGGGCGTGCTCAACGCCAACTCGATCTACCTTGCCATTCCGACCTCGCTGACGCTGGGGTATCAGGCGAATCAACAGCGCTTCGATCCCTTTGCTGCCGGTTCTCTCTTTGCCAATCAAAACTATCTCAATGCAGGATTTCCGCTTGGCGTTCTGCCCTTCACGCTTCCCGTAGGGAAAAATTTCGTCTACGGCTATGCGCAGCAGGCGAACCTCACGATTGAACGCCAAATCTCAGAATCCTGGAAATTCAGCTTGGGATACCAGTGGACTCGTGGATTGCACCTGAACCGGCCTCAGGACGTGAATTCCACGGATCCTAGGCTCCTGGCACAGAACTATGCAAACTGTCGGGCGGCGGGCATCACCACCTGCTCGTCGAGCCCTCTTGGCGTATCTGTCCCCTCCACGCCATTGGCACCCTCAGCGAACACATGCGGTTACGGCCCCGTGCCCGGTGCGGGTGGCATCTTGGGAGTGCTTGGCGGATGCCCGGCGGCTCTATCCTCTTTCAACGGCTCGTTTGTCGGCACGCCCGCGGCGTTCAACTTCTTCCGGCCCTCGGGACCAAACCCGTCATTTGGAGGATTATCGAAGTACCCCGGGTTGGTTCAACTAGCGCATGCTGCCGGATACCCAACAGGCTTTGGGGTTCCCGTAGCCTTCAACAGCGTCGATGCCCAGCTTTCCAACGGCAACTCTTGGTACAACGCTTTGTCCTTTGACCTCTCGAAGCGTCTATCGAAGGGCATCGAGGTGCTCTCCAGCTATACCTGGTCGCACTCTATCGACGACTCGACTGACCTGCAATCGCCTCTCGAACCTCAGGACAGCCGCTTCCCCAACTTGGAACGGTCCAATTCAGTGAACGACCAGCGCCACCGCTGGGTGACCAGCGCCGTCTTGAAATCCGGCAGCTCCACGTCCGGTGATGGTTTCTTTCGGCATTTCTTCGGCGATTTCACGCTTTCGCCGATCATCGAGTTCTCTTCCGGCCGCCCCTTCAACATCATCACGGCCACGGATACGCGCCTGGACTTGGGCGCCTCACAAGCCCGGCCTTCGGTTGGCGGCGCCACATCTTCGCCCTTCATCCCCGGCGTGACCTTCGGTCCGGCCAGCGTGTGTCTCAACAACGATGGCTCGACGTTTCAGGTACCACTCGTGTCTCCACCCGCAGGCTGCAATGGAAACCTCGGCCGGAACCGCTTCACATCGCCCAACTTCTTCCAGTGGGATATGCGCCTCTCCCGGCGCATTCCTCTCGGCGAGCGCTTCAAGATCGACGTCATCGCCGATGCTTTCAACCTCCTCAATCGCACCAACATTGCAGCGGTCAATCAGGTTTGCGATCCCTTGGCCGGCTCGACCTGCAGCGCGGGCCAGCCAACCGCTTCTTACGATGCGCGCCAGTTCCAGTTTGCCCTTAAGGTGAGCTGGTAACCAAACTCTTCGGTGCCTGCCCAGTTCCCCAGCCTCATGAGGGTCCCCGCCCCGGGACCCTCTTTCTTTTCGAGCCCCGGAGTGCTGCATTTCCCGGCGTTGGTCGCCCCTTTTTTCCTCCTTTCCTCTTTTTCTCTTTTTCTCTTTTCAACTTTCAACTTTCAACTTTGGACCTTCGACCTCTGCTAAAGTAACAAGACCGTTTCCCGTCAACGAATTGGAGAAAGAATGACCGTAGTCTCGATTGGAGTCGTAATCGTCGTGGCGGTCCTAGTGCTCTGGCTCGTCCTGCAAGGCTCGCAGGGACGCCAGAAGGCCGAGGCTCTCGAATCACAGATGAACGAATTGCGCCGCGACCTGCAGACGATTGCAACCTCGCAAGCTCAGAGCACTGGACAATTGGAAACCATCGCCAAGAATGTCGCGCAGCGCCTCGACAGCGTCGCACCCGCCTTGCAAGACGCCATCAAGAACTCCGCCCAAATCACCGGCCAGATGACTTCCGACGCGCAAACCAAGATGGCCGACGAACTCAAGAACACCCGCGACCAGATCAGCCAGATTCAGCGCCAGCTCGGCGAAGTCCAGCAAGCCGGCAAACAGATGTCCCTGACCGCGCAGACACTCGAGGGCATTTTGGGCGGCGCCAAGTCGCGCGGCTCCCTGGGCGAAGTGACCCTCGAGCGCTTGCTCGAGGATTCCCTTCCCCGCGCGCAGTACGAGATGCAGTATCGCTTTTCCAGTGGAGAAGCTGCAGACGCCGTCATCAAGCTCCGCGACAAAAAGTTAATGGCCGTGGACTCGAAGTTCCCTCTCGATGCCTACCGCAGAATCAGCACCGAGGGCGACGAAGCGCGCCGCGCCTTCGCCACCGCCGTGAAGGGCCATGCCGACGCGATCAGCAAAAAATATATCGTGCCTGATGAAGGCACGCTCGATGTGGCCCTGATGTTCGTTCCTTCAGAAAGCGTCTACTATGAGCTTCTGCAAACGCAGGACAGTAAGGGCCAGGCCCTCGACGCCTACTGCCGTGATAAACACGTCGTTGCCGTTTCCCCGAATACCCTCTACGCCCATTTTTGTGTGATCTCTATGGGCCTCCGAGGCATGCAGATGGAAGAAAATGCCAAGCGCATCCTGGAAGCCCTCTCCGGGATGGAAAAGCAAATGGAGAAATTTGCGGACAAGTTCGGCACTCTCGGCACCCATCTGAAGAACGCCCAGCAAAGCTACAGCGAGTCCGACAAGCTTTTCGAGAGGGCCCAAAACACTCTCGAAACCATGCTCGGCGCCGGTGTTCCTGAGCTCCCTTTCGAGAATCCTCAGGGCCCTCTCCCGCTTCCTTCGGAGGCCAGCATTAAGAAGGGCGCGTAAGCTTAGCTTTCTGCAGGATTCTTGCCGCCTGGGTGGTTTTCCGGATCTTTCCGAGCTCGTGTGGTATAATTGCCTCGGGTCAAAGTTTGACTTGACGCAAAGAGCGGCAGCCTCGGCTGCCACTTCTTATTTGGAGTGCGGGAGCTTGCTCCCGCTTTTCCCTCCGTTTCGTCGCCGCCAAGCGAGGCATCATTAGCCAACCCCGCCTTGAGCAAAAAGAAGCGCAACTCTTTCCGTAGTTATGTCAACTCCTAAGTCTTTTAGATGCAACACTTCCAAAAGAGGGGGGCCCCAATAGCGCAGACCGGCAAGAATTTATTCGGCTTCTCCATCGTTCTTAGGGTGAACCGGGGTTCTCCCGCAAGATCTCACGGTAGCGGACGATCCAGCGAAGGCACCAGCCGGATCGAAATCAGGAAGCTACCGTTCTTCTGCCCCACGACCTCAAACCGGGCAAAATTCTCCGCGCCTCCGCTGCTCATGGCTCGCACCGGATTGCCCCCGGAAAGTTCCGCGATCTCCGGCGAGAGGTTCCGCGCATCAAGCGCAATCTTCGCCGTCGTCCCTCGCACTCGCACCGTAACGGCCCGGTGCTCGCCCGGCTTCAATGGAGAAGAGTCGGCTTCGAGATTGAGCCCAACAAATGTGATGGAAAACGGCGGGGACTGGCGCTTCGCGCAGGAGACTTCCACGGTCGCGCTGCCGGGCTGCAGGTCCGGGGAAGGAAGCACGACCAGCGCCGTTGGCGAAGACGCTAGCACGATCGCTGGCTGCCCCGCGATCGTCACTTGGTTGGAGTCAGCGTCTCCGCAGAAGCCCCACCCAAAAAGTTCAGCCCGATCCGTCAAGGAAGCCACGCGCGGCGCGGATGAAACTTCGATCGAAGTCGACGCGGCCTCGCTGGGCGAGAGAATCGCGGTGGCCACTCGCTCCGTACGTCCCGAAATCGAACCATAAATCACGCCGGGATTCAGCGGCGCCACGAAAAGGGCCCTGCCTGTCGCATCGGTCGTGAGCCGGTCCCCGTTCGAGAAATTCACCGTTACGCCCGGAGTCAACCGCCCGTTCACGTCCAGCACCGCAAGCGTGGCGCGCTCGCCCGAAACGATTCGCCGCGGCAGCAGCAGTGTCCGCGCCCCGGAAGCCGCTGGCGGAAACCGTTGAGGATTAGCCCCCGGCGCGAAAACGTCCGCAATAAGACAGGCAAAGAATAGTGCGAGGCCGCGGCGGTGCAAGGGCATGCGTGGAATTGTAGTGGATATCGTCATGCCGATGAAAGCCATGCACGCGCCAACTGCGAGAGGTCGCGTCACTCCCCTGGCCCCCATGTAGCGAAAGAGCGAGTAATCAGTAGGGTTCAAAGCCTTTCGCTGTCCTTGGGCCTCTGTTAGCGTGGGAATAGAGTTGCCGGGTACGCGCGTGGGGCCGGGTGTAGTTTCCCGAGCGGCGAGGGGAGTTCGTGTGCGAATCGTAAGTGGCGGCGTGACCGACGTGGGTCGCGTGCGTACGAACAACGAAGATTGCTACAAGATCGTCGAGCCTCTCAACCTCTTCGTGCTTTCCGACGGCATGGGAGGCGAAGCCCACGGCGAAATCGCCAGCGCCATGGCTGTTGAAACAGTCGTGAAACACTGCCTCGACGCCGAAACCAATCCCGCAGCCCCGCTCATCGGCGCAGTACAGCCCGATTGGAGCGCCCGGACAAAACACCTTACTACGTCCGTCCATCTGGCCAACAGGTACATTTTCAAGTCCGCCGAAAAGAATCCTGATCGGCACGGCATGGGCGCGACTCTGACGGCGGTGTGGATCGATGGCGCAAGACTCAGCATCGCTCACGTGGGTGACAGCCGCGCCTATTTACTCCGCGGCGGCAGCTTGCTTCAGCTCACGCGGGATCATTCTCTCGTGGCCGAACAGGTGCGGCGCGGCATTTTGACGGCCGCCGAAGCTGAAGAAAGCGGCATGCAAAGCGTTTTGCTGCGCGCGCTTGGCGCACAAGCGTTAATCGAAGTGGACGCTGAGGAGCACACGCTTTTCCCCCTGGATGTTCTGCTGCTCTGCTCCGATGGATTGACGCGCATGGTCACGGAACCCGAAATCGCGGGAACGCTCCAGGCCGAGACCGATCCCGCTCGGGCCGCGGAAAAACTCGTCGGACTCGCCAATGAGCGAGGCGGCCCGGACAATATCACCGTCGTGATTGCGCGAATCGAAAAGGAGTCCAGGGGGTGGTTTTCGTGGTTGCGCGGTGGGACGGCCAAAAATCAAGGTTCAAATGGTAGCGCTGGAGGAAATTGAGATGCCGAAGCTCAGCCTCATGTTTAACAACAAAATCGTGAAAGAGGTTTCCGTGGGCAGCCGCCCCTTAACCATTGGCCGCTCTCCGGACAACGACTTGCCCGTCGATAACCTCGCCGTGTCCAACTATCACGCGAAAATCTATTTTGAGGCCGGCCGCATGGTCGTTGAAGACCTCGACAGTCTCAACGGCACTTTTGTGAACGATCTCCGCGTCGAGCGCGCCACTCTGCACGACGGCGATAATGTCCACATCGGCAAGCACAGAATCAAGGTCGATACCAGCGGCGATGCGCCGGTCCCCTGGGACTCCGGCCGCAAAACCGCCACGCCGCGCATCGACGAAACCATGGTGCTGGACACCAAGGAACGCCGTCAGATGCTCCAGCAGGCTGCCGCCATGGGCGAATCCATGCAGTTTGCCTCAGCTCGCATGAAAGTCCCGACGCTTGTCGTTCTCAATGGCAAGACCGATCAGAAAGAGTATGTCCTGATCAACAAACTTACCGTCATCGGAAAATCCGCCATGGCCACCGTTCGCCTCATGGGCTGGTTCAAGCCTCATATGGCCGCGCAGATCAATCAGCGCGATGACGGCTACTACCTCGGTCCCGGCGACAAGGTGCCCAACGTCAATGGCACTCCCATCTCCGGCCCTGTGCGTCTGAACGACGGCGATCTCGTTGAAGTCTCCGGCGTCCGGCTGAACTTCATCTTCCGCGAGTAGCATCCGGCACGCGATGCCAGTTCCGTCAGAAGGCTTCTGGCAGCGGCGGGGCCTATTCAGCCTCTACGAGCTGCTTCAAACTTGGTGGCGTCATCGCGTTGTGGAGCGGCTGGAGTTGGATACTCTCGACACGCGCTTTCGTTACCGGCCGCGGGGAGCCACGCGGCCCGATCCGCGCATCGTCATCGTGGATATCGATCAACACTCCCAGGAGGTTATCGGCCGCTGGCCTTTTCCCCGCACCTATTTCGCAAGAATGCTGGATGCCCTTCACGACGATGGCGCCAAAGTCGCCGGATTTGACATCACTTTCAGCAAGCCGGAACTGGATCGCAACTCGGCTGCGCTGCGCATGCTTTGGGCCCAGCTGGAAGAGCGAAAAAAAACGGGCGTGCCAATAGATCCCTGGGTCGCCTCTGAGGTGCAAAAGCTCGCGGTGGCGTCGGACGCCGACAAACAATTCGCTGAAGCTATCCGGCGGTTCGGACCGGTCGTCTTGGGCAATTTTTTCCTGTACACGGACGCGGATATACGGGGCATCGACAGCGCCACCTTGGATGAGTACGCAAACCAGTTTGGTTTTTTCGCATTTCCTCAGGTCATCGGCACTCGGCAAGGATTCCAAAAGGAGGATCGCATCCATTTGATCGAGGAGTTTGCAGCTGCCGGAATGCTCCCGAAAGGAGCTGAGGCCAACATCGCTCCCCTGACTACCGCCCTGGCTGGCGATGTTTCCTGGGTCGGTTTCTTCAATGCTCCGCCGGATGCCGATGGGGTTATTCGCCGGGCGACTCTTATTTTGCCTTACGGGCGCTCGCAGAATCTCGACGAGTGGGACACTTACGCTTCTCTCGATGTGATGACGACACGCGCATTTCTGGGAGTTAAGTCGGAACAAACCATTCTCACGTACGGCCCGGTGGGGATCACGGAGATTCAACTCGGCCCCAACATTCGCATACATCCGGACGGCCGCGGCCAGATCATGATCAATTATCAAGGCCCGGCGGGCGCCTTCGCGCATTATTCGATGGCCGATGTCTTGGCGCACAAGTTCGCTCCGGAAACCTTCCGTGACAAAATTGTGCTCGTTGGTGCTACTGCCACGGGAATAGGAGACCTGCGGGCGACGCCGTTTGGAGGCACAACGTTTCCGGGAGTGGAGATTCACGCCAACGTCATCGATAACATCCTGAATGACCGATTCTTGAAACGCGGCGCGAAACAAGCCCTTTGTGACGTTATTTTAATTCTGCTGTTCGGCATCCCGTTGGGCACCTGGATGGCACTGGTTTCTCCCCGCTGGATGTGGTTCGGCATGGCTCTGTTGGCGGCGCTCGTAGCCGTGGATTACGCGGCATTTCTGCGCGGCTGGTGGCTCAATTTCAGCGTGCCCGCTCTCACCCTGACTTCCAATGTTCTGCTCGTCTCCTTGTATCGCTCGCTGTTCGAGGAAAAAGAAAAGCGCCGCGTCCGCTCCGCTTTCGGCCAATACCTCAGCCCCGAAGTCATCCGCCGCCTTCTGGTGAACCCGCAGCTTGTCGAGCCGAAAAAAACCCAAATCACCGTGATGTTCAGCGACATCCGCGGCTTTACCACCATATCCGAAAAACTCGACGCCCAGGACCTGGCCCTTTTTCTCAACCAATACCTCTCGGACATGACCGGCCTCGTCTTCGAGCACCACGGCACTCTCGACAAGTACATCGGCGACGCCGTGATGGCTTTCTGGGGCGCGCCCTTCGAAGAACCCGGCCACGCGGCCAGAGCCTGCCATACAGCTCTGAAAATGATGGAGCGCGTCCGCGACATGCAGAAGAAATGGGAATCCGAAGGCAAGCCGCATCTCGACATCGGCATCGGCCTGAACACCGGCGTGGCCAGCGTCGGCAACATGGGCTCTGCGCTCCGTTACGGCTACACCGCTCTCGGCGACACCGTGAATCTCTCCTCGCGCTTGGAAGGGCTGAATAAAGATTACGGCACGCACATCCTGGTCAACGAAACCACGTATTCCGCCGCCAAGGACGACGGCTACGTCTTTCGCGAACTCGATCTCATCCGCGTGAAAGGCAAACTCCAACCGGTTGCCATTTACGAACTCATCGGCCGCGCCGCTGAAAACTCGGTTTACGGCACCCCGGGCGAAGTGCGTAACCGTCTCGATCTCTTCCAACGGGCCCATGAACTCTACCGCAAGCGCCGCTGGGAAGACGCGCAGAAATCGTTCCAGACTATTCTCGACAAATGGCCCGACGACGGCCCGTCCCGCGCCTATTGGAAGCGCTGCCAGGACTATCTCTTCGATGAGCCTCCTTCCGGCTGGGATGGCGTTTTCACCATGACCCACAAATAGCGCTTGCCCCGTCGCGCGCCCTCGATCACCCTTCCTTACCCATCGCCGCGGAGCGCCGTCCAATTTGGATGGAGCCGTCTGTGTACCTTGTGTCAGAATGTCGGCATCGAACGGGTGGGGAAGCAAGGGGAGCGACGCCCGTCGATGGTTCTAACTGATACACGGCGCGTGACTTACTCGCGCGATATCTTGCTTCAAGTGGCAGGGCATGCGGTTCCCTCGGACCCAAGGGGATGCTTACGAAGCTGATAGCGGCCGCGATGGATCGCATCCCGTTCAGGGCCGTACCCAAGAAAATGCTCCCAGGAGTCTAAGTTAAATCGGCGATGCATGAGCTGCCCGGGGTAGCCATGGAGCTCCGCCGATAGGAGAGAGCGAACTAAGTCCTCATGTGGATTGTCCGACTAGCACTGCGGAGGCCATACACGTTTGTCGTGATGGCACTCGCTATAATCCTGCTTACGCCAGTAGTGCTCCTGCGCACGCCTGTCGACATTTTTCCCGACATCAACATCCCGGTCATCAGTCTCGTCTGGACGTACAACGGCCTGCAACCTCAAGAGATGGAGCAGCGCATCACCTCCAACGTCGAACGTGGCATCCAGACTCTTGTAAATGACGTTGAGCACATCGAGTCGCAATCGTTTAACGGCATCGCCGTCATCAAGGTTTTCTTTCAACCAGGCGCCAATATCCAAACGTCACTCGCCCAGACGACTGCAATTTCACAGACATTCTTGCGGTTCCTCCCGCCCGGAACCACGCCGCCGCTGGTGATCATCTATTCGGCTTCGACCGTGCCGGTCATTCAGATCGGTCTGACCAGCGATACGCTCAGCGAGCAGCAGCTTTTCGATTTCGGCAACTATTTTATCCGCACGCAACTGGCGGCCGTACCGGGCGCCGCCACGCCCTTTCCTTATGGAGGCAAGCAGCGGGTCATCAGCGTCGATATTAATCCAACGGCACTCCAGGCCAAGGGGCTTTCTGCCGTTGACATCGTAAACGCCGTCAGCGCGCAAAACCTGATTCTCCCTACCGGCACGGCGAAGCTCGGCACGCTTGAGTACAACGTGGAAATGAATGGCAGCCCGCAAACGGTCCTGGAACTGAACGAACTCCCCGTCAAAACCGTCAATGGCGCAACGATTTACATGAAGGAAGTCGCTCACGTGCGCGACGGCTTTTCCCCGCAGACCAATATCGTGCTGTCCAATGGACAGCGCGGCGTGCTCATGAGCATCTACAAGACCGGTTCTGCTTCCACTATCGAAATCGTCGACAAGGTCAAGCAGATGCTCGATTACAACAAAGCCTCGGTTCCCGAGGGCATGCGCATCTCCACCTTTTTCGACCAATCGCTCTATGTTCGCGCTTCCATCCAGGGCGTCATCCGCGAGGCCATCATCGCCGCCTGCCTCACGGCCGTGATGATTCTGCTCTTCCTCGGAAACTGGAAAAGCACCCTGATCATTGCCGTCTCGATTCCTTTGTCTATTCTCGTCAGCATCCTCTGTCTTAGCGCCCTTGGCCAGACCATCAATATCATGACGTTGGGCGGCCTCGCGCTCGCTGTCGGCATCCTCGTCGATGACGCCACCGTGGAAATCGAAAACATCAACCGCAATCTGGCGATGGGCAAGGAAACCGTCCAGGCCATCCTCGACGGCGCGCAGCAGATTGCCGTGCCCGCTTTTGTTTCCACACTCTGCATTTGTATCGTCTTCATTCCCATGTTTTTTCTGTCCGGCGTGGCCAAATTCCTGTTCGTTCCACTGGCCGAAGCCGTAAGCTTCGCCATGCTGGCTTCCTACATGTGGTCGCGCACCATCGTGCCGACCATGGCCATGTATCTCCTGAGCGCGGACGACGAATATCACGGCGAGGAGCACATCGGAGAAAAGATGGGCTTCTTCCGCCGCTATCAACAGGGTTTCGAGCGAGGTTTTGAAAAATTCCGGGATGGCTACCGGAGAGCCTTGGGTATCGCCCTGCATTCGCCGAAGCTCTTCGCCGCAAGTTTCCTGGCATTTTGCGTTTTGTCCGTTTTGCTCGTCGGCGTTCTCGGCCGCGATTTCTTTCCGAAGGTCGACGCCGGGCAGATTCGCCTGCACATGCGCGCTCGCACCGGTCTGCGCATTGAGGAAACCGCGCGCCTCGCCGACCAGGTAAACGCCGTCATCCGTGAAACCATTCCCGAGGACGAGCTCACCACGGTCCTCGACAATGTCGGCTTGCCTTACAGCGGGATCAACCTCACCTACAGCAACGCCGGCACCATCGGGAGCTCGGACGCGGAAATTCTTGTCCAGCTCAAGCAAGTGCGCGGCAAACCCACCGGGGCATACATCAACGATTTGCGCGAGAATCTCCCCCAGCGTTTTCCCGGCGTGCAGTTCTTCTTTCAGCCGGCCGACATCGTCACGCAGATCCTGAACTTCGGCACTCCCGCGCCCATCGACGTGGAAATCACCGGCATGAACCAGCGCGGAAATTATCTAATCGGGGAAAAACTCGCAAACGAGTTCCGTCACATTCCCGGCGCGGTGGATGTCCACGTTCAGCAAGCCTTTGATAACCCCACGCTCTATATGGAAATCGACCGTGCCCGCGCTCAATCCGTCGGCATGCAGTCGCGCGACGTCGCGCAAAACGTTCTTGTTTCGCTCAGCTCCAGCTTTCAGACCGCGCCTGCTTTCTGGCTGGATCCGAAAAATGGCGTGGAGTACAACGTGGCGGTGCAGGAGCCGCAGTATCGCGTGGACTCTTACCAAGCGCTGCAAAATACTCCCATCAGCGGCAGCATGCCGGGTTCGAGACCTCAGATTCTGGGTAACCTGGTCAAAACCTCGACGATCGCCCGGCCCGCGGAAATATCACACTACACCACGCAGCCGATGATCAACGTCTACGCGGCTGTGGACGGCCGCGACCTTGGCGGCGTCGCCGACGAAGTGGAAAAGCGCGTCCAGGCCATCGAGAAGGATTTGCCGAAGGGCAGCCACATCGTCATTCGCGGCCAGGTCCAGACCATGAAGAGTTCTTTTGCCGGCCTGGGCTTTGGCTTGCTCGGTGCGATCGTGCTTGCTTATCTACTGATCGTCGTCAATTTTCAGTCTTGGCTCGATCCCTTCATTATTATTACCGCCCTGCCCGGCGCGCTCGCCGGCATCTGCTGGACGCTGCTGCTGACGCGTACCACGCTCAACGTCCCATCGCTGACCGGCGCGATCATGTGCATGGGCGTAGCCACGGCGAACAGTATTCTGATGGTGTCCTTCGCGCGCGAGCAGATGGATGAGGGCAAGGGCGCCCGCGATGCCGCTCTCGAAGCCGGTTTTGTGCGCATCCGGCCCGTGCTGATGACCGCGCTGGCGATGATCATTGGAATGGTGCCGATGGCCGTGGGACTCGGCGAAGGCGGCGAACAAAACGCGCCTCTTGGCCGCGCGGTGATCGGTGGGCTGATTTTTGCCACCTTCGCCACGCTGTTCTTTGTGCCATGCGTTTTCTCCATGATCCACGGACGCCGCGGGCGGAGATCGGCGCAACGGGGGACTCTGTCGCCGGAATCGGTTTGAAATTTTTCTTTCTGGAAATGAAAGTGGGGATGGGGTGATGATGGGAGGCGGAGTTCAGATGGATGACGTAGACCAGGGGCAACCGCGCGGAAAGGGCAGCCGGGTCTTCACGATTCTTTTCGTCATCGTGATTGTGCTGGTGGTCCTCGGAGCGGCAACGCTGTTCCAGCGCCGCGCCCAGTATCAGGCGCTCGCCAAGGAAACGGAAACACGGGCGATTCCCACTGTGGCCGTGATTCATGCCTCAGTGGAATCGGCGGAGGAGGACCTTGTCCTCCCGGGCGCCATGCAAGCCTATGTCGAATCGCCCATCTATGCGCGCACCAACGGCTATTTGAAAAAGTGGTATCACGACATCGGCAGCCGCGTCCGGCAAGGCGAATTGCTCGCGGACATCGACACTCCGGAAGTGGATCAGCAGTTGTCTCAGGCGCGCGCCGAACTCAATACCGCGCAGGCCAACTCCAATCTCTCCAAGATCACCGCAACGCGTTACCAGGAACTGATCAAGACGGACGGCGTCTCCAAGCAGGAAGTCGATAACGCCGTCGGTGATCTGGAAGCCAAAGTCGCCAACGTAAGATCCTCGGAAGCCAACGTGCGGCGGCTCGAAGAACTGGAATCCTTCAAGCATATTTTTGCGCCTTTCAGCGGCGTCATTACCAAGCGCAGCGTGGATACCGGCACGTTGATCAACGCGGGGAACGGCGGCGCATCGCAGCAGCTCTTTTCCCTCGCGCAGACGGATCCCATTCGCGCTTATGTCAGCGTGCCGGAAGCCTACGCGCCCTCCATTCGCGCGGGACTCGGCGCTTTCCTGGAGCTTACTCAGTACCCCGGCCAGAATTTCCAAGGCAAGGTGGTGCGCACGGCGGAGTCGATCGACCCCGGCACCCGTACCCTGCTCACCGAAGTGGACGTGCCGAACCACAATGGCGCGCTGCTCCCCGGCGGTTACGCTCAAGCGCACTTGCAAGTGAAGGTGACCGGAGCGCGGCTGGCCGTGCCCGTGAACGCGCTGCTATTTCGTTCCGAAGGACTTCGCGCCGTCGTTGTGGATGCGAATCATAAAACGCATCTCAAGTCGCTCACCATTGGCCGCGATTACGGCACCACTCTCGAAGTCCTGCAGGGTCTCGACGTCAACGACTGGATCGTGCTGAATCCCGCGGATTCTCTCGACGACGGCCAGGAAGTCCATGTCAAGGAAATCGCGCTGAACCACGCGCCGAGCCAGCCTGCTCCGCAGCCAAACGTCGCGCCAGGGGCCAAGAAACAATAATGAAACGCTTCAGGCAATTCCCCGCCCTGGCCGGGCTTGCTCTTTGTGCCCTCATGGGCGGTTGCACCGTCGGCCCGAAGTACCAGCGTGCCACAGTTCCCGTGCCCGCAAAGTGGGACGTCTCCGAACCTTGGCGCGAGAGTGCCCCAAAAGATGATCTTGCCAAGGGCGAATAGTGGAGCATTTTCCACGACGACGATCTGAACGTCATGGAAAAACAGGCGCTCGACGCAAATCAAACTATCAAAATCGCGGCCGCACGGCTGGAGCAGGCGCGCGCCTCCGCCGCTGTCCAGATTTCGACGCAATTCCCTTTTCTTTCGACCTCTCCCAGTGCCCAACGCCAGCGGCTTTCCGGAGACAGGCCCGCCAATAGCAACTTCCCAGTGAGGTCGGCCGTATCGCAATCCAACATTGTTTTGCCGTTCACGGTCGGTTACGAGGTGGATCTGTTTGGCCGGCGGCGCCGCAGCATTGAGGCAGCGCAGGCGTCCTACCAGGCAAGCGCGGCCGATCTCGAAAATGTGCGGCTGGTGATCACAGCGGAACTTGCAGGCGATTATTTCACCCTGCGGCAGCTCGATACCGAGCTGGGAATCCTGAATCGCACCGTGGAGACGCTGCAAAAAGGCCTGCAGACGTTGCGCAAGAAGAGACGCTTCTGAATATCACGCGGACCCAGGCCATCCTGCTTCAACAACAAAGGAAGCAGTTCGAAGATGCTATCGCGCTCCTGATCGGAAAACCTGCCCCAGATTTTCATCTTTCGCCCGGCGAATTGAAAAACGTACCGCTGGCGCTGGATGCGGGACTGCCCTCGGATCTGCTGGAACGTCGGCCGGACGTCGCGTCAGCGGAGCGGCAGATGGCCGTGACTAACGCACAAATCGGAATCGCCCGGTCAGCCTACTACCCGTCGCTGAATCTTTTTGGAACTGGCGGGTGGCAGGCCGCCGATATCGCTAAGCTGGTGAATGTACAGAGCACGTTCTGGGCGGTCGGCGCCAACGTCGCGGAAAGCATTTTCACGGGCGGGGCACGGCGCGCGCAGGTGCAATTTGCTAAAGCGGGCTACGACGCCAGCGTGGCATTTTATCGCGATAGCGTTTTGAACGCCTTTCGCGAAGTGCAGGATGACGTAACCGGTTTGACTGTTCTGGACCAGGCGAACAAGTCGCAGCAGCAAGCGGTCGATGCAGCGCGACGCACCCTGGACATCGCCAGCGGCCGCTACGCCGGCGGCCTCGTGAGTTACCTGGATGTCGTAAACGCGCAGCAGAATCTGCTCAACAGTGAACAGGAGCTCGCCGTGATTCACGGACAGCGGCTGGTGACGAGCGTGCTCCTCATCAAGGCCCTGGGCGGCGGCTGGGATGCGGCGAGCCTTTCTGCGATTCAGGTGAAGTCAAAGTTGAAAGACGTTGTGGCGCCATAACCGGCTGGACTCAGCGAAAAAGTAAGGAAATAAACAAAAAAGGCGGATGCTGCGGCATAGGCGGTGGCTACATCTCGCATTCTCAGGCCAGCCTCGACGTACATCGAGATTGCCACTGATCAGAAGCGGTTGCTCCTGAGCCCGTAAGTGTTTCCGCCAATCGCCAGCAATTGTGGAATTGGCGACAGTTTGCGCCATCTCCTTGAGTGCCCCATTCGCCAGCTAATCCAATTCAGGCCGGTAGCCATCGCCAGTCCGGTTGCGTAATAGGCAGGTGCAGGCAGCTTCACAAACGGTCTTGCCAGGGGGTCGGCTTCATACCACCAGGAGTTCTTCCTCTCTTCGAGCGTTTGATGCATGTCGGCCAAACTCGCACCGTAGACCGTCGCACTGAGTACGAAAAACTGCTTCTTGGAGAACCGCTCTGCGGACCCTGGCTTTGGCGCAAGGAAACCTCTTACAGGATTCCGCCCACGCACTGCGGGTTCCAAGTCAGGTGCTCTCCACGCCCGCGTGGCAGCAGAAAACCTTGGTACCAAATCGGGTGACGTTGTCTGCGCCACGCCGGCCGGCGCGAACAACGTTGCCGCTAACATGGCTGTGCCAAAAACGAATCGATAGCTCAAGGCGTCCGCTCTCCCAGCCAGGAACAACAACGGGAAGAGCTGGCAATTGCTTTACCAACCGATTCGCACACTCGAGCGCGGGTTGACCGCCGGCTTCATTCCAGCCGAAGTCTTCTCTTTGCTCAATTTGTGGTTGCGCTTCGCTCTTAGGCGGTGTTTCAGCAGGATTTCTTTGCCATCTCGCGTCGACTCGGCCGCGAATTGCCCCGGACCATTTTGGAATTTATCGGCTCCGTGCATTTCACATTAGGACAAAATCGCGCGCCACCAGCCCGCGTTCTGTCATTCCAGGCTTATTTGCGCGCGGGTGAGATTTCTGCGGAAGGCCACTCCTCAGGGGTTGCCCGTGTCGTGAGCGGAAACAACGCGGCCATATTGGGATGCGCGGCTGAGGCGGTCAAACATTTGGTACGCCGCCGTCGCGATTCGTGTGATTGCGTCCCCTCCGTCTTTTTCGCGGCGCAGATAAGTTGTCATCACGCTGATTACGAACGGCCGATTGCCCGTGAAAACAATTCCGGAGTCGTTGCGAACACCCTCCAGTTCCCCGGGCTTATTGGCGATGCGTAAATCTTCGGGCAATTCCCGCGGGATGTAACTTTCTTTGTGAACGCTTAGGAGTTCAAAAAAATCGTCGGTCAATTGCTTGTTCAAAACCTTTCCGCGGTACAAATCTTCCAGCAGCGTCATCATCTCGCGGGGCGTGGCGATGTTCTCGCGGCCTTCTGCGGCGGCCTTCACATCCATCATTTTCCGCCGAAGACGCGTATGCGTCAGGCCGAGCGAATCGAGAAGCGCATTCACGTTTTCCATGCCGACGCGGTCGATGATGACGTTAGTCGCGGAGTTGTCGCTGACGGAGATCATCAGCGCGGCAACATCGCGGAGAGTGAGCCGCGTCACACCGGGAGTGAGCGTTCCTGCGATGCCGCTGCCGCCGACGAGGTCTGTCCGCTGCAAGATGTATGGATCGGTGAATTTGAGCTTGCCCTGCTGCGCTTGATGATAGAACTCCGCGAGAATGGCAATCTTGATGGAGCTGGCCGTCGGAAGAACTTCATCAGCGTGTAACAAATACTTCTGCCCAGTGGAGAGGTCAAGGATGGCCACGCCGAGCACGCCGTCAAGATTCCGGTCAACCCCGCTGATTGTCGCTTCGAGCTTTTGCCACAGAACTTGCTCTTTCTCCTGGGGAATTGTTTCCTGAGAAACCTGTTGCGCGCGGGACGAGACTGGCGCCCAGGTCGCGGCGGCGAGCAAGGCGAAGAAGAAAAGTCTTTTCAGCACGGTGACCTCCGGGTCAGCGGGATTATAAGGCTGAATGGGCGCGCACGATGAAAAGCCGTACGGGTAAATTTCGCCAACGGCAAGCCAGACGAGCTGAGTTGCGGCAAGCGTGCTGTGACAGGGATTACCTTGTGTACAACGCAAATTTTTTGACTATGGAAGCGGGAAGTCTATAAAGGCCACAATAGAATCAGGCGACTATCCGCCTGCGGAAGGCTGAACCGATCAGTAAGAGTCAGTTTAGGTAAGAAAGCTCGGCCGGCAACGCCATTCTTGGAGAGATGACTTATGCGCAGAATCTTAGCAGGTACATTATTCATGGCTTTAGCAGGAACGCTGTCGATCGCCGCACCTCGTCCGGCGGCCGCCGCCATGACAACGGAAAGCACAAGGGCTGGTACAAACAGGCGGATCGCGATGACCACAGGGATTGGGATGACGATCACGACCGCATCCGGCCGGGGCGGCCTTATCCGTACGGGCGCTATGGACACGTGAGAGAAGTATTCATCGCGCGGCGCATCGATTTCCGCCTGCGGCGCGTGGTGCTCTACGACAATTCGAATTGGGTGGTTGCCTCCTACGACCTCGATCGCTGCCGCGATTGGGAATGGGACCGTGACCGCGTCTATGTATACGATGACGATCATCACCCCGGCTGGTACTTGCTCTTCAATGCCCGTCTCGGACGCACCGTCCACGTCGAATATTTCGGCGTGCATTAGAGAAATCGAGCCGTAGAAAGTCTAGGCAGAAGAATGGTCTGCGAGCACGGGGCAAAGCCGAATGGCTTTGCCCCGTTTCGACTTACGCCAGTACCAGCGGGGAGAAACGCACTGCCCAGCGTAGCTGTGCCACAGGTCAGAGGTTATCGAGGAAGAATTGTGTGACGCGCTGCATCAGGACACGGCGGGCAGGAGGATCGCTCACCCCGTGGCCGCGCCCCGGAAAAGCCAGAACCTCAACGTACTTCCCTGCTTCAATGAGATCGTTGATCACCGCGAGGGTGTTCGCGTAGTGCACGTTGTCGTCGCCAGTGCCGTGGGCAATGAGCAGTTTGCCTTTGAGCTGACCGGCATATTTCACAGGTGAAGAATCCTGATACCCTTTCTCATTTTTCTGCGGCAGGCCAAGGTAGCGCTCGGTATAAATCGTGTCGTAGTAGCGCCAGTCGGTGACGGGGCCACCGGCAAAACCCACTTTAAAATCATCGCCCGCTTCGAACATGGCGTGCAGCGTCATATAGCCGCCGTAGCTCCACCCCCAGATGCCGATGCGATTGGCATCGACGTAGGAGAGCGACCTTAGATATTGCACGCCATCGCGCTGGTCGGAAAGCTCCTGTGCGCCCATGCGGAAGTGCAGCGGCGCTTCAAAAGCATGGCCGCGGCCAGCGGAGCCGCGATTATCAAGCGAAAAGATAATGTAGCCCTTTTGCGCCATGAGCTGGTGCCATAGGAAGTTGGCGCCGCCCCAGCCGTTGCGAACTACCTGAGCGTGCGGCCCCCCGTACGTGTAAACCAGCACGGGATACTTCTTCTGCGGATTGAAGTCCGGCGGCTTGATGATGCTGGCGTTAAGCTGCACGCCGTCGCGCGATTTCACGCTGAGAAATTCCATGGGAGAGAGATGGTAGTCCGCAAGCTCGGCGACTTTGTTTTCGTTGATGGCCGCGATGCGCGATCCATCGGCGCGGTAGAGGTCCTGCCGCGGCGGTGTGGCGGTGTTCGAATAGGTGTCGTAGAAAGCGGCCGCGTTGGGCGCAAAAACCGCGGCGTGCGTGCCCTCGTCCTTGGTTACCCGGGTGAAGCCGGTTCCGTCGAAGGCGGCGCGGTAGAGGCCGCGTTCCAGAGGAGATTTTTCCGTGGCGGTGAAATACACAAGACCTTTTGATTCATCTATTGCGTCAACCGCAGAGACTTCCCACTCACCCTTGGTGAGCTGCGCAAGTTGTTTGCCATCGAGGTCACACAAATACAAGTGGCGATACCCGCTGCGCTCGCTGGACCACAGAAAGCGCTTGCCGTCCTTGAGGAAATAGAGATCGTCGCTAACGTTGATCCAATTGGGGTCATTTTCACTGAGGGCGGCGCGGGTCTTGCCTGTGGCGGCCTCGGCGATCAGCAGATCGAGCGTGGTTTGCGTGCGATTGAGCCTCTGGATGGCGAGATGTTTGGAGTCGGTGAGCCAGTTCACGCGCGGAATGTAGATGTCGGTTTCCGCTCCGGTGTCCATCGCCCGAGGTTCCCCACCGTTTGGCGAGGCCACAAAAACGCGAACGATCGGATTGGGGCCGCCGGCCGTAGGATAACGCTCCATCACGGCATCCCCGCTCGGCGAGGAAAAATCGACCATCGGGTACTGCGAGACTTTCCGTTCGTCCATTTCGAGATAAGCGATCGCCGAGGAATCCGGAGACCACCAGTACGCGGTCTTGATGTCCAGCTCTTCCGGGTAGACCCAGTCGAGCTCGCCCTTCCGAACCTCTTCCGTTCCGCCTTGCGTGATCGCGTGTTCTTTGCCATCAGCAAGGTTGACAAGCCATACGTTGTGGTCGCGGACAAAGCTTACATTTCGGCCATCGGGGGACATCTTGGGGTCCGCGAGCGTGGCTTTACCGGAGACCAACGTGCGCTCCGTTTGCGACTTCACATCCAGCCATGCAAGTGCCGTGGGGCCCTGAAACAGAATACCCGCGCCATCGGGCGCCCATTGATATTGAGATGACGCGCGGCGCCCAAGACCCGTCGCTTGCGTGGGCTTCGAGGGTTCCGCAGGGAGAATCGATTCGAGCTTGTCGGAAGAAACAAGAAGCCGGCGCTCTCCGCTGGCGGCGTCCATCTCCCAGAGTTCGGTCTTGGCTTCCTTACCGGAGCCTTTTGTTTCGAAATAGCTGAGCCCCTTGCCATCTGGAGTCCAGGCAAGCCCGCGCGTCAACCGCCCGCCCAAGCCCGGCTGCGAATAGATGCGCTCCACCGTGAGGGATTTCCTCGCGCCGGCCGGTTGCTGGGCCGCAGATGAAGTAGCGAAGAATGCGGGGAGGAGCAGGGTGGCAAGAAGCACAGGGAAGCACGAAACGCGGTTGCGCAAGGACATGCGATCCTCCTAAGAACGGACGCTAGTTTAAGCTGGAGCACCAAGAAGAACAAAACTTTCAATCTTACCTAGCCGGGAGGCCAGCGGAAATTGCGGCCTCCCAGCAAATGCAAATGGAGATGGAAAACTGACTGGCCGGCGCCGCTCCCGTTGTTTATGACGGTGCGGTAGCCTTCGAGGAGGTTGCGTTCGCGCGCAAGCTGCGCGGCGACCAGCTGCAACTTGCCAAGAACGGCTTGATCTGCGGGTGCGGCTTCGTTCAGCGATTCGAAATGTTTGCGGGGACAGATCAGGATATGCGTAGGTGCCTGCGGGCTGATGTCCTCGAAGGCGAAGAGATCAGGATCTTCGTAAACGATCTTCGATGGAATCTTCTTCGCTCCGATTTTGCAGAACAAACAATCGACGCTCATCGGTTCCCTCCTGCGGGTGTGCCTTCGTCGAGACGCGTAACAAGCGGAGTAAAACCTTCGAGGTCGTGAAGTTGCCCGCCAAACTGGTGCGCGGCGTCTTCGCCGGAAATCCTGCCGACGCGCACGCGATAAAACACGCCGTCGGGAGAATCATATTGCTGAATGAAGATGGGCGAGTAGGAGGCGCTGAGGCGCTCGCGGAGACGCTCGGCGTTGGCGCGTTCGGTGGGGTCGACGCCGCCAAGAACTTCCACGCGCGCCGGCACGACGCCGGGGCCAACCGAATCCACTTCTCGCGCGGCTGCTAGAGAAAGATCGATGATGCGATTGTCGACGAAGGGGCCGCGGTCGGTGATGCGCACAACGGTGGTCTTGCCATTGTTCAGGTTGGTGACGCGTACCATGGTTTCAAATGGCAGCGTGCGGTGCGCCGCGGTGAGTTTATACATGTCGTAGATCTCGCCATTCGAAGCGTGTCGCCCGTGAAACGGCACGCCATACCAGGAAGCGTTGCCTTCCTCCGTGTAACCGGAGGGCGCAGGCACGGCAACGGATTTGTTGCGCTTCGCGGACGGCGCAGGCGCGGATGGCATCGCGGGAGCATCAACGTCGGTAGAGCGTTTCGCTGCCTCAGCAGTTTCCGCGGGCGTCTCTGAAGGCTGCGCGGGAGGCGGTTGGCGGCGATCGGCGATCGGTTTGCGCGACGCGCAGCCGGAAAAATAAACACAGAGGACGCAGAGCGCAAAGTGAACAAAGAGGAGCACACGTGAAAATTGCGAGAAACAACCAGGTTGCCGCTGGAAAACGCGTTCGCAGGCTGCGCGGCCGGAGGGCGCTGGTCGTTCTGCGCATTGCGCGCGGCATTGCGCGCTTCGATCCATGCCGCCGCCTCGGTGAGCTTTTCGGAAACCTCGCGCAAAAATTGCGCCGTACGCTTTTCCGTTTCCGGCGCAACCTCTTCCTTTACAAAACTCTTCACGCACTCGAGTTCCTCGTCAACTCGCTTGCCAAAGTCTTCGAAGTTCTTAATGCTCTTAATCCGCGCGAACTCTTCGTCGATGCGCTTGCCGAACTCTTCGAATTTGTCCATAAGTGATAAGTCCTCGGAAACATCGCCGTGCCGAGAAGAAGCGCGGCGACTTGGGTATTATAGGAACGCGGTGTGCGGGTCGCAAGGAGGAGAATTGGCGCTTCCGTATCGGTGGCAGTGGCGCGTGGAAAAATGGAAGAATGCGATGCGCGGATTCTTCGGCGGCGGCGAGCAGCAGCCGCGGCCGAAGATTTGTCCTGCGTGCGGAGCGCTCGTCGGAATCAACACGACGCGCTGCCACGAGTGCGGCGCGAGCCTGCGATTTTCCCTCGCGGCTCTGAGCAAAAAACTTTCCGGACTCTTCGGCGAGCAGGAAGCGCCCGTGACCTCCGCGCTGCTGGTCGCAAACATTCTATTGTTTGGCGTGAGCTGGATGTTGACCATGCAAGCGGGCCAGGCCGGCGGCTTGCGCACGCTCTGGGGCATGAGCGGCGCGGCGTCCTTTCAATTGGGGGCGAGCCTTCCGTTCCCGTTCTTGCTACAGGAAAATCAGTGGTGGCGGCTGGTTACGGCGATGTTCCTGCACGGCGGATTGATTCACATCGGCTTCAACATGATGACCCTGATGCAATTTGGTCCGGCGTTGGAAGAACTATATGGGTCCGCGCGCTACCTGTTCCTGTACGTGGTCACGGGAGCGCTTGGCTTTTTGGCCAGCGCGTTGACGGGGCATTTTTCCATAGGGGCTAGCGGCGCCTTGTTAGGGATGATCGGCGCAATGCTGGCGGTTACCACGAAGCGCGGCGGGTCATTCATGCGCGAATTGCGGTCCCGGCTAGTCACTTCTGTGGTGATCCTGTTCATAATCGGATTTTGGGGCGGTCTCGGCATCGACAATTCGGCCCATATTGGCGGCTTCGCCGCCGGATTTGTCATGGGCAAGATTTATGAAGATCGCCGGCCGATGAATCCCGCGGAGCAGAAGCGGGCACAGGCACTCGGTTGGCTCGCGGGAATTATAATTATTGCGAGCTTCGCGCTGATGATCCTGCACTTTCGCGACCCGCTGCCGGGGCGATAGTCGGATTCCAACGACGCATCGAGAAAAAGTGCGATACTCTATTCGTCGTAAGAGGCGCCACTCGTGGATCCACATTCCATCGTCGTAGTGAGTCTCCACACACCCAAGGAAAAAGTGTGGGGCGAGCTGCTGGCCATCAACCCTTCCGGAATTACGATCCGGGGCGTCGATCTGAATTCCTTCGACCATTTCATCCGGCAGATCAATGAGCCCGACGGCGAGCGCTTGGGCCTTCCCACCATCTTCTTTCCCATGAACCGCGTCGAGCGCATCTCGCTCGACGAACCCTCCGGCACCATCCCCTCGATGAACGAGCTTTTCGCGCGCAAGGTGGGGCGTTCCCTTTCCGACTATCTCGCGCAATTCGCCTGAACTGGGTTATCCTCAAGAACAATGAAAGGCCGCATTTGGACGGTACCCAATCAAATTACATTTCTCCGGCTCGGCTTTCTGCCCCTGTTTCTCATACTCATGTCGTACGAGAGATACCGGTGGGCTCTGCTCGTTCTCGTCGTTGCGGGGCTATCGGACGGAATCGACGGGCTTCTGGCCCGCAGCCTCAATCAACGTTCCGCTCTCGGCGCGTATCTCGATCCCATCGCCGACAAACTCTTGCTCTCTTCTTCTTTCCTCATTCTCGCATTTAAGAAGCAATTGGCCTGGTGGCTCACGATCATCGTTCTTAGCCGCGACGTACTGATTCTGATCGTCGCTGTTGTTATTTTGCTTGTCTCCGGGTACCGGCCTTTTCCGCCCAGTATCTATGGCAAATCCACCACTGCCGCCCAGATCATCCTTGTTTTTACCGTGGTTCTCGCGGCTGCATATCCCAATCTTAAGCTGGACACATTTGTCCGCGTGCTCATTTACTTAGTTGCAGTATTGAGCGTGGTATCGAGCTTCCACTATTCGTTCACCACCGCCCGGCACCCCAGTGGTTCCACTCCAGAAGAGAAGTGAAGAGCAGATCGGGCGGTGAGGCGACGACTACTTTTTGGCGGCTTCGTACGCGCGGCCGAGCCAGCCAAGGGCATCCTTGGTGGCCGAGGCTTCGTCTATCTCGAACATAAGCCACCCGGGGCCGGGCGCGCGCGAATTTGTGTCAATCCTGGAATCTTTTTTGGCAGAGTCCAAGATGGCAGAGGGCATGGACGCAAATTTGAACATGAGTGACCTTGGCGATTTCATGGCGCGGGAGCGTGGCAGCGCCGCAAAGATCACGCCGTCTCGATACAAACCCTGGTATCCAAACATGGGTCTCTTGGAGACACCGGGCCAGTCCGATACCTCTTTTTCGAGCATGGCCGAAAGTTCCTTCATCTCGTCGTCGATGGGGAACCACTTCGGCATCTTCGAGCGCTTGGATTTCGTCTTGGCAGCTTTTTTCTTGGGTTTCATGTGACCCGCCTTTGCCTAGGACGTTTGAATCCTACACCAGCATGACTGTGGGGCCGCCGGGAGGAACGAGGAGTTTGGGCTCGGTGAGGGATTGGACTTGTTCAAGCGTGGTATCGGGAGCGAGTTCGCGAAGGAGGAGGCCTTGGGGAGTGACGTCGATGAGAGCGAGCTCGGTAACGATGTGGTCGACGACTTCGACGCCGGTGAGCGGGAGTGTGCATTTTTTCAGGATTTTCGGCTTGTTGTCGCGCGTGGCGTGCTCCATGGCGATGAAGACGCGTTTGGCGCCGGCCACGAGGTCCATCGCGCCGCCCATGCCTTTGAGCATTTTGCCGGGGATGGCCCAGTTGGCAAGAGTGCCTTTTTCATCGACCTGCAGCGCACCGAGGACGGTGAGATCGACGTGGCCGCCGCGGATCATGGCGAAAGAATCGGCGGAAGAGAAATAGCTGGTGCCGGGAAGTTCAGTGACGGTTTCTTTTCCGGCGTTGATGAGATCGGGATCGACTTCGGATTCGAGCGGATAGGGGCCGACGCCGAGCATGCCGTTTTCGGATTGGAGGATAACGTCCATACCCTTGGGGACGTAATTGGCGACGAGCGTGGGCATGCCAATGCCGAGATTGACGTAGTAACCATCGCGAAGCTCGAGAGCGATGCGGCGGGCGATACGCTCGCGTTTTTGGTCTTCGGTCAGCGCCATAAAAGTTCACAGTCGACAGTTTACCGCCAAGTCTAAAGCAAAATCACGGGTCTGAAAGACCCGCCACTACAACTTCAGCGGAACTTTTTCTCGAAGCGTGGCAAGGTTGCGGCCAGCACCTGGCCAACGATGGCCAGGCTTCTGTGGTCGACTCTGTCGAGCGTGTCTTGCGGCGTGTGCCAGTACGTGTCCCGTACGGAAAAGTCGATGAGGTCACAGCCGGCGACGCCGCGGCGGATGAACGAGAAATGATCGTCACCGCCTACGGCATATTCTTCGTTGACGAAGTTATTTTTGTATCCGAGTTGAGCCGCGGTTTCCCAGATGAAATTCGTGAGCCAGCGAGTCGAGCCGCTGTCGCGCGTGATTCTGACGTTCACGGGGCCAATCATATCGGCGAGGATCATGGCTTTGAGGCGCTTTAGTTCACCGGAGAGCGCCATTTGAGCGGCCATTTCGCGGCTGCCGAAAGTGTTGTTGCTACTATCGTTTTTCCATTGAATGCTGGCGCCATCGGTCCAGTTGCCTTGCGCTTCTTCGCCATCGAAGAAAACGATCCACACATTGAGCGAGTTTTTTCGTGCGCAGAACAAGCGCGCCAGCTCGAGCATGGTTCCGGTGCCCGAGCCGCCGTCGTCCGCGCCCACGAAGTTGGGAATGCGAACGGTATCGTAATGCGTGGTGTAGAGAATGATGCCGGAGCTCGCGCCGGGAAGTTTGACTACGATGTTTTTCATAGCCAGATCGCCGACCACCGTCGAAGCGTGGAAGTCGTGCTCTTCGACCGGACAGCCGTAGCTTTTCAGTTGCCCAATGATGTAGGTCTGTGCGCGACGGATTCCTTCTGAGTCTGGCGCGCGCGGTCCGATTTCCACCAGGCGGCGGACATGTTCATACGCTCGCGTTCCGTCGAAATCTGGTGTATTGGGGAGAGAATTAACGGGGCGACTAATGGCCTGCGCAGGCGAGCACCATAGCAAAATGAACGTCGCCACGATGCGGCGGGCGATGCGTTCGCGTTTTTGGTCTTCGGTCAGTGGCATAAAAAGTTCTCAGTTGTAAGTTTTCAGTTGTAAGTAAGAAAAAGCAATACAGCTCTGCCGGCGAATCTCGCTGTCGCCCAGGTTTGAGCCAATATGATATTTAGGCTCGCAAAGACTAAAGTGTGTGCCACTTTTTCGCGTTCTTGATCGTCGGTCAAGGCCATAGTTGAACCCTCGGTAGCCGGGGCGCAGCATGCTGCGCCCCTACCAATTCGGTATTTACTTGCGCACCATGCGGCGCTCGATGCGCTTTTCGTACTTGGGGCCCTGGAAAATGGCGTCGATGAAAATGCCGGGCGTATGAACTTGATTGGGATCGAGCTGGCCGAGTTCGACGAGTTCCTCGACTTCGGCGATGACGTAGTCGGCGGCGGTGGCCATCATGGGATTGAAGTTACGGGCGGTCTTGCGGTAGATGAGATTGCCCCAACGGTCGCCTTTCCAGGCTTTGATGAAAGCGAAATTGCCGCGAATGGCGCGCTCGAGGACATATTGCCGGCCGCCGAATTCGCGGGTTTCTTTTCCTTCGGCGACCATTGTGCCGTAGCCCGTGGGGGTGTAGAACGCGGGGATGCCGGCGCCTCCGGCGCGCAGGCGCTCGCTCAGCGTGCCCTGCGGATTCAATTCCACTCGAAGCTCTCCACTCAGAACCAGTTGCTCGAAGAGTTTGTTTTCGCCGACGTAGGTGGAGATCATCTTCTTGACCTGTCGCTGCTGGAGCAGCACGCCAATGCCGAAATCGTCGACGCCGGCGTTGTTGCTGACGATGGTGAGGTCTTTCGTGCCTTTCCGGCGGACGGCAGCGATGAGGTTTTCCGGGATGCCGCAGAGGCCGAAGCCGCCCATTAGGATGGTGGCACCGTCGTGGATTCTCTCAATGGCGGCGTCGGCGGAGGCGATGCGTTTGTCCATGCGGTGCTCCCAAGTGTTCGTGGCAGTTTACTTCATCCGGCGTTGGAGCTGGAACACGCAGTATGAAAGAAATGCTTAGAGCGAGCGGAGGAGCTTGTAGAGCTCGTTGGCGGCGTCGAAGTCGGCTTCGAGCTCGCGGGACGTGAGTCTCTCGCGGAGATCGTCGAGGCGGCGGGCGAAGAGATCGAGGGCGGCGGAGAGGACTTCCTGGTTGGTAAGGACAATGTCGCGCCAAGTGGAATAGGGGCTGCCGGCGAGGCGAAGCGAATCGCGGAGGCCGGGGCCGGCAAGGGTGATGGGGAGACCGTTTTCGTCGAGACGGTCATAGAGGAATCCCGCGAGAGCGACGGCGGCGAGTTGCGGGAGATGGGAAGCCAGGCCGACGGCGTAATCGTGCTGCTGGGCGCCGAGCCAGAGCGGGCGGGCGCCGATTTTTTCGAGGATTTTGACGAAGGCACTGATTCGTGGATCGCGGACCGGATCAGTTTCTTTGGGGATGGGAAAAGAACGGCTCTGAAGACCCGCCACCACGGGTTCGAAAGATTTGGCGATCAGGGCGTACGTATTTTCGCGGAACAGATCGGCAGCGGCGTGCGCGATTCCGGGGAGTTCCCTGCCGGCCATGGGATGGCCGCCAAGGAAGAGCGGGCCATTTTCGCCGGGGAAAAGTTCGTCGGCGGCTTGGGCGATGCGGACTTTGGTGCTGCAGGCATCGGTGACGAGGGCATGAGAAGGAGCGTGGCGCGCGATTTCCGGAAGAAGATCGATTGTCGCGGCGATGGGAAGCGCGATGTAAATCAAATCGGAGTTATGCAGAACGGGCGCCAGCTCGCCGGAGAAGGATTCGTCGATGGCGCCGCATTTTTGCGCTTCACGAGCGACATCAGGGCGATCCCATCCGGAGATGTGCATCTCGGTGGTGTATTTGCGAAGCGCGAGGGCGAAGGACCCGCCGATGAGGCCGGTGCCGAGTATGGTGACGCGGCAGATGAGGTGCGGGGACATTGAGAGTTTTCAGTTCTTAGCTGTCAGCTGTTAGTTCTCAGTTCCGAGTAACAAATCGGACGACAAATGCTATCGCAGAGACGCCTGGGGCGCAAAGGTTAGCGGAGAGGCGTGAATAGAAAAAAGGCGCAAAGCCAGAATTGGCGATGTCAGTGTTTCCGGCAGGCCGCGGCCCTTCGGCTTCCGGAACAAAGAACTGACAACTTGAGACTGAAAACTGCGTTACGAAATGCGTCGGCCGATGGCAGGTGCGATGATGCGGAGTTCGGCCATGAGCTGGGTGAAAGCGTTGGGTTCGAGCGATTGCGCGCCGTCGGAGAGCGCGTGGTCGGGATCGTTGTGGACCTCGATGAGCAAGCCGTCAGCTCCGGCGGCGACGGCGGCGCGGGCCATGGGCGGCACTTTGTCGCGGCGGCCGGTGCCGTGAGAAGGATCGGCAAGCATGGGCAAGTGTGAAAGTTTTTTGATGACCGGGACGGCCGCGATGTCGAAAGTGTTGCGGGTGTAGGTTTCGAACGTGCGAATGCCGCGCTCGCAGAGAATGACGTTGTAGTTGCCGCCGGCGAGGATATATTCCGCGCTCATCAGAAGCTCTTCCATGGTGGCGGACATGCCGCGTTTGAGGAGAACTGGTTTACGGATTTCGCCGAGCGCGCGAAGGAGGTAGTAGTTTTGCATGTTGCGCGCGCCGACCTGGAAAATGTCAACGTAACCCATCATCATCTGGATTTGCGACGCGTCCATCACTTCGCTCACGGTGAAGAGGCCGAATTTGTCGGCGGCTTCGCGCATGAGCTGGAGGCCCGGTTCACCCATGCCCTGAAACGCGTACGGAGAAGTGCGCGGCTTGAAGGCGCCGCCGCGCAGGATCTTTGCGCCGGCCTTGGCGACGCTTTCGGCGATGGAAAGAATCTGTTCGCGCGACTCGACCGAGCAGGGACCCGCGGCAATGACGACCTCGGGGCCGCCAATTTTGACACCGCCGCCGAGATCAACGATGGTGCCTTCGGGCTTGAACTGGCGGCTGGCGAGCTTGAACGGCTGGGTGATGCGCATGACTTCGCGCACGCCGTCGAGCAATTCGAAGTCGCGATGATCGAAGTCGCGGTGAACGCCGACGGCACCGAGGACGGTGTGCGATTCGCCGGTGGAGCGGTGAACGTTGAAGCCGCTGGCGACGAGGCGGTCGATGACATGCTGGATTTGGGCGCCGCTGGCCCCTTCTTGCATTACGATGACCATGAGAGTTTCCTGCTTCCTTCTTTAAGCGATTCGAAGCGAGAAGCACGGGACTAAAGTCCCGCCATTGCAAATGCTCAAACCGGAAATGGCTGGCTAAAGCCCCGCCTTTACAACAACCCTATCCAGGCATACCGCCGTGCCCGATCATTCATTCCCGCCTTTGCGGTGACTGTCGCCGGAGTGCATGGCGTCGCGTTCGGCGGTCAACGGGCCGGGATTATTGCGCTCGGCATTGGCGAGCACTTCGTTCTCGCGGTCGGGCTGGTACAGCGGAATTTTCGCCTCTTGTTTGAGCTTGCCGATTTCGAGAGCGCAGCGCGAGCGTTCGTTCAAGAGTTCGACGAGCTTCTTGTCGATTTCGTCGATGCGCCGTCGCCAATCACTGAGGTTCATGGCCGAGCTCTTTGCCATCGCCGGCCGCGAACGGACGAATCTGACGACTGGAAATGGATTGGGCGAATAGGGCGCGCGGAAGACCTTGCCGCGATGGGCTGTGCCGTGCGCCTTGTAGTGGCGCAGCATGCTGCGCCACTACAAGGAGAAGCGAAATCCCAGATGGCACTACGCATCATGGCGCTACCTCGCGGCGAGAGAGGCCGTGGCGGGCGGCATCCTTGAGCGAGCGCACGCGTTCCGCAAGCGCTGTGGCAGCACCATCCACTGACTTCGCTTTTTCAATCTCGGAGACGAGCGCGGATCCGACGACGGCGGCGTCGGCCAGCCCGCCAAGAACGGAAACGTGGCCGGGCAGCGAGATGCCAAAGCCAACGGCAATGGGGAGCTGCGTGACGCTGCGTGTGCGGCGGATGAGCGCGGGGAGATCGTCGGGCAAGGCATCCTTCGCGCCGGTAACGCCGGTGCGGGAAATCAGATAGAGGAAACCGGAAGAGCAGGCAGCGATTTTCGCGAGGCGCTCGTCGGTGGAAGTGGGAGCGCCGAGAAAGACGGTGTCGAGATGATGCGCGGCGAGAATGCGGCGATAGTCTTCTGATTCTTCCGGCGTAAGATCCGTGACGAGGACGCCATCGGCGCCGGCGCTTGCGGCGGCGGAAGCGAATTTTTCGAGGCCCATTTGCAAGATGGGATTGTAGTAGCTGAAGAGGACGAGCGGAACTTG
>WNFN01122106.1_pt3 | contig 32611 bp, 21 predicted proteins | sample 5400161 | NCBI WGS metagenome assembly WNFN01 (sample SAMN13153353, study PRJNA577476) | soil metagenome | isolation source: 80 cm saprolite on Douglas fir-dominated hillslope | place: USA:California | collected 2013-09-17 | reverse complement strand
GAGGCGCGGCCCCACGAACAGGTGCCGCTCCCGATGGTGCAGTCGTTGACCGAGGTGCCATTGGGCACGCCGCTCTTCGAGACGCTCGTCATCTTCGAGAACCGCCTGGAGTCGCGCGTGCTGGAGCGAGTGGACTCTCGCTTGAGCCGTCTGCGTGTCAGGGAGCAGACGAGCGTCCCCATCACGCTGCACGCGTACGCCGAGAAGGAGATGCTGCTGCGCATCGAGTATGACCGGGTGCGCATCCGCGATGGCGCCGTACGCCGCATGCTCCCCCAGCTCGCCCACCTGCTCATGGCGCTCGTCGATCATGGTGACGGTCGGCTCGGTGAGATCGAGTTGATTACACCGGAGGAGCGGAGCGTCCTCCTCGAACGTTGGAACAACACCGCGGCCGACTTTCCGCGGGACGTGTGCGCACACCAGTGGATCGAGCAAACTGCCGCTCACCACGCCGATCGCGTGGCCGTCGAAGATGCGGCGGGCGCGATGACGTACGCCGAGCTCGATGCGGCGGCGAACCGGCTTGCGCACCATCTGATTGCGCGCGGCGTAACGCCGGGCTCATTGGTGGCGATCTGTCTCGAGCGGTCTCGCGACCTCGTCGTGAGCATGCTCGCGGTGTGGAAGACTGGCGCCGCGTATGTACCGCTCGACCCGGACTATCCCGCCGGCCGAATCGCCGACATCGTGGAGGATTCGCGGCCGGGTGTCATCGTCAGTCACCGAGATCTGGCCGAGCGGGTCCCGGGAGGCACTGCCAACATCGTGTTCCTCGATGAAGAGCAGGCGCGCATCGCGTCGGCATCAGGCGCCGCGCCCAACGTGCGCGTTCGCAGCGACGACCTCGCGTACGTCATCTTCACCTCCGGATCCACCGGTCGCCCCAAGGGCGTCGAGCTGCGGCACCGCGGGCTCGTGAACTTCCTCAATAGCATGCGGAAGGCGCCCGGCATCACGGAGTCCGACGCGCTGCTGGCTGTGACCACGGTGTCGTTCGACATCGCCGCGCTGGAGCTCTTCCTTCCGCTCGTGAGCGGCGCACGCGTCATGATCGCTTCGCGCAACGTTGCCATCGACGGCCATGCGCTCGCCGAGCGTATCGCCAGCACGCGCGCGACGATGATGCAGGCGACACCGGTGAGCTGGCGCATGCTGCTCGACGCCGGATGGACGAACCCTTCGCGCATCAGGATGCTCTGCGGCGGAGAAGCCCTTCCGTCGTCGCTCGCGGCCGAACTGAATGCCACGGGTGCCGAGCTGTGGAACATGTACGGGCCGACCGAGACGACGATCTGGTCTTCGGTCGATCGCGTTGATGACGCACGAAGCGGCGCCATCGTGCCCGTTGGCCCACCAATCGACAATACGACGTTTTACGTGCTCGACGCGAAGCTGCGTCCCGTTCCAGTCGGCGTTGCGGGTGAGCTCCTCATCGGCGGCGAGGGAGTGGCGAGAGGCTACCTGGGCCGCGACGATCTCACCGCGGAGCGGTTCGTCGCCAATCCGTTCGAGAGCGGCACCGATGCGAAGCTGTATCGCACCGGTGATCTCGTGCGCTACCGCTCGGACGGACGCCTCGAGTTCCTCGGGCGAATGGATCATCAGATCAAGCTTCGTGGCTATCGCATCGAGCTCGGTGAGATCGAAAGCGCGCTCACACGGCAGCCCGAGGTGCATTCGGCGATCGTGGTCGTGCGCGATGACGCTGGAAGCGAGCCGCAACTTGTGGCCTATTGCATCAGCGCGGCCGGTACGCCTCCGGCGAACAAGCGCTCCGCAGACATTCTCGCCGCCGTCGCGACTTCTCTGCCGGCGTACATGGTGCCGAGCGTCATCGTCTGGCTCGACACGTGGCCGCTTACGTCCAACGGCAAGATCGATCGCAAGCGACTCCCGGCTCCGGAGCGCAATGCGGCAGAGTCGCGCCGAGCGTTCGTGGCGCCGAACACCGCGGACGAGCGGGCACTCGCGGAGCTGTGGTCGGAAGTACTCAAGCGCGAACACATCGGGGCGCACGATGACTTCTTCGAGCTGGGCGGGCACTCGCTCCTCGCGACGCGTTTGCTCAATCGCATTCGCCGAGCGTTCGGAGTCGACGTGTCGTTGCGCGACCTGTTCGCCGCACCGACGCTGTCGGAGCTGGCCGCGACGCTCTCGGATCGAAGGAAAGCGGGTGGCGTGACGTTGGCGCGGCAGATACGTGCCGTACAGCGCGAAGGGATCATTCCGCTCTCCTACGTGCAGCAGCGGTTCTGGTTCCTCGAGCAGGTTGCGCCGAGCGCCGTGTATAACATCCCGCTCGCGTGGTCCTTCGACGGCGCGCTCGACGCGGATGCGCTACGCGGAGCGCTCAACGGCGTCATCGCGCGGCACGAATCGCTGCGTACCCGATTCGTCGCGGTCGAAGGGTGGCCGCAGCAGATGATCGAAGATGCGCTCGTGCTCGACTTGCCCTCGGAGAGTGTCGACGGCGAGAACGGCGATGCACGAGCGAGCCGCATCTACGAGGACATGGCGAGAGCGTCCTTCGACCTCGCGGCCGGCCCTCTGATTCGTGCCCGCCTCCTTCGTCTGTCGCCGACGCGGCACGTGTTGATCGTGATCGTGCATCACATCGTCTTCGACGGATGGTCCACCAACATCTTCTGCGACGACCTGGCCAGATTCTACGCGGCCTTCTCGACGGGCGATCACGCTCCGGTGTCGGCGCTTCCGGTACAATACGCCGATTTCGCAACGTGGCAGCGCGAGACCATGACGGACGCGGTCATGGAGGAGCAGCTCGCCTATTGGCGGAAGCAGCTCACGGGTGCGCCGGCGGCGCTGGAGCTGCTTGCAGATCGTCCGCGCCCCGCGGTGCAATCGAACTCGGGCGCCAAGGTGCCGGTGCTGATCGACGCGCCGCTCTTCGCGAGTCTGCAAGCGCTCGCGCAGCGCCAGGACGTCACGGTGTACATGGTGCTCATGGCGGCATTGTATGCGCTGCTGTACCGCTACTCCGGACAGGACGATGTCGTCATCGGCACGCCGATCGCCAATCGCAACCAGCGCGAGACGGAGAGCCTCATCGGCTCGTTCGTGAACATCCTTGCCCTCCGCGCTCGCATCGCGTCGGAAGCCCCGTTCTCGGCGCTGTTGGCGCAGGTCCGCGAGAACACGTTGGGCGCGTACGCGAATCAGGACGTGCCGTTTGAACGGCTCGTCGAGACGATCAATCCGCAACGAGACCCGTCGCGCACGGCGTTCTTCCAGGTGTTCCTCGCATTTCAGAGCGCCGGGGAGAATCCGGTTCCGAGGTTGCCGGGCATCGCCGCGGACGTGCTGGCGCCGCCCGATGCCGGTGTGTCGCGGTACGACATGACGTTCTTCATCGACGAGACGGAGCGGGACATCCGTGGCGTGCTCGAGTACAACACTGATCTGTTCGACGAAGACAGCGCGGCACGGTTTACACAGCACTACCTGAACGTGCTTCGCGACGTCGCACGAAATCCTGGCGCGCAGGTGTGTGAGCTGAATGTCCTTTCGAGCGGCGAGACCGCGCGTCTCCTGCACGAATGGAATGCCACGAGCGCGGACGCACCAGCAGACCGGTGTACGCACAACTGGATCGAGCGGACGGCGCGGTCCCATCCGTCGCGCATCGCCATCGAGGACGAACGAGGACTGTTCACCTACGCCGAGCTCGATGCGGCAGCGAACAGGCTTGCGCGTCATCTTCGGGAGCGGGGCGTCACACGCGGAACGCTCGTGGCTGTGAGCGTGGAGCGCACGCGCAACCTCCTCGTGAGCGTCCTCGCGACGTGGAAGGCGGGCGCGGCATACGTTCCGCTCGATCCGGAATATCCAGCCGCGCGCATTTCGCAGATCATCGAGGACGCTGCACCGGCGGTGTTCCTGACGGAAAGCGCGTTTCTCGATCGCCTGCCCGACATCCCGACTGCGCTCGTTCAGCTCGACGCGCATCGCGCGGCGATCGACGCACATGAGGACACGCCCCTCGACGTGTCGAGCGATCCTTCCGATCTCGCGTACGTGATCTTCACGTCAGGATCGACGGGCCGGCCCAAAGGGGTGCAGATCGAGCATGGGAACCTCGTCAACCTGCTCAATAGCATGCGGGTCCGCCCTGGTTTCCAGGATACGGATGTGCTGCTGGCCATCACGACGGTCTCGTTCGACCTGGCGGTGCCGGACCTCTACCTGCCGCTGATCGTTGGCGGGCGCATGGTGATTGCTCCGCGGGAAACGGCGATCAACGGGCCGGCGCTTGCTGCGCTGATCGAGCGCGCCAACGTGACGATCATGCAGGCGACGCCCGTCACCTGGCAGATTCTTCTCGAGTGCGGCTGGACCAATCCGCGCCGCATGAAGATGCTCTGCGGCGGCGAGGCCGTGTCGATTCCCCTCGCGGAGCGCCTGACCGCAACCGGCGGTGAGCTCTGGAACATGTATGGGCCGACGGAGACGACCGTGTGGTCGGCGGCCGATCGTGCGACGACGGACGATGCCTTCGGTGTGCTGCCCATCGGCGGACCGCTCGACAACACGAGACTGTTCGTGCTCGACGAGCACATGCAGCCCGTTCCGATCGGCGTCGCCGGAGAGCTGCACATTGGCGGTGCCGGTGTTGCTCGCGGCTATCTGAACAAGCCGGAGATGACGTCGCAGAAATTCGTGACCGACCCGTTCGACGCGCGCCGCGGCCGAGTGTACAAGACCGGCGACCGCGTGCGCTATCGCCCGGATGGCCGGCTTCAGTTCCTGGGACGCACCGATCACCAGGTGAAGGTCAGGGGCTATCGCATCGAGCTCGGCGAGATCGAGGCGGCGCTGCGCGAGCACGAGTCGGTCGACGACGCGGTGGTCATCGCGCTGGACGATGGCGTCGGCATGAAGCGTCTTGTCGCGTATGTGCAAGCGGAGAACGTCGCCGGCGTCGAATGGAACCGCTTTCTCGGCAGCCGCCTGCCGCACTACATGGTTCCGGCCGTCGTGATTCCGCTCGCACGACTTCCGCTGACGGTCAACGGCAAGATCGATCGCGCGGCGCTGCCGGCGCCGGATACGGAGCTCACTCGCTCCGAATCGCTGGGCCCGCGCGACGAGATCGAAGCCCGCGTCCTGCGCATCTGGCACGAGATACTCGGCAACAAGAACATCGGTGTGTCGCCCGTTCAATCCCGCTCGCCACGATACTTCGGCGCGACACCGTTGCCGCGCTCGCGGAGATTCTCCGCGCACCGGAGACGGCCGACGAGTGGCAATGCATCGTCCGATTCCCCAGCGCGACGAGCGGACAGCCGATCTTCTGCGTGCACGCCGCGATGGGCAACGTTCTCATCTACGAGCGGTTCGCGCAGCGGCTGGGCACGGACCATCCCGTGTACGGCATCCAGGCGGTCGGAAACTTCGGCTCGCAGCTTCCACACGAGACCGTCGAGGAGATGGTCGCGTACTATGCCGCGGAGGTGTTCAAGGTTCAGCCCACCGGTCCGTACGTCTTCTTCGGACTGTCGCAGGGCGGCATGCTGGCGCTCGCACTCGCCCACTACATGCGCTCGCACGGTCACGAGGTGAAGCTCGTCGTGATGTACGATACGAGCGGTCCCGGGTATCCCAGGCTGACGATGGCCGGCCGGGTGCATCGGTACCTGACGGAGCACGGAGACATTACGCTGCGCCGCCTGTGGTTGATGTTTGCGGTCGGCACCGTGCCGCTCCGCGAATGGCGTTCCCTCTACTGGAAGATCCGCGAGCGCGCCTATGAGACGCGCGATTGGTGGCGTGGCGAGCTTCAACGCAACAGGCTGCTACGACGGTTCCGTCACCAGAATCCGCCGCTCGATTTCCCTCTTCCGCCGAACGTCAGCAGAGTCTTTCTTGCCCATCACCGCGTGAGCGAGCGATACACACCACCATTCTGGCCGGGGCGCATCACCTACATTCGCGCGGAGCAGGCGTTCGCCGGGACCGTTCCGGACGACCTTCGCGGCTGGGGCGGCCGGGCGGCTGACATCGAGATCCACAACCTGCCGGGCGGCCATAACGAAGGGATGTGGGAGCCCGGCGTCGATGACCTCGCGAGGTTGTTCCGCAAGTTCCTCGAGCCGTCCTCGGAGTAAGCTCGCGTTCGCCGAGTTCGAAGAGCGTGCCGACTGCGCGGATTCCGCACCGAGGTCGGCGAGCTCGATCTGATCTCACTGCCAACCGGGAGTGGAATCGGCAGTCGTGCTCCTGCGCGAAGACGCGCATTGGCCATACGCATGCGTCCTTACGCTGTCGCAAGGATGAATTAGCGCAACGATGCCTCCCGCCATCGACGAAGATTCGGGTCTCAATGCTGGCTCCATCCCCCTCCGTCGATGGGCCTGCGAAACATTCTCGGCTTGGTGTCGCTGATTTGCCACCACGCGGCGAAGGACACCGCTGACTGGCGTTGCAATGTAGAAACAGCGGTCACAAGGTCACGCGTCGTTTCCCCCTGAATCAGCACGTAGTAGGTGCCTTCAGTGCCGAACAGGCCCGCTTTACCGCCAACTACTGTGCCGCCAATCGCATCTATGACGGCTTGCCTTTGCGGCTGTGCTGTACCCGTACGAAAGGCGACCAGCACAATGCGCTTACGATACGATTCGGACGGGGACAGTGGTGCCCCGTTGATCATGCCAAGCGAGTCGAACAGCGCGCGTGGCAGGGAGTCTGGTGCTGAAGCCGGCACAGGGCCCGCCAACTCGAAGTCAAACGTCGTCGTCGCGCCGTCGATCCCGATGGAGAAGGCATCGGCGTCTCCTCGAAACCCAGCGAATCCCCACCCAGAGGCGCGCAGGTAGACCTGCCCGCGTGTCGCATGGACCCCGACGTTTGGAAAGCGCTCGATGACCTGCGTCACAGTACAGGGCGTCGTGGCAATGCAGGGGTTCGCTACACTCGCGGCCTCGCGTCGGCCGTGTCGGCGATTATCGCTCGCGGAGTCTCTATCGACAGGCGTTGACACAGGGCTGCTGGGATCGATGAGCCAGTTATTCCAGCCCGCTCCGTCAGTGGGCTTTCGATACGAAGGTACGGCTGGATCGTACACCGGCCACCCCGCGAATGTCACGCCAGGCTGGCGGCGCAGTATTGTGGCCGCGTTTACCAGCGCGGAGGTCGTCCCACCGGTGATCAATACGTAATACCGTCCGCTCGTCGTATCTTCACGGAAACGATGGCCGCCAACCACGGTGCCCCCGACGGAGTCAACCGCCGCCTGTCTCTGCGTTTGGGTAGCGGTCGCCGTGAATTCAACAACCACTATGTTTTTCCTGTACGCGCTGTCGGAAAGCGGGGCCCCCGAAACATTGCCGAGTTGCGCAAGCAGCGTAGATGGAGTGCTGTCAGGCGGAATGAGCGGCACTGGCGCGGCTGGATCAAAGTCAAATGTGGTGGTTGATCCACCGATGCCGATCGAGAAAGCATCGACGTCTCCTCGAAAGCCCGCAAACCCCCACCCAGATGCGCGTAGATAGACCAGCCCGCGTGTCGCATGAACGCCCGCATTGGGAAAATGATCAATGACCTGCGCAAACGTGCAGGGCGTTGCCGCGACACAGGGATTCGCCACACTTGCGCCCGCCCTGATCACTGTCGTCGCTGTGGAGTACCAATAAGCGCCCGAGCGGGCATCGAAGTGCTGCCAGCTGTGCACACTCGTGTCCCCCGGCGGCTCGAAGCTGAGCGCGTACGCCGTGGTATCAGTGTCCGTCAGATCGAAGTCCACATCTATGCTGAGCCTGATCGTTCCAGGTGTGCTTCCATGGGTTTTCGTAAAGCTGTAGTACTCCAACTGAGTTAGGCGCGACAAGACGACACCGTGATAGTCTCCCAACTGAAGCTGTACGCCGTCATTCGTCGCTGCAGCCAACTCTGCGCTTCCAGAGCCAAGAGGTTGTCCTGTTGGTCCGGAGACCATCGCGCACGCCGTCGTGCTCGTGCATACGCCTCGGGCCGCGCGATCCATGAAGACCCAGCCATGCATGTTCCCTGGATACACCACGACGGCACCTGCCCCATTCAGGTCCCTTCTCACCGCTGGCGAGAAGAGACCGTGGATCGGCTCGGTCAAGTCGTGGCACGCGAGCGCCGCTACGGTCGCCAAGATGCAGAGTCCCATTGGCCAGTTCCGTCTGGTGAGCATTGATGAGCTTCTGGATTGTAGTGTATGGCCGCGAATTTCTTAAGCAGCGCTCTTGTCAGAAGCGCGACTGCGTTGCGTGGCGGAACCGCGTGCGGTCCAGTACGACTGCTCACGCAAGCAGATGAAGCCACTAATGCTCACGTTTTGACGACCGAAACTTTCTGTCGCGATGTTCCCGTAGTGCGAGCAGATGCTCTCACTCACCGATCGAACGAATGCGCACGCTACGCCTCGTCCCTCTCCTTCTCACCGCCGGCCTTCCCGTCGTCGGCCGCGCTCAGAACGCATCATCGTCGGTACACCCGACGACGCCGCCCTCCGTCGTCGCCATGCGGCGCACGGGCCCGGTCGTCGTAGACGGCCGCCTCGACGAGGCGGCATGGCAGGCGGCCCAGCCAATCACGCAGTTTCGGCAGACGCAGCCCACCGAGGGCGCTCCCGCGACGCAGCGCACCGAAGTGCGCATCATCTACGATGACGACGCCCTCTACATCGGCGCACGTCTGTACGACTCGCTCGGCGCCGCGGGCGTGCGCGCTCCGCTCGCGCGGCGCGATCAGCTGTTGAGCTCCGATCAGCTCACCACCGACAAGCTCGCCATCGTGCTCGACCCCTATCACAACCATCTCGACCGCATCTGGTTCGAGGTGAACCCGGCGAGCGTAAAAGGCGAGCACTTCAACGGTGACGAGTCCTTCGACCCCATCTGGGAAGCCGCGGCGCAGATCGATTTGCTCGGCTGGACGGCCGAGATGCGGATTCCGTTCTCGCAGCTGCGCTTCTCACGCGATTCGCTCCAGACATGGGGCATGCAGATCTGGCGCAACGTGGACCGGCTCAACGAGCAGGACATGTGGTCGTTCTGGAAACGCAATGAAGCCGGCGGCCCGCCGTTCTTCGGACACATCGAGGGCATGCATCTGAGCGGACGGCAGCGACAGGTCGAGCTGCTTCCGTACGTCGTGTCACGAGCACAGTACAAGTACGCGGACCCGGTGGACCCCTTTCACACCAGCAGCTCGCGCGCGGTGCGTGTGGGGGGCGACGCGAAGGTTCTGCTCACGTCAAACCTCACACTCGACGCCACGGTGAATCCCGACTTCGGACAGGTGGAGGTGGACCCCGCGACGGTGAACCTGAGCGCGTTCGAAACCTTCTTCAACGAGAAGCGGCCGTTCTTCGTCGCGGGCCGGCAGGCGTTCGCATACGGCGACTTCAACTGCATGTTCTGCGACAACGTCTCGAACCTCGGCCTCTTCTACTCCCGTCGCATCGGACGCGCGCCCCAGTTGAACGGCTGGGTCGACGACAACGCCGCTTACGCAGACCTCCCGGAGAACACGCGCATCGTGGGTGCCGCGAAGGTCACGGGGCGCGCAAGTGACTTCACCGTCGGCTTGCTCGACGCGGTGACCAACCGCGAAACGGCACGCTTCCGCTCGACGCTCGGTTCGCCGGAACGCACGCAGACTGTCGAACCGCTCAGCAACTACTTCGTCGGCCGCGTCCGTCGCGACTTTCGCGATGGTGCCACGACATTCGGTGGCATCGTCACTTCCACACTTCGCCGTCTGGACGATTCATTGATGGCCACCCGGCTTCGGTCGCGCGCGAACGTCGCTGGCGTCGACCTGATGCATTCCTGGAGCCGGCGCGACTACTCGCTCATGGCGCAGTTCGCGGTGTCCGACGTCGGCGGCTCCGATTCCGCCATCGCGCGGACGCAGCAATCGAGCGCGCATTACTTCCAGCGCATCGATCGGCGGGAGACGACGGATGGTCTCTTCGGCGTCAAGTACGATGCATCGCGAACGAACCTGCGCGGTTACGGGCTCTATGCGCGCCTCGCCAAGGACAACGGTGACTGGCTGTGGGAGACCGCACAGAACTGGCGCAGCCCGGGGTTCGAGGTGAACGACCTCGCCTTTCTTCGCCGAGCGGATTACAAGTGGATGCTTGCCAACGTCGCGCGGCAATGGACGACGCCGATGGGACCCTTCCGCTACCTCAACTTTACGGGCGGAGCGCAACGCCAGTACAACTTCGACGGCGATCTGAACGACGAAGAGCAGCACTACGGCATTTTCACCACGTTGAAGAACTACTGGAATGCCAACGCGTTCTACATCCATCATCCGTCGACGCTGGACGAGACGCTGACGCGCGGCGGGCCGGTGGTCGTGCGAACGGGCTACGACTACGGCTCGCAGTACGTGGGCACCGACCAGCGCAGAACGATGGTGCTGTCCATGCGCGTGGATGAAGCGCACGGCATCAACTCGCCAACGCGCGTTCTGCGTCTCCAGCCTGCCGTCGCGATCAAACCGGCGACGAACGTGTTCGTGAGCCTCGCACCGTCATACAACGCGGAAGAGGAAAACACGCAATACGTGACGGCAATCTCGGACGCCACGGTGCCCGCATTCGGCGGAACGCGCTACGTGTTCGCGCTGCTGCACCAGAAGACACTCAGCATGGACACGCGCGTCAACGTGACGTTCACGCCACAGCTGACGCTGGAGCTGTTCGCGCAGCCGTTCATCGCCAGCGGCGCATACTCAGAGTTCCGGCAGTTCTCGGCGCCGCGGACGCTGGACAAACAGATCTTCGGGAAGGACGTCGGGACCATCAGCTACAGCGCGGCCGCGTCACAGTACACCATCGATCCGGACGGAACCGGCCCGGCGGCACCGTTCAGCATCGGCAACCCGGACTTCACCTTCCGCTCGCTGCGCGGCAATGCCGTCGTGCGGTGGGAATATCGTCCGGGATCGACCGTGTTCCTCGTGTGGACGCAGGAGCGGAGCGGGTCGGACGCGACTGGCACGCTCGACGTCCGCAATCAGTCGAGCGCACTCTTCCGCGATCGCCCGATCAACATCTTTCTGCTGAAGGTGAACTATTGGGTCGGCAGATGAGCCAGCGGCTGAGGCGCCGTCTCGCGACGCACCACCGGCGCGACTTCGGTGCCCAGCAGCTCGATGGCGCGCATGATCCACGCGTGCGGCATGTCACCGAGCGCCATCTGGAGTAGGAATCGATCGTTGCCGAAGAGCTCGTACTCGAATAGCAGCTTGTCGATGACTTCCTGCGGGCTGCCGACGAGCAGCGCGCCCTGAGGGCCTCGCATGGCGTCGAACTGCTGCCGGGTCGTCGGCGGCCATCCGCGTTCACGTCCGATGCGCGTCATGACCTCCGCATACGACGGATAGAGCTCGTCGCCCGCCTGCTGCGACGTCGCCGCAACGTACGCATGTGAATTGATTCCGACTCTCAGGCTCGCCTCGGCGTGTCCTGCTTGGCGGCCGCTCTCCCGATACATCTCCACGAGGGGAACGAAGCGTTCGGGCTGTCCGCCAATGATCGCGAGCGCCAGCGGAAGGCCGAGCGTCCCCGCGCGCACGATGGACTGTGGCGTCCCGCCGACGGCGATCCACACAGGAATGGGATTCTGCACGGGGCGCGGATACACACCGCGTCCCTGAATTGGCGCACGCAGCGCTCCGGACCAGGTGATGCGCTCCTGCTCGCGCAGCATGAGCAGCAGGTCGAGCTTCTCGGAGAAGAGCTCGTCGTAGTCCTCGAGGTCGTATCCGAAGAGTGGAAAGGACTCGATGAACGAGCCCCGTCCCGCCATGATCTCCGCTCGCCCATGCGAGAGGAGATCGACCGTGGCAAATTCCTGAAACACGCGCACAGGATCATCGGAGCTGATGACGGACACCGCGCTCGTGAGCCGGATGTTTCTGGTGCGCATCGCCGCGGCGGCGAGGACGACTGCGGGCGCGGAGATGGCATAGTCGGGACGGTGGTGCTCGCCGACGCCGAAGATCTCGAGCCCGACCTGGTCGGCCAGCTCGACCTCCTCCATCAAGTTCTTCAGGCGCTGCTCGGCGCTGATGGAAGGGCCGATGTCGCCGAAGGTGTAGATTCCGATTTGCATGGACTGAAGGTTAACCGTTCACCTTCTTCACTACCCTCGCGTGCGCCTCGAGATTCCCGTCCTCGCCCTGATGCTTCCGCTCGCCACTGTCGCAGCACAGCGTCCAACGAGCCTCGCCGGACGTTCAGTCGTGTACGCACCGCACGGCATCGTCTCCACGAGCCAGCCCCTCGCGACCACGGCGGGCCTCGCCGTGCTTCAGCGCGGCGGCAACGCCATCGATGCGGCGGTGACCGCGGCGGCAGTCCTCACCGTCACGGAGCCGATGATGGTGAGCATCGGCGGCGACATGTTCGCCATGGTGTGGATCGCGAAGGAGCATCGGCTCGTCGCGCTGAACGCCAGTGGGCGGGCCGGTGCGCTCGCCACGCGCGAGGCACTCCTCGCACGCGGACGCAAGGACATGCCGGCGCGCGGCATCGAGACGGTCACCGTGCCGGGCGCGTTGGCGGGCTGGAACGAGCTGCTGAAGAAGTACGGCACGCTCACGTTGGCACAGGCCATCGCGCCGGCGATTCGCTACGCCGAGGAGGGATTTCCGGTGACGCCGGTCATCTCGGATGAGTGGAAATCGCAGGAGGCGCTGCTCCGAGAGGACACGGCTGCGCGGCGCACCTATATGCCTGACGGTCATGCGCCGGTTCCGGGCGAGTGGTTCCGCAACCCTGACTACGCGCGTACGCTGCGCGAGATCGCCAAGGGCGGCACCGGAGTGTTCTACAGCGGCCCACTCGGTGAAAAGATCGTGAAGCGGAGCCAGGAGCTGGGCGGCTTTCTCACGATCGAGGACCTCCGGAAGAACAGCCCCACGTGGGTGACGCCGATTTCAACGACGTTCAAGGGCTATCGCGTGTGGGAGCTGCCTCCGAACAATCAGGGCGTCGGCGTGCTCGAGATGCTCAGGATTCTCGAGCCCTACGACCTCGCGTCGATGGGTCATCTGTCCGCACCCTATCTCCATCATCTTGTCGAGGCGAAGAAGCTCGCCTATGGCCAGCGCACTCGTCTCAATGAGACTAGAGCGCAGCGGCGGGTCGATCCGGGCGATCCACGCGTGTCGGGGGAGACCATCTACCTCACGGCGGCCGACAGCGCGGGGAACATGGTGTCGTTCATCAACAGCCTGTACGACCATTTCGGGTCGGGCATCGTCGTGCCGGGCACGGGCTTCGCGCTGCACAATCGCGGTGCGGGATTCACGATGGAGCCGGGTCTACCAAACACGATAGCGCCCGGGAAACGGCCATTTCATACCCTGATTCCGGGTTTCGTCACGAAGCCGGGCCCTGTCGCGACGGCCGACGGTCACGGGGACGAGCCGTACATGAGCTTCGGTCTCATGGGTGGCGCGATGCAGGCGCAGGGACACGCGCAGTTGCTCATCAACCTGTTCGTGTTCCACATGGACATTCAACAGGCCATCGACGCCGCGCGTTTCCGGCATACGACTGGCCTGACCGTCGAGGTGGAGGCGCCGATCACGGACGCGGTACGCACGCAGCTCACCGCGATGGGACACGAGGTGGTGGACGGCACGCGCACGCGGTTCGGCGGCGCGCAGGGGATCATCCGGTTGCCGAAGGGCTATGCTGCGGGCTCGGATCCGCGGAAAGACGGAATGGCCGCTGGGTACTGATCAACGTTGCAGTAAAGACCTTGTCCTTCGGATCAAGCGGGGCTTTCGGTGGCCAGCACGACGTTGATACGCTCCTTGAGCTCTGGGATACGTTCGCTAATCGCGGCCCATACGATGTCTGGATCAACATCGAAATAGCCATGGACGAGATGGTGACGCATACCGATGACGAGTCGCCACGGAATTTCCGGGTGCCGAGCCCGAAACTCCTGCGACAGGTGTCGCGACGCCTCCCCGATGATTTGTAGACGACTCACCATCCAGGCTTGCGTCCGTTCGTCGCTGTCGAACGCCTCACGCGTCGAGAGATACTTGTCAATACCGGCAATCGCGTCGAGAATATCGAGGAGACACGCCCGATCGCTTCGCACGAGTGGTAGCGGCTAGACGGGAACGGCTTCGCGCATCACCCGCTCACGCACCCGTGGGCGAAGCCCGCGCTCGGTCACGACGTCAACGCGCCTGCCGAGCAAATCCTGGAGATCCATGAGCAGGCCGCCGATATCGAAAACACTCCGCCCTGGGCTCATCCGTACCAGGAAATCGATGTCGCTCGACTCATCGGCCTCCCCGCGCGCGACGGAGCCGAACACGCGTACATCCGTCGCACCGTATTGGGCGGCGAGACGAAGTACCTCAGCTCGGTGGCGCTTCAGCGCGTCGGTGGCGGTCATTGGTTAGAGAGGAGTTGATCGTCTGAAGATACAGCGTCGCTCGCAGACGTCCAATCGCCCTACTGTCAGTGTGAGACTCACGCGCCACCCAGCTACGTCAGGTGGACGTCGGCATCCAAGCGGCTTGATCCGCCATTGAGCGCGCTTCTCTAGGAGAACTTCGGCAGCTCCGAACGATGCGCTGCGAGAAACGACGCGTAGCGCCCCGCGTCGGTGTAATCGCGCATGTCGCAGATGCGGTCGCCGCGGAATCGGAGCACGGCGCAGGTGCGCACATCCATGACGTCTGCCGGTGACGACTTGAGCCAACTTCGCTCACGGATCTCCACGATCACGCGCTCGTCCGCCTCGTACCACTCGCGCCACACGTCCTCATAGCCCCAATCCGCTTTGCCGAGCCCGAATTCGCGGTTGCTGAAGGCGCGCACGATGGCGGCGGGACCGTGCCATTCGCCGCCAAGTGGAGGCGCGCCCATCACCCAGTAGGTCGCGTCGTCTGTAAAATAGCTCTTCACCTCATCCATGCGACCGGCAAAGAGCGCAGCTTCGTACCGCTTTGCGATCGCGAGCCTGTCAGTCATGTGCCTGCACCTGTACGTCCCCGTGGTGCGACAGACGCTGCGCCTTGCGCCCCGTGCGCTCCATGGGCTGGAGCAGCATGTCGCGATGCGCATCAATGACGCGCCACTGATTCACCGCGCGCGTCACGAGTTCCGCTGACGCCTCGCGTAGCGCGGTACTCGCCTTCACCAGGCGGACGTTGACGTCCATGTCCTCCGCATCCCAACCGCGCGTGTGCGCAATGAAGGGGAACTGAGGAAACACAAAGCCGAGCTCGGCCCAGAATGACAGCATCTCGCCGGCGACACCCTGCACGTTGTCCTGACCGCCCGTGATGATGAACGAGGCAACCTTGTTCGCGATGAGCACGCGGTCGCCAATGGTCACCTGGTTCTGCACGCAGTTGAGTCGCTCGGCCATCTTGTAATAGAGGGCCGACGCATTTCCCCACCGGATGGGTGACGCGATGAGGACGACGTCGCACCAGTGGACGAGTCCCTCGTAGACGGCGATGAGCTGATCGTCCGCATCGCGCTCGGTGATGGCGCACGGCCACGTGCACGCACTCGCGTGCTTCGAGTAGTTGCCCTCGCATGGCTTGAATGCGAGCTGTCGCAGCGCGACGTGTTGAATGTCGCAACCGAGCGCATCCTTCGCGTACGCGAGCGCATGATCGAGTAGTGCGTCCGACGTGGAGTACCGCGGATTGGCGTCGTCCATCGCCGTGGTGGAGATCCCAAGCACGCGCGGCGGCGCACCGGGTTCGCGAGGATGCTCCTCGAGCAGGTGCGACGGTTTGTGCGCCAGCAACCGGCCCGGCATCGCCGGTGGAGTCGCGATGTACACGCCATCCGCGCGCTCTTCGACGCTGAACACCGGGACCTGCTCCTCGTCGTAACCCTCGGGCCCCTTTCCGGTAAACACGCTGTACTCCCAGGCATGCCACGGGCAGACGACGTACTCGTCGCGCATGCGGCCATCACACAGGGGCCCGCCTTTGTGATTGCAGCGATTTCCGATGGCGGTAAAACGGCCCCCGTGATGAAAGACGGCAACGCTGTGACCCTCGAGCTCCACGCTGAATGGCGCGCGTGCTCGAAGCTCATCCGGCGAGCCGATGAGATGCCAGGTCTTGGAGACCACGCTACTTCATGCGCATCGTCGTCAGGGAGTCGAGCATCGCGGCGTATCGCGCCGCGGTGCCGGCGTCTCCGGAACGATCCGCCGCGACACGCGCTCCCGCGAGCGCCCAGTAGCGATTCGGCTCCTTCTCCAGCGTCTTCCGGTATTCGGCGAGCGCTTCCACCGGGCGATTGAGCTCCAGCAGCATGTCGCCGAGCAGCTCGCGGGCGGGCGCAAGCGGACCGGGCGTGATCGCGCCCTTTTCCGTCGCGTCCTCGCGCACCGAGGCTTCGCGCATCTTCGCCAACGCGTCGTCGGGACGATGCTGTGCGAGCGTGATCCAGGCGCGCGCCGCGATTTCCTGAATGGCGACCTGCTCGGTCCAGTATTCCTCTTTCTGCGTCACGAGGCGCTGTCGGAGGACGACGAGCGAATCGACGGCCACGCGCGCAGCGACGGTGTCGCCGATCCGCGAGGCTCCGAGTGCACGGGCGAACCACGTGAGGGCATCGGCGTACGGAAAGGCGCTGGTACGCGGCACGAGGGCGGCCGCCTCATCCCACTTGTGACGCTCGAGTGCATACCGAGCCGGAATTGCGGCGAGCGCAAACACGCCTGCGCTCGGTGGGGCCGCGCCAGAGACGGCGGTGAGACTCAGTTTCGCAGACAGCGCTGGCAGGCCGTCCCGCACGGCCTTCGCGTCGTCGAGGCGTCGCATCTGGAGATATGCGTACTCCATGTAGTCCGACGCGTGCAGCGCTTCACCGAACGATCCTTCCTTCTGCGCGGCCTCGATGGAACGCCGATTCGTGTTCACCGACTCCTGCCAACGCCCCACTCGCGTGAACGTATGCGACGGCATGTGCAACGCATGCGCCGCGGACGGCGCGATGTCCGCATAGCGCTGCGCGGCGATCGCCGCACGTGACGCGAGCGCGGGAACGTCATAGCTGTGAATGATGTAGTGGGCGAGTCCCGGGTGATCCGGCTGTTTCGCCCAGATTGCCTCGAGTGTCGCACCCGCACGGAGCTGATTGGCGTACGTCTTGTCGCTCGGCGGCGCCGCCGCGACGAGCGACAACGCGTGAAAGATCGCCGCCTCGGTATCGGCCGGTTGTTTCTCGACCAGATCCGCCATGGCACGCTCGTACGCGAGGATGCGTGTTCGCTGATCGCGGTGCGCGACGTCGGTGAACAGTTGACCGACGGCGGCGATGTAGCCCCGCTCGCGATCCGTGGACCCGCGGCCGAGTTGCTCGGCCTTCTGCGCCGCGTCGAGTCCGCGCTGCAGGAATGCCGGCGACCGGTTGGCGACCGACATCGGGTTCGTCCACATGCTGAGCGCGATGCCCCACCAGGCCATGGCGCAGGTCGAGTCCTGCTGGAGCACACTCGAGAAAGCATTGATGGATGCCCCGAACTCGAATGAGTGAAGCAGGGCGACGCCGCGGTCGAACACGGGCGTCACGGCGGGGGCGCACGAGGTTGCGAAATGGACCGTGCCGAGGCGTTCCGAGGCCGCGCGGTGCTGGTGCTCCTGGGCAGACGTGCGGGTCGCGAACAAAAGCGCGAGGCACGTCACGGAGAGTGTGAGCCGGTGCGTCATGGTCGTGTCCCTGACCGAGGTCATCTACCAATACCACAAGGTGGGGCGGTAGGACAGTAGGACGGCAAGCCGTTCCGCTTTCCGGCCTGCTGTCCTACTGTCCTACTGACCTACCTTCGGCACACACATGACAACTCGACTCGCCGCATTCGCCGTTATCCTGCTCGCCGCCAGAGCAGCACATGGACAATCAGTGCGCGTAACCCCGCCACCCGATTTCGACGCGTACGTCGAGCGGGTGCTCAAGACCTTCGACGTCCCCGGCGCCGCGGTGACAATCGTGAAGGACGGTCGCGTGGTTCTGGCGAAGGGATACGGCGTGCGCACAATCGGCAAGCCGGAACACGTGGACTCGAATACGCGCTTCGGCATCGCGTCCAACTCCAAGGCGTTCACGGCAACGGCGCTGGCAATCCTCGTGGAATCGGGCAAGGTCGAGTGGGACGCCCCGGTCATCAGATACCTGCCCGACTTCGCGATGTACGACCCGTACGTCACGCGAGAGTTGACCGTGCGCGACCTGCTCGTGCACCGCAGCGGCCTCGGATTGGGCGCTGGTGATCTGCTCTGGTGGCCCGCTTCCACGTACAATCGCCCCGAGATTGCGCGGAGACTCCGCTACATCAAGCCGGCGACGTCGTTCCGCAGTGCATACGCCTACGACAACGTGCTGTACCTCGTGGCCGGACAGCTCATCGAGCGCGTGTCCGGTCAGAGCTGGGAGGACTTCGTCGCGTCGCACATTCTCCAACCGGTCGGCATGACGGGCAGCACGGTGCGTCATTCCGACGCCACCGCGGCAGGCAACATCGCCACCACGCATGCGGAGATGGACGGGACCGTGCGCGTGATCGCGCCGTTGACCAGCGACAACACCAATCCCGCCGGCGGCATCAATTCATCCGCGGCAGACATGGCCAAGTGGATGATGGTGCAGCTGGACTCGGGTCGCATCGCGCCGGCGGGCAACGGCCAGCCGGAACGACGACTCTTTACACCTGCGAGCACGCGCGAGCTGTGGTCCATCGTGACACCGATTCCAGTGCGCGGACGATCGATTCCGGGATTCGAGCACCTTCGCCCGAACCTGCGCGGTTACGCACTCGGCGTCGGCGTATCGGATTATCGTGGGCGACTTCGTTTACAGCATTCGGGCGGCCTGCCCGGTTATGTCTCGCTCGTCACCATGTTTCCATCGGAGCGCCTGGGCGTCGCCGTGCTCACCAATCAGGAGTCGGATGACGCCTATAACGCCCTAACGCTCGCGGCGGTGGACTACTTTCTTCGCGCGCCGGTGGTCGATTACGTCACGCGCTTTGCGGCGATGCGCGACACGGTACGCATGCGCTCGGCGCAGCAGTCGCGGCAGGCAAGTGTGGCGCGCGACTCCCTGTCTGGTCCATCGCTGCCGCTCGCAAAGCTCGCGGGACGCTATGAGGACGCGTGGTACGGTGACGTCAGCATCGCCGTGGAGAACAAGAGTCTCGTCATGCGATTCGGCCACACGCCGCAGCTCGTGGGCGACATGACCCACTGGCAGCACGACACGTTTCTCGTGAAGTGGCGCGATCGGGAGTTGCGCGCCGACGCGTACGCCACGTTCGCCCTTAATCCGGACGGCACAGTCGACCAATTGAAGATGGCCCCGGCGTCGCCGGAGGTGGATTTCTCGTTTGACTTTCAGGACCTGCTTTTGAAGCCGATAAGGAGGTAGGAGAGCAGGACATAGAGCGGTTGCTTGCCGTCCTACTGTCCTATTTTTATTGCAACCTGATCCGACAGCATCGCGCCGCGGCCCGTCAGCGTCACGCGCGCTAATCGCTCACCCCACGCGCCCTTCAATCGCGCATCGGTGATCGGAACCTCTTCCGTCGATGCGGCGAACTTTGCGGGATCGTAGCGGAGCACATACGTCGTTCCGCCTGTCTCTCGCAGCCGGATTTCGCCCGGCGTCGTCACGTCGGTGAACAGCGGCGTCATGAGACTGAGTCGCATAGGCTCGGTGACGCGCGCAAGCGCATAGTCATCCCGTATTTCGATCTCGCGTGAAGCGCGCCTGAGCGTGACGCTGCGAGTCCAACGCGAAACGCCGGCGTCAGCCGGATAGGCGGCCGCGATGTCCATGTCGAGCCGAACGGAGTCGCCGCTCGACGCGAACGCGACGTTCTTCGCCGCGTATTGCTCGCCGTCCTTCTGCATCACGCCGTTGATCGTGGGCAGGTTGTGCCACGCCGACTGCATGGTCCAGATGTCGTATCGCTGTGGGCTGAACGTCTTGTTGTGGCCGCCCCAGGCTGAGACGTAAAGCCCGCGCGGCGTTTCCGGCGCCATACGTGCCGCCATGAGCTGAAGGTCAGGCAACCACACCTGGCCAGGCAGCGGCTCCGCTGCCTTCGCTCCGGCAATTTCACTGGCGAGGAGCACAGCTGGAATGACCCGTCCGGGACTGGAGCCGCCGGGACCAAGAGTCGCCCCGCGCTGGCGGATGAAGGCGCCGAACGACTGCATCACGGGATCGTTGATCCGAGCGCCGAAGCGATAGACCACCTCCGCGTCGGGATTCACGCGCGCCGGCGCATCGCCCGTGTTCACGAACCATGTGTCCTTGATGTACACACGGTAGATGTACCGGGCAATGTTGCCGACGAGCGGCGAGGCGTAGATGTCCACCCTGCCGCCGGTGGCCGAGCGCAGCATCTCGAGATTGTCGAACAGGGAGCCGCCAGCGCGATCCCAGTAGCTCGGTCCTTCGTCGCAGCCGCCATCCGCCGGATATGGATCGAGAAACCGATCCAGACTGCGCATGATCTTGTACACGGCGCGCGTACGCCGTTGCGGGTCGCGCTCGAGGATCAACACGCTCGCCAGCCAGTTCGAGTTGATCCACGGATTCCAGTTGTTCACGATCTTCCGCGCGCCAAAGCCCATCCACCAGAAGTCGTCGCGCTCGAGCGCCGGCGTGAGCACTCGGCGATCGACCTCGTAACGAATGCGTTCGCGCAGCCTCGGCGAGACGGTGTCGAGTCGCGCGCCGAGCAGATAATCCGTCCACGCGAGCAGCGCTGCCGTCTCCGCGGCAAAGAGATCGACCACGGGCTCGCGCGCGTCCGGAAGTCCTACGCCAGCCTTCTGAAGGGACAGATGCGCCGTCGAGCCCCAGAATGTCTGCTCGGAGATGGCCCAGATTCCGTTGGCGATCTCGTCGAGAAACCGCCCGCGATTCTCGAACACCTCGGCCATCACGAGCGTCGTCAGCCGCTGTCGTCGCTCGGTGTTGATCCGGTCGTACTCACTGCGATCGCCGTCGCGGCTGAAACGAAGCGTCACGGTGGCCGGCAACGTGCCCCAGGCGACGCCGAGCTGTTTCTCTGCCGCCGAGATGAATGAGGCGCGCACGGGCGCAGGCGTCGCGTCCCACTGTGCCCGCTCCCGAATTGTGGGATACGGATGCCACGCATCCGGCGAAGCAAGGATGCCGCCGAGCTGCGCTTCGGTGACGCGGCCCGCGAGGAGGCGCCGGGGCGACTGCGCGCCTACGCCATGCACCATCACGCACGCGAACAGCGCGGCAGCGAATGCGGTCGGGACGCGTCTGATCATGGAGTGTTCCGATATGAGTGGCGTGGGTTACGGCTTCTTCGCCCGTTCCCGTGACGCTGCATGCGCGGTACGTTCTGCGCTAGTACGGGCGGCGCGCGCCGTCCGCTGTCTCCTCCTGCCGACCACCGCATGCGTCGTATCGTCATCGCGCTCTGCATTCCCGTCGTCGCCTCCGCGCAGGCGACCGATCAGGTCAAGCAATTCGTGAGCGTGGACGCGCCCGTGGTGGCGTTGACGCATGCGCGGGTGATCGATGGAACGGGCGCGGCGGCTCGCTCCGATCAGACCGTGCTCATCGATCATGGCGTCATCCGCGGCGTCGGCGATTCGAGCCAGGTCGCCATTCCGGCCGGCGCGCGCGTCATCGATCTCACCGGAAAGTCGGTGCTGCCAGGCTTCGTCATGGTGCATGAGCACATGTTCTATCCGTCTGGGGGCGGGACCATCTACAACGAGCAGGCATTCAGCTTTCCGCGGCTTTATCTCGCGGGCGGCGTCACGACGGCGCGCACGGCGGGCAACATGGCCGGCTACGCCGACCTCGAGCTGAAGCGCGCGATCGACAGCGGACGCACAGTCGGTCCCGACCTCGATGCGACGGCCCCGTATCTGAATGGACCCGGCCTGCCCATCTACCAGGTCCATGCGCTCAAGGACACTGCCGATGCGCGGCAGATGGTCGCACATTGGGCCGATCGCGGCGCGACGTCGTTCAAGACGTACATGCAGATCACGCGCGCGGAGCTCGCGGCCGTGGTGAAGGAAGCGCACCGCCGCAAGTTGAAGGTGACCGGCCATCTCTGCTCCGTGACCTTCCGCGAAGCGGCGACCATCGGCATCGACAATCTCGAGCATGGTCTCGTGGTCGCGAGTGATTTCGTCACCGGCAAGAAACCGGATGAATGCCCCACCACTGGTGGAGGCGTGCTCGCCTCGCTCGCCACTCTGGATGTCGACGGCGAGCCCATCCAGTCGCTCATCCGTTATCTCGTGGCAAAGCATGTGGCGCTGACGTCCACGCTCACGGTCTTCGAGACGTTCGTGCCCGGACGCCCGCAGGCGCCACAGGGCGCACTCGACGCAATGCTGCCCGAATCGCGCGACCAATACACTCGGCGCTGGACCTTGATCTCGACGAGCACCTCGCCGTGGAGCGGTCTGTTTCCGAAGGAGATGCGCTTCGAGCTCGCGTTTCTTCGCGCGGGCGGTCTCCTGCTGGCGGGCACGGATCCAACGGGTTACGGAGGCGTCGTCGCCGGCTACTCCAACGCGCGCGAGCTCGAGCTCCTCGTCGAGGCAGGACTCACGCCGCTCGAGGCCATCAAGGTGGCGACGTTCAATGGCGCAACCTATCTGGGCCGCGCCGACCGCATCGGATCGATCGCCGGCGGCAAGCGCGCAGACCTCATCGTCGTCAACGGCGACCCGTCCACGCGCATCGCGGACATCGAGAAGATCGAGACCGTGTTCAGGAACGGCGTGGGATTCGACTCCGCCAAGCTGTTCGCCTCCGTCAAAGGACAGGTAGGACTCCATTGATGAAACACGCAAGACTGATTCTCGTGGCGTTCGCGGCGTTCGTCGGGAATGCGTCCGCACAGACCACGGCTAGACACGGTGTGCGCGCCACCACGCTCGCGATCCGTAATGCCACCATCGTCGACGGCAACGGGACGCCGGCCTCCGGCCCCACGGACATTCTTCTCGAGGGCAACCGAATTGCGAGCGTGACGTTTCTCGACCCGGTAGCCGTGCGCTCCGGACTCGCGAAGCGCCCGAAGGCCGACGTGGACATCGACGCAACGGGAAAGTACGTGTTGCCGGGATTGATCAACGCGCACGCGCATCTTCAGGACGAGCGTGCGCACGTTCCGCAGCCGTGGGATTACACGCTCAAGTTGTGGCTCGCCTGCGGCATCACGAGCGTGCGCGAGGTCGGCGCGGATACCACCGAGAAGATCATCACCTTGCGCGAACGTTCCGCTCGCGGAGAGATCGCCTCACCGAGACTGTTCGTGTACGCGCGATTCTCGAATCCTCCGGTGCCGCAGACGCCGGACGCCGCACGCACGCGCATTCAGCTCCTCAAGCGGATGGGCGCGGACGGCATCAAGATCCTCGGCGTCGATCGCGACGTCATGCAGGCAGTGCTCGACGAATCGCACAAGCTCGGCTTGCGCGTCGCACACCATGTGGGTGTCGAAGAGACAAACGCGTGGGACGACGCCCGGTTCGGCACCACGAGCATCGAGCACTGGTACGGCATTCCCGACGCCGCAATTCTCGATGGGCGACAGCACTTTCCATCGGACTACAACTATCGAAACGAGACCGATCGCTTCCGGTGGGCAGGCCGCCTCTGGCGCGAGGCCGATCCTGTATTGCTCGGCCGCGTGCTCGACACGCTGGTCGCGGCAAAGGTCGCGTGGGTGCCGACGCTCGATATCTACGAGGCGTCGCGCGACCTGCAGCGCGCGCAGACGCAGCCGTGGTTCGTCGATTACCTGCATCCCACGCTCGAGGAATACTTCCGTCCCGATCCGGCCAATCATGGCTCGTACTTCATCGGCTGGACATCGACCGACGAAGCGTACTGGAAGGAGAATTACAGAATCTGGATGGCAGCGCTGCGCGACTTCGAGCGGAAAGGTGGGCTCATCGGCGCCGGCGACGATGCAGGATTCATCTATCAGATGTACGGCTTCGGGCTCATTCGCGAGCTCGAGCTACAGCAGGAGGCCGGCTTTCAAACGATGAAGGTGCTGCAGCACGTCACGGGCAACAACGCTCGCATCTTGGGGCGCGACGCAGACCTTGGGCGCGTTCGCGCGGGCTATCTCGCGGATCTGATCGTCGTGAACGGCAATCCGCTGGAGAACATCAAGGTGCTGTATCCGACGGGTGTCGATCAGATGCGCGACGGAAGGGTCGTGCGCGGCGGGGGAGTGGAGTGGACGATCAAGGACGGCATTCCGTACCACGGGCCGACGCTACTGCGCGAGGTGAAGGCGCTCGTCGCAGCGGCACGCGCCGAGAAGGCACAGCCCGGGCACTAACCACATCCGCTCATCAATTGCCTGCTGACGTTGCTCGCCGCCAATACTCGAACACCAGCACCATGCTGAGCGTGTCCAGCTCGCAGTACTGTCGAAGAAGGTGTGCCCACGCGTTTCTGCCGTCGGGATCATCCCGTTCGACGCCGTACATCATTGCTTGATATGCCGTCATGGCACCGGTGCCTTCGTGCACGTCCTGCATCACGCCATTGATCTCGATGGCCGGCAACGCCCGATAGGGGTCGGCATCCGCGGGAACATCGCGGCCTCCCCAGAGCTTGAACTGCTCTCGCATCGCGGCGTCGGACCGCCAGAGCGCATCCAGAACAACCTTGATCGACGTTCGCCCTTTCATGCCGGGATGGTAGTAGTCGTTCTGCGCCCATTTGTGCATGTCCACCGCTCGCAATTCCAGCCGCTTCAGCCATGCATGGAGCTCCGGATCCAGCGCGGCAAATCGCGGCAACTCTTCGGCGGTCTCACGAAGCGTGCTGATTTCATACTGCGACCATATCAGAACACTTCCCGTCTCCCCGACCGCATCACGGAGCGCGACGGTAAAGGCCCGATTCGGCCACACGTCGTCCGCATTGAGCCACTCGGTGTGAACGGGCTGCGCGCCCGGTTCGGCCACCGTATGACAACTCCACTGAAACGACACCTGTCCCCAGGGCCGCATTCCGACATGATACGGCATTGCCAGGCGTGAGCACTCGAAGTCGATAAAATACAATGGATACTCGACGCGCCCGATGTTGGCCCGAAGAGTCGGCCCGATCCACTCGGTGCCGCTGCGCGTATGCTCGATCTGCCGTCGCTGACGAATTCCAAGCGGACCCCACGTCATGTCGGCCTTCGCGAGGCAGGCGATGGACACATCGAACAGGGACGCCTTGCCTTCGGCGAAGAGGGTCTCGACCAGCGGCTCACCATCGAGCGTCTTCACCTGGCCCGCATGGGTCAACTCCAGCACGTGCGGATTCTTGTCCGCCAGGTCACCCCAGCAGTGGTGAAATCCGCTTTCGCCGGCCGCATTTGGAGCGCTGAACTCACAGTTCCTGCAATCTGCGCCGATCGTGCGCCAATCCGCTTCAAACGGCTCGTCAAGCATTGACTCGAACGCGGACGCCGCGGCATCCACCTCGTCACGGAGAAGGGCCACTTCCGCGGAGACATCCAGGATTGTGAGAAGGTCGAGGCTGTCCAACAGCTCGGGCTCGCCGATGAACCGGGCACCGTATGTTCGTTCGCCGTTCGGACCGCCGGTGAGCACCCGAAAGAGCGAGGGCACGTTGTCGACCTTCGCCCGCTTGCTCGCATCCACCAGCATCAGGAAGGGCCGAACAACAATGCCGGGCAGCATGCGCTCGAGCACGAGTGTCTGATACGTGATGTCTTCGAGTTTTTCTCGCCATTTAGCCGCGACTCCTGGTTTCGTCGCGTTCTGAAGGAGGCCTCGGCCACCTTTCGCCAGGCTCTGGGCGTGGGCGGCGCCGTCGATTCCCTTGGATTTCACCTCAATGAGATCGATGGCCTCACCGTTCTTCACGAGGACGTCGGCGCGCGCTATTCGTCCGCCGTGGAGAATGGTGGCGTCAAAGACCGTCACGTGCTCCGCACGCAGCAGCTCGCGACCGTGCGCGGCGTCTGCAATGGGATCATGTCCACTCGGCGCTGCAATTCCCTCAGGATACTTTGCGCGCGCAAGGGCATCTACCATGTATCCTCCGTGCGCGAGCAAACGGAGATAGGCGTTAGAGCTCTTGTTGTCCGGATACCCTTGTCGCCTGTAGTACAGCTTCGCGCCACAACTGCGTGCCTGCATGTATTCTGATTTGGAGAGCGGGAGCGTCATGGCGGGCGGGCTGGTATCGGAAGGGCGGGCAGCTCACCAGATTCCGTGAGCTCGCGCCTAAAGTACCAGCTTATGCGATCGGCGACCATGGGAATCACGGATCATCAGGCCAAGTATTTCGCGCATGAGCTGACGCGCCGGTTTCCTCCGGATGACGCGTCCCGTCTGGCCGGCGCGCTCGTGGATGCCCAGGTCGACCTCAACCCGCATCAGGTTGACGCCGCGCTGTTCGCCTTCAGCTCCCCGCTTTCCAAAGGAGTTCTCCTCGCGGATGAAGTGGGGCTCGGCAAGACTATCGAAGCGGGTCTCGTGATCTCCCAGCGTTGGGCCGAACGGCGGCGAAAGATTCTGGTCATCACTCCGGCGAATCTTCGCAAGCAGTGGTATCAGGAGCTCACTGAGAAGTTCTTCGTACCCTGCGTGATCTTCGAGGCACGATCATTCAATCTTGGGCGTAAACAGGGTGCTCAGAACCCATTCTCCAATAGCTCGATCGTGATCTGCTCGTACCAGTTCGCACGAAGCAAGGAATCCGATGTTGCCGCCGTGCCGTGGGACCTCGTGGTGATCGACGAAGCCCACCGCCTCCGCAACGTCTACAGGACGTCGAACGTCATCGCGAACTCTCTGAAGCGGGCACTCGCTCAGCGGCACAAGATTCTCCTGACGGCCACGCCGCTCCAGAACACTCTTTTGGAGCTTTACGGGCTGGTCTCGTTCATCGACGAACATGTCTTTGGCGACGTTCGGACGTTTCGCGAGCAATACACGGTGCTCGATGACGACACCGCCTTCCAATCCCTGAAGCGCCGCATCGCGCCGGTCTGTCATCGCACCCTGCGCCGGCAAGTCGCATCGTACGTGTCATATACGAAACGGTCGGCCATCCTGGAGCTGTTCACGCCGGACCAGAGCGAAGATGAGCTGTACGAGCTCGTGTCCGAGTACCTGCGCCGCGACAATCTTCAGGCGCTGCCGGGCAGTCAGCGGACGCTCCTCACGCTGGTGCTCCGAAAGCTCCTCGCGTCGTCGACATTGCGATCGCGGGAGCGCTGGAGACGATGGCCAACCGGCTTCGCGAGAAGCTCCGAGTGGGCACACCGACGACAGAGCTGGAAGAGACGCTCGAGGCTGACTACGAATCCCTGCCCGAGACGGCCGAAGAGTGGGGCGACGATACGGAGAAGGCCGAAGCACTGAGCGCGGAAGCGCGCGAAGCCTTGCAGCGCGAAATCGGCGACCTCGATGAATTCGCGGCGTTGGCGGCTCGCATCGAGCATAACGGCAAAGGGAAGGCACTGCTCGGTGCGCTGGAGAAGGCGTTCCACGCCATTCGCGCGCTTGGCGCCAACGAAAAGGCGATCATCTTCACTGAGTCGCGACGCACGCAGCAATACCTGCTGCGCGTGTTGGCCGATGGAGGATTTCCCGCCGAAGACGTCGTCCTGTTCAATGGATCGAACACGGACGAGAGTTCCAAGGCCATTTATGCGGCGTGGCTTGCTCAACACCGCGGCACGGACCGGGTTACCGGATCCCGCACGGCCGACATGCGGTCAGCGCTCGTTGACTACTTCCGGGACCGCGCGCGGATCATGATCGCCACGGAAGCGGGCGCCGAAGGAATAAACCTCCAGTTCTGCTCCCTGGTGGTGAACTACGATCTTCCGTGGAATCCGCAGCGCATCGAGCAGCGCATCGGGCGCTGTCATCGTTATGGGCAGAAGCATGATGTCGTCGTCGTGAATTTTCTCAACCAGAACAACGCCGCCGACGTGCGGGTCTTCGAGCTTCTGTCGTCGAAGTTCAAGCTGTTCGAAGGTGTCTTCGGCGTAAGCGACGAGGTACTCGGCGCAGTCGAAGCGGGCGTCGATTTCGAGAAGCGCATTGCGACGATCTATCAGACATGCCGCCACCCAACGGAGATCAAGCGCGAGTTCGACACGCTCCAGCTCGAACTGAGCTTCGAGATCAACGAGGCCATGACCTCCACGCGTCGCAAATTGCTGGAGAACTTTGACGACGAGGTGCGCGACCGGCTGAAGGCGACGAATGAGAAATCAACCGAGGCGCGCAGCCGGCTCGAAGACTTGTTGATGGCCCTCACGCAGCACGAACTGCGGGACCGGGCTGATTTCACTAGAGCGGGCGGGTTCGATCTCCATGCTCCTCCAACGGAAGACATGGCGACGGGGCGATATGAGCTTCCGCGTCGTTCCGGGGAAGCGCATCTATATAGAATCGGTCACCCGTTGGCTGAATGGGCGATCACCGCGGCCAAGGAGCGTGTCCTCGAGCCGGTCTCGGTGGAGTTCACGTACTCGGTGAAGGAAGGCCGGTCCGTGGTGCTCGAGCGAGGATCACATGATCTTCGCCGCGCAGACAGATTCAGGTGCGCCGGTGGATCCCGCGGCTCCGCTTCGGATGCTTCGTCTCCCGTCGCGTGTCCTGGGTGCCGCCCGGGTGCCCGTCGACGTCTTCGATGCGCTGGAAACGGTGCGCAAGCGTGCCGAGGCGGATATTCAGTTGTCCGTCTCAGAGCACAACGCGACATTCCTGGATGAGGAAGCAACCAAGCTCGAAGCGTGGGCAGACGATCAGAAGACGGGACTTGAACGCGAACTGAAAGACATGGATCGGCAGATCCGCGAGATCAAGAAGTCGTCAAGTGCAGCCCTGACCCTCGAACAGAAGCTCGCAATTCAGAAGCAGGTCAAGGCAATTGAGGCAACGCGGAACGAGAAGCGGAAGCGGCTGTTCGATGCGCAGGACGAGGTTGATCGCCGACGGGAGTTCCTGATCAGCGACATCGAGTCGCGACTGGAGCAGGTTGTGAGCAAGGAGTCTCTTTTTGCATTGCGTTGGACTCTGGTATCATAGCGCCACCAACGTTTGTTGAGGGTCTGCTCGGCTCGTAGATTATCGTCTTCGGCCTACTCCATCAGGCGCGTTCCGTTCACCTGGAGAAGTACAGTATCGTGGCAACGCGGCAGACCCGGCTTGAACTCACGTGGATTGGCAAGGAGACTCGACCGCTCCTTGAGCCGCGCATTCTAGTGGAAGATCCGGACAAATCCTATCATGCGCCGCACCAAGTTGGATTGCGTACCGTCTTTGACAATCAGTTGATTTTTGGGGACAACTTGCTGGCGCTAAAGGCTCTCGAGCAGGAATTTACGGGAAAGATCAAATGCATTTTTATTGATCCTCCGTACAATACTGGAAGTGCCTTTGAGCATTACGACGATGGTGTCGAACACTCGGTTTGGCTCTCCCTACTCAGGGATCGAATTGAGTTGCTTGGGAAACTCCTTGCATCCGATGGCTCGTTGTGGATCACCATTGATGACACGGAATGTCATTACCTGAAGGTTCTTTGCGACGAGGTCCTCGGTCGACGGAGTTTTGTGTCATCCATTGCATGGGAAAAGGATCAAGGAAGGCGTGGAGACACGGATATTTCATCGGCGCATGACCACATCCTGCTTTATGCACGGGATAGAGACATTTGGAGAAGAAGAAGAAACCTTCTCCCAAGGTCCGAAGCACAAGTGTCTCGATATCGCAATCCTGACAATGACCCTCGCGGACCATGGCTGCAAGGTGACAATGGCACGGCTAAGAGCGGATCTGCCGCCGCTCGCTTTCCTGTTACGTTGCCGTCTGGCCGAATTGTAACACCGCCTTCTGGTAATTATTGGCGCTTCTCGGAAAAGAGCTTTCAACGCGCTCTGGTAGACAATCGCGTCTATTTCGGCGCGAAGGGTGACAGCATGCCCGTCATCAAGCGGTATCTCACGGATGTGCAGGACGGAATCGTACCGCGAACTTGGTGGCCAGCATCAGAGGTAGGTTCGAATCAGGATGCGAAGCGCGATCATCTTCGTAAGCTTCTTCCGGAAATTGAGCCTTTTGCCACCCCGAAACCGGAGGAACTGCTTGAGCGGGTCTTGACGATTTCGACAAGTGCGGGCGATCTCGTTCTCGACTCCTTCGCCGGCTCCGGCACCACAGGCGCCGTCGCACACAAAATGGGCCGCCGCTGGATCATGATCGAAATGGGCGAACACGCTCATACCCACATCATCCCGCGCATGAAGAAGGTGATCGACGGCCTCGCACCGTCGTTGATCACCACCGACCAGTGGGGCAACCCCGTCATCAACACGGAATACAACGCCGCCATGCTCGCAGAGGCGCTGTGCAAGCTCGAAGGCTTCACGTATGCGCCCAGCGATTCCGTCTACTGGCAGCAGGGCCGCTCCACCGAGCGCGATTTCCTCTACGTCACCACCGCCAATCTCGGGCCCGGCCAACTCCAGCAGCTGAGCGACGAGGTCGGGCCGGACCGCACGCTCCTCGTCCTCTGCACCGCATTCCGGGGCAACACCGATCGCTTCGGGAACCTGACCGTTCGCAAGATCCCCACGCACGTCCTCTCCCGCTGCGAGTGGGGTCGCGACGACTATAGCCTAGAAGTCGCCAACCTGCCCCCCGCGCCGCCGCCCGCGGGCCAGCAGGACATGTTCGGCGACGAATGAAGTGAGCCAGGACGACGAGGTCCCGGCGTCGGAGCTGATCCTCTACCAGACCGAGGACCAGCGCACGCGGGTGGAGCTCAGGCTCGCTGGAGGCACCGTTTGGCTCTCCCAGGCGCAGATGGCCGAGGTGTTCCAGACGTCTGTCGCGAACATAAACATCCACCTGGCAAGCATTTATGACGATGGTGAGCTGGACCCGACCGCAACTATTAAGGATTTCTTAATAGTTCGAACCGAGGGTGCGCGAGAGGTCCGGCGTGACGTCAAGCACTATGCCCTCGAGGCCATTCTTGCCGTGGGCTACCGGGTAAAGTCCAGGCGAGGAACCCAGTTCCGGCAATGGGCCACGACCCGTCTGAGTGAGTATCTCGTCAAGGGGTTCACGCTCGACGACGAGCGACTGCGCAATCCACCGGGTCCGGGCACGCCGGACTATTTCGACGAGCTCCTGGAACGCATCCGGGACATACGCGCCAGCGAGCGCCGCATGTACCTCCGCGTCCGCGACATTCTGGCACTCGCCAACGACTACGAGCCCTCTGCCGCCGAGACGAAGCGACTCTTCCAGACGGTGCAGAACAAGCTGCATTTCTCTGTCACCGGCCACACTGCCGCGGAGCTGATCGCCCAGCGCGCGGATCACTCCGCGCCCAACATGGGCTTGTCGACATGGAAGGGCGACGTCGTCCGGAAGGGAGATGTAGTGATCGCCAAGAACTACCTGCGCAATGGCGAGATCGACGAGCTGAATCGCATCGTCGTGATGTTCCTCGACTTCGCTGAAGATCAGGCGCGGCGACGCCGGCAGACGTTCATGCAGGACTGGGCTACGAAGCTCGACGAATTTCTTCGGTTCAACGAGCGGCGCGTTCTGGACAATCCCGGGAGCATCTCGCACGATGCCGCCGAACGGCTCGCGCGCGAAGAGTATGCGCGCTTCGAGGAGCGGCGGCGGCTCGAGCGAGAACAGATCGCTGAGCGTGACTATCTGGACGAGGTGAGCGAGGCGGTGCGCTCGTTGCCGCGGGCCGGCAAGGAGAAGAAGGAGTGAGCCGGCATGTGAATTCGATCGCCGGCCGGTTGAGTCTGCGCGCGCCGCAGCGCGAGGCGCTCGAGATACTCGATCGCGTCACTGAGATTGTGGCGCCTTCGAAAGCCACGGATGTCGATGCTGCACTTCAGGTCATCCGGAGCGAGTATCCTTCACTCACCGAGTTCGAGCGGGACTTTCCGTCGCTCTGTTTTGCGCTTGCCGCCGGCGTGGGCAAGACGCGGCTCATGGGTGCGTTCATCACGTATCTGCATCTGGCGCATGGGATCGACAACTTTTTTGTGCTCGCGCCCAACCTCACCATCTATAGAAAGCTCATCACCGACTTCACGCCGAATACCCCGAAGTACGTCTTCAAGGGCATCGCGGAGTTCGCCACGGCTGCGCCCGAGATCATCACTGGCGACGACTACGAGATGCGCGCCTCGACGTTGTTCGACCGGCTCGTCCGCTGCAAGATCAACATCTTCAACATCTCGAAGATCACATCGGAAGTGCGCGGCGGACGGGCGCCAAGGATCAAGCGGCTGTCGGAGTACATCGGCGAGAGTTACTTCGAGTACCTCGCGGTGTTGCCAGACCTCGTGCTGATCATGGACGAGTCGCATCGGTATCGAGCATCGGCGGGTGTGAAGGCGATCAACGAGCTGAAACCGGTGCTCGGCCTCGAGCTCACGGCGACACCGTTCACGGAGTCATCGCGCGGGCCGGTGCAATTCAAGAACGTCGTGCTCGACTACCCGCTCGGTCGCGCCATGGCCGATGGCTTCGTGAAGGAGCCGGCGGT
>WNFN01105455.1_pt1 | contig 33570 bp, 33 predicted proteins | sample 5400161 | NCBI WGS metagenome assembly WNFN01 (sample SAMN13153353, study PRJNA577476) | soil metagenome | isolation source: 80 cm saprolite on Douglas fir-dominated hillslope | place: USA:California | collected 2013-09-17 | reverse complement strand
GATTTTGCGATATCGCCTAACGGTAAGTTCGTCTATACAGTGGGGACGACAAGTGGCACGACCAGCGTGGGCCCGATCGAGGGCTTCCAGATGGATACCACATCGGGGGCGCTGACCAAGCTTGGCGGGTCGCCGTTTATCTCGCTGCCGACGGCTTCGGGATGCCTGTTCGATCAGAGTGGCGCGGATCTGGTTTGCGCTGACACGATCTCCGGCGGAAAACTGTTTGTGCTGGGCGCGAGTGCCACCAATGGAGCGCTCACAAATGTAGCCACCTTCGCAACCACGGGAGGATTTCCGTTCGGCGTGACCGACTAGCGCTGCACGGACTTGAAACAGAAGTTCAGGTAAGTATGCTCCTGAGCATCTTCCTGAAACTGTGTAGTTAACGGCTTAGAGGCCCGCATGTACTGCGGGCCTCTTTCCTTTGGAAATGTGGCGGTACAATAAGGTATCCCTATAATCCGATCAGCGTTGTGGTTCTGACGCAACGGGGGGAAAGCCAAAAGAGAAGGGGTGTGCAAACCTTTTTGCGCATCGTACCGTCTCACAGAGGGGGGAAGCCCGTAACTCGTGACCATTAAACTCAAGATCCCTAAGGGAAACGGGCAGAAGAACGGCAAGTCCACACGCTGGCTCTCGCGCGATCCGGTTTTGCGCGCGGCGCTGGTCGCCTTCCTGCTCCTTGCGGTCTCGCTCACGGTTTTCCTTTCTTACTTTTACATCAAGTACGACCGCATCATTGAGCGCCGTTTCCGCACCCCGGTGTTCAGCAATTCGGCGAAAATTTATGCCAAGCCGCATACGGTGCGCGACGGTGAAAAGATCGGCGCCAAGGTGATCGCCGGCGAACTGCGCCGGGCCGGGTATTCCGACCAGGATGGAAAATCGCAGCTGGGAAGTTTTCGGCTGCTGAGTGACGGAATTGAGATTACCCCAGGCCCGGAGTCCTACCATAGCCCCGAGGCGGCTCTCATCAAGATCCAGGACGGCCAGGTGGAAAGCATTGTCAGCAAAGGAAATGAGCTTTCGGCATACGAACTGGAGCCGCAACTAGTCACCGCGTTGTTCGATGCCGAGCAGCGCTCCAAGCGCGAATTGGTGAAGTACACCGAGATTCCTCCCGCATAGCGGGGTGAATTTCCTTCGCATGGCGCAAGCGGCGTGGATCGATGTGATCCGGGGACGGCACGACCAGGGCGGATCGACAATCACCATGCAGCTTTCGCGCGGGTTCTTTCTCACGCCCGAGAAAACCATGAGGCGAAAGCTCACGGAGATGCTGATCGCTGAGGAGTTGGAGCAGAAGTTCAGCAAGCAACAGATTCTTGAGTTTTACGCGAATTGGGTGGACCTGGGACAACGTGGTTCGTTCGCGATCAGTGGATTCGGCGAGGCTTCGAAGGCCTACTTCAACAAAGATCTCAAGGACATCACCCTCCCGGAGGCGGCTCTGCTGGCGGGCATCATCCAACGCCCCAGTTTTCTTTCACCCTATCGGCATCCGGAGCGCGCTCTTGATCGCCGCAACCTGGTGCTGGATTCGATGGTGGAGACCCATGCCATCACCCGGGAACAGGCCGACAAGGCTAAGGCGGCACCGCTGAAGCTGGCGCCTCCGAACGTGGAGGCGAGCGATGCGCCCTACTTCGTCGACATGGTGCGCGATACGCTGATCAACAGGTTCAGCGAACGCGACCTCAACGATCAGTCCTACCGCATTTACACGACGCTCGATCCTGATTTGCAGAAGGCGGCGGCGCAAGCCGTCGAGGCCGGGATCAAGCTGGTTGATGATCAGGTCAAAAAGCTGCGCACCAAGAAGGTGAAAGTCGGAAAGAAGCTGGAAACCAAGGTGGCCCAAGGGCCCCAGGCGCAGGTGGCGATGGTGGTTCTTGATCCGCACACAGGAGCGGTGCTGGCCCTGGTGGGCGGGCGCGACTATGGCTGGAGCCAGTTGAATCACGTCGTCGCGAAGCGGCCTACGGGTTCCATCTTCAAGCCCTTTGTTTACGCGGCCGCGCTCAACACGGCGCTGGACGGCTCGCCGGCTGTGATCACTCCGGCTTCCACGGTGACCGATGCGCCCTCAACTTTTGCCTATGGTGACCAGATTTACGAGCCGCGCAACTACAAGGAGGAGTATCACGGTGATGTGACGCTGCGCTACGCGCTGGCCATGTCGCTGAACAACGCGACTGTCAAAGTGGCGGAAGAAGTGGGCTATGACAAGGTTGCGGACCTGGCCAAGTCGGCGGGGATCAGTTCAGTGAAGGCGACGCCGGCGATGGCCCTGGGATCGTATGATGCCACGCCGCTGGATATGGCTGGGGCCTACACTGCATTTGCAAACAACGGCATTCGACTTTCGCCTACCCTGGTGAACTCGGTACGCAATGCCAAAGGCGATGTCGTCGCGAACTTCAATACCGATCAGCGGCAAGTGCTCGATCCGCGCATTGCCTACCTGATGACCAACATGATGGAGAGCGTAATCAACAACGGCCTGGGATTCTCGGCAGTGCGCGGTCGCGGGTTTCAGCAGCCGGCAGCAGGCAAGACCGGCAGTTCGCACGACGGCTGGTTCGCGGGATATACCTCGAACCTGTTGTGCATCGTTTGGGTAGGTTACGACGACTACAGTGATCTTCGCTTGAGCGGTGCGCAAACCGCGGCTCCCATCTGGAGCGAGTTCATGAAGAAGGCGGCCGCGTTGCCGGAATATTCCGACATGAAGCCGTTTGCCCAGCCCAGCGGCGTGGTCGACGTGCAACTGGACAAAGCGACCAACCGGCTGGCCACCCCGGCGTGTCCGGACGACTATGTGTCAGCCTTCGTGGCGGGCACCGAGCCGCGCGAGACCTGCGATCAGGGCGGCGGCGTGGCGGGATTCTTTTCGCGCATTTTCGGAGGCGGGCAGAAGGTGCTTCCGCCGCCCACCCAGGCGGCAAACGCTCCCGATGGCACTCCGGCGCAGGATCCCAAGAAAAAGAAGGGGTTCTTCGGCAAGATTGCCGGCATTTTTAAGGATGACAAATCACCCGCTCCGGTGTCTAAGCCTGCAGATAGCGGGCAACCTCCGCCGCAGTAACCTCCCGTTCCGGGGTGTGCTGGACTTTCAGGGACCAAACTTCTGACTCGAAATCTTCGCCGGTGGGCGAAAACTGTGGCAGAATGGGGGTCGGTTGGAACTGCTCGCGATTTGGGGGTGAGCCATGTCCTGCCCGAAGTCCTTCCCGGTTTCCGTCGCGTTTTTTGCCGCGCTGGTCTGCATATTCTCAGTTGTGTCCTCGGCGCAGATTTCTCATTCCGAACAGGTGCAGATTGCTCCGCCGCTGATCCGAGCCATTGAACCTCCGGCAACGGATGCTACCGCAACCGACCTCGAGGAGCGGGCCGATCAGCTGCGCAGCTCAAAGCTCTACCTGGACGCACTCGATTACTATCGCGCCGCGCTGGTCAAGGCGCCGAACGCTGCCCGGGTGCTGAACAAAGTCGGCATAACCGAGCTGATGATGCAGCGCTACCGGGAGGCGCGGAAGTCATTCGAGAGGTCGATCAAAGCCGATCGCCGCTTTGCCGACGCCTATAACAATCTGGGCGTGGTGTTTTACGAGGGCAAAAAATATGGGGCCGCGATCAAGCAATATCACAAGGCCATCGCGGTGGACGGCGGATCGGCTTCGTTTTTCAGCAATCTGGGAGCAGCTCACTTTTCGAAGAGAGAGTTTGAGCCCGCGGTGCTGGCTTACCAGCACGCATTGGAGTTGGACCCTGAGGTTTTTGAGCGAACTTCGCGAGCAGGCGTGCAGGCACAGTTGCCGAGTCCGGAAGACCGCGCGCGCTACGACTACACTGTAGCGAAACTTTACGCGAAGATGGGTTCGTCGGATCGGTCGCTGGAGTATTTGCGGAAAGCGATCGAGGAAGGGTACAAGGATCTCAAGAACGTATACAAGGACGTGGAATTCGCCGAGGTGCGCAAAGATCCTCGCTTCACGGAACTAATGGCTGCCAAAACACCCGCCTTGCCGGAGTAGAGTTCGGTTCAATGCCCGCGAGCGCGCTGCGACTTCGAACTTACAACAAGGGAGTTTGTGTGAGACCGGGTTCGTATTGGTTTGACTAAGAACCCGTTTGTGGAAGACCTAGTACCCCTCGGAGGCTAAAGCCTCTGTGGATTCTAAGTGCCTTAACGGCGCGGCTGGAAGCCGCGCCCTTTCAAAGCGGATCGCCAATGGAGTTTTTCCGCCTGCAAACCGCTCCCTTCTAATCACCCGCCTTCCGAGAATATTCATGAAAGCAGCGCTAACTGAGAATGCGCACGGGAACTAGTTATTACAAGCTTTACAAAAATAGACAGAACTTCGCCGCCATTTAGAGTTTAATTATTTCAATAACTCCTGAAAACAACAGGGTGAGTAAGGAGAAACGGTAGCCCATCGGATGCTGACCCGAGCACGCCCCAAGCACCATCCGGTGGGCTTTTTTGTTTAGCCATCAGCTATCAGCCGGCAGCTTTCAGCAAAAACTAATGTGCCTCGTTCCATCTGAGGGAAATGTGTGCCAGAAAAGCCACGGATTGATGTCCGCTGTCAGCGGGACTTGGGTTTTGGCTGATGGCTGATAGCTGATGGTTGACGGCTGTTCTTCGGGCTTCTCTCGCCGATGTAGTTTTCCACAACCTTCTTCCATTTCCCTTGAGCTTTCAGGATGAACTCTACGGCATCGCGCAAGGCACCATCACCGCCGGCGTGGGGCGTGATGTAGTGGGCTTCCGCCTTCACTTCGGCGCGGGCGTTTTTCACGGCGATGGCCAAGCCTCCGGCCCGCATGGCCGGCAGATCGATCACGTCGTCGCCGACAAAGGCTGCCTCCTCCGGCTGGAGGCCTTCCTGCGTGAGTATCTCCTCGAAGCACGTCTGCTTATCTTGTACGCCCTGGTGTACGTGCTCAAGCTTTAAGTCGCGGGCCCGGAGAGCGACCGTTTCCGAGATACGCTTGGTGATCAGGCCGGTCTTGATACCGGCGAGGCGCGCCAGCGAGATGGAAGTGCCGTCATGAGCGTGGAAACCCTTGGCTTCGATCAGGCTCTGGCTGTGTAGGCCGAATCCGCCCTGTCCGCCGTGCCGCGCGGATTGCTCCAGAATGCTTTGCTGCGATCCCGGAGGAGCCGGGAAGATGAACAGCTTTCCATCGGTGAGGACGCCGTCCACGTCGAAGAGCAGAAGCCTAATTTTACGGGCGCGGGCAATGGCGGAGAGTTTCTTTGGCATCGCGCCGATTCTAGCATTTTAGTTTTCGCTTCAGGGGGAAGCGTGTTTTAGGAACAAGAGCCATTGCTATACGCCCCCGCCAGGACACTGTTGGTCAGGATGATTCCTCGGCTCCAAAAGCGGCAATAGTCTATCTACTTCAGAGTGATACCATTGTGCGCGTTGGAGACCGCTCGCGAGATCTGCACAGCCTGGTGAGTAAAGAGGGCTTAGATGACGCGTCAGAAGCGATCTTGTGTTTGGCACATCGTTGCCGCCGTGACTGGTTGCCAGTTTCTGCTGGCCGCTCCAGTCCAAGCCCAAAGCACGATTTATCTCGCGGGCGCCGGCTCAAGCCTGGTGGCCACCGCGTTCTCTGCCTGGACGAATGACTTCAACCGTAAGAACACCGCTATTCAGGCGGGATACTTTCCTCTGAACAGCGCGGAAGCCATTAACCAAATCAAGGCCCACTCGGCGGATTTCGGGGACGGCGAAATACCACTGACCTCGCAGCAGATGCATGACTCCAAGGTCCCGCTGACCCAAATCCCAATACTGCTTGTTGGTATTGTGCCCATCTACAATGTTCCGGGCAATCCCGAGCTGCGCTTCTCAGGCAAACTGTTAGCTGAGATATACCTGGGAGGCATTACCAGTTGGAACGATCCGCGCATCGAGAAGATGAATCCCGGGGTTCGACTTCCCGACTTGCGGATCCAGGTCATACACCGCACACAGGGCAGCGGCACCAACTACATATTCACGGATTTTCTCTCCAAGACAAGCCCCGAGTTTCACACCCGTGTTGGAAAAAGTGCTTCGCCGAACTGGCCGGTGGGGAGCGCTGCTAGCAGCAGTGTGAATGCGGTCGAAATCGTAAAATCGAGTTCCGGTGCCATTGCTTACGTGGACGTAAGTTTTGCCTTGCGTTCAAATGTGGTCTATGGAAGCGTGCAAAATTCTGCTGGAAAATTCATCCGAGCTACGCCGGAGGGAATCGCCGCGGCCTGTAAGGCCAAGGAGTCTCTCATCGCCACTGATTTTGGGACGTCCTTAGCCGACGCGCCTGCCGCCGAGGCATATCCCGTGGTTGGCTTTAACTTTGCATACGTGCGGTCGGCAGGGCTGTCAGCTGAACGCACTCGCGCTCTTAAACAGTTCTTAGGTTGGGCTCTCGGGGAGGGGCAGCTGATGGCCCCAGGTCTCGGCTACACTCCGCTGCCTCAAAGCATCGCCACTCGGGCAGAAGCCAAGCTGATATCCGTTCAATAGCCTCTCTGCATTTCGAATGCAAACCTGATCTCTTGGACGCTTATTTTTAGGCTTTCTTGTACGCATTTGTAAACCGGATGCGAAACATCCAGAAAATCATTGATGCAGGAAATGTGAAAAGACAATAAGGGCGAGAATGGCATTCTTCAGACTCGTTTAGTCACGAATCTTGTTAAGATCTATTGCTACTTTCCAAAGTTATTACTACCTTTCCTCGAGCATGTCTTTCTTCCAGATACCGGATAGCCTCAGGTACCTCACTCAAGCTGTAACGCCTGTCGATGACCGGTGTTACTTTTTCGGCCTCCATGAGATCGTGCATGATGGTCAGGTCGTCTTTGTTCGGTCTCGCCAGGAACGTGACGAACTTCTGGCTCACGAACCATGACAACACAAGCGCCGTAATCAAACGGGTCAAAATACCGACCATCCCCCGACCGCTCCGGTCTCCGACCATGACGCATATTCCCTTAGGATTTAAGACGCGCCTGCATGCTGACAACGAATGGTTCCCAACGCAGTCGAAAATTAGGTCGTAACATTGCCCACTCTTGGTGAAATCCTGCTGGGTGTAATCAATGACCCGATCGGCGCCGATCGATCGGACCATCTCCACATTCCGCGTACTGCATACGCCGGTGATTTCTGCGCCGAACGACTTGGCGATCTGCACAGCGAACGTGCCCCCGCCTCCTGCCGCGCCGTTAATCAAGACCTTCTGTCCCTGCTGAATCTGTCCCTTGTCGCGAAGGCCCTGCAATGCGGTGAATGCCGCTACCGATACGGAAGCCGCTTGCTCAAACGTCACGTTATCCGGCTTCATGACCAATGCGGACTCGGGAGCACACGCATACTCAGCAAAGGCCCCCTGGGGGATCCAGACTCTGAGAGCCGAATCTTGCGGGTCGTTAATACACACGCCGAACACCTCGTCGCCCGGTTTGAACTGGGTTACGTTCCTGCCCACCGCTTCAACCTGGCCGGCCACATCGACGCCTAGTCCTTTGACCTTTGGTTTGCGCAGCCCGTTCACCACGCGACCGGCGCCTCTCATTAAGCCCGCGTCAAGTGGATTGACGGAAGCGGCGCGGACTTTTATCAGAACTCCGTTGTCCCCAGCGGTTGGCTTCTCAATTTCTTCACATTTGAGAACATCGGGTGAACCGTAGTTGTGATAAACAATAGCTTTCATGTGAATTGTTCTCAGGATTTACTGATCAAGGGGCTGCTACGGTCAACGGTTGCGGCTTGGCGCCCCTGATCACGAGCCACAGCATAAACGCCATCTCCCCGAGGAGGGCGGGGAAGGCGATGTTAGAGACGATATCCTCGTATTGCGGTAACAGTAATCCCGTAAAGCTCATGGTCAGATAGGCGAAGCCGTTGATGATCAGCCAGACGCCCAGGAAGCGGGGCAGGAAACGCGACCTGTACACAAGGATCGCTAAGGGAAAAAGCCACAGACCCCAAAGGATCTCGGCAGCTATTCCGAGCAGTTTCTGCGGCATTGCCGTCGACAATCAGGCGATCGTGGACCCCAAACTGAGCGAAGACCACGGCCGCCAGCGTGAATAGATAAGTAAACCCCGCGACTTTCGCAGCGATCTGTTGTGCCGGCTCTATCGCGCGGGGTGTTATTTCGGGTCTCGTGCTCATACTCTTTACCTCCATTAGCGAGCGAATGAATCAAGTGTGTACGGCCCGCTACGATCGGCTTCCCCAGAGCGCTGGCCTGTCCTTCCATCGTTGAACGTTCACGCCGCGCAGCCCAGGATGCCGCGAGCAAAAAGAGGCTCCTGCTCAGCGACTCAGGTGATAGAAGAGAGCCGTCACAGAGATATAGCAAGCGGTCGCGATGAGGTCGACTACCAAACCCAACCTGCCATGAGCGAACAGGACGACTCCTCCCGCTAGTATGGTGACCAAATAAAAGACACCTGCCATCCTGGCCTTGAAACGCGGCGACACTTCTGCAATCTGTCCCTTCATTTCAGCTGTGTTCATATTCGTTCCTCTTTATGCGAGCGATTGAATCAAATGTGCATGGCGCGCTGCGACCGCCATTCCCCCGCTGCGCCGGCCTGCTCTTTCCATCGTTGAACGTTCACGCCCATGACGAGGAACATAGGTCAGCCAATCCAAACTTGCAAACGCCATCAGCGCGCCCAGAATTCGAGGCAGAAAGGTCGACCTGAAAATCAGGTAGCCGATCAGGAGCCAATAGAATCCGTGCAATACCAAGCCGACGCCCACGCCCCGAGGCTGCCATTGAAAAGCCTCAAAGGCGAGTCCCACGAGGTTGACGCAGGCCGCGAGCAAAGAAAGGCTCCTGTTCACCGGCTCAAAGATGCCATAGAGGAGCAGCGTCACAGCGACCATGCTGAAGACCTCGACGATGTCCGCTGCGATGTTCCCTGCGAAACCTAACTTGCCGCGAACGACGAGTTCGGTGAATGCTGCCGTCAGCATGATGAGAAAAAAGAAGACACCGGCCATCCGCGCCTTGAAACGCGGTGACGCTTCTGCAATCCGTTTCATCATGTCTGAGCTTGTCATTTCAATCTCCTTCGGTTTATCAAGATCTACTGAGTGGTCCATCTACCGCCATTTTGTTTCTCCTAAGTACAGATTTTCTGCACTCCCGTCCGCATCACCGAGATCGTGCGCACGCTCCCGCGAATCCCCTCATCTGTAGTAGCCCTTCTTCGTCCGTACAAGCAGCCCGCCTTCGCGCTTTTGGGTTTCTGCTCTGATCTGGAGTTTGATTTCGCAGAACTTGCCTTTTGGCTGTTTGACGGAAGGATAGTAGCCAACTGTGTATCGGGTGCGAATCTCGTCGATCAGTTGCGCCAGCTTCGCGCTGACCTTATCTTTGCTGGATTTCATCACCTCGCCGCCGGTGCGTTCAGCATATTTGTGAACATCGCCCGGAGGGTTGTGACTGCGGGAGAGAACAAACCTAGGATTCTTGCTGAAGGCCACAATGGCAAAGTCGGAAAAGGCGCTGCGCTCCAGCAGGGCAGAAATCACCGTTCCCGTTTCAAATACCTCGCGGAACGCGTCTTTCTCGGTGTGCACGCCTTCAGAAGGACTGTTGGGCACGTTGTCCGTAAGCCATATGATGGTTCTTCTGCTTCGGGGATTTTTCGCTTTACCCAGTTGCTCAGACGCCTGGAAGACTGCTTCATTGAAAAAGGCAGCCTCGCCACTTTCCATCTCGCTCGCTTTTTCAATGGCTGCAACCGCCTGCTCGCGGTCGGTAGTGAAATCCTGCAAGAGGCGCGCCGATGCCGCGTAGGCCATAACCGCCACCTCATCTTCGGGCTTGAGGTGCCGTAAGGCATCCAGCGCTCCGGCGGCTAGGGGCTTGAGCACCGGCTGAACACTGTACGTAAGATCAAACAGCAGCACCACCGAGAGCGGAAGCTGGCCCTTGCTCAGCTCGGTTATGTGTTGCTCTACTTCGTCCTCGTAGAGCTGGAAATCCTCTTTGCTCAGCGAGCCTACAGTGCGGCCGGTCTTTTTCTCCAGTACCTGCACGTCAACCTGGACCAGCTCAACGTTGACGCGAATGACCAGGTCGTCTGGGATGCCTTGTTGTTCCTGCGCCCTTCCGGACAGAGTAAATTGCAGAAACACGGCGAAGAGAAGCACACGAACCAAACTTTGCATAGCTGTGCTCATACTCTTTGCCTCGCATCGCGCGCTAACGATTGCCATTCCGCCGCTGCGCTGGCCTGCTCCTTCCATCGTTGAACGTTTACGCCCATCACGAGGAGCCATAGACAAAGCGCTAGTTCCGCGAGGAATCCGAGGACCAGAATGTACGGGGACAGATAGTTTGCGAGCGGCGCTGACAGAAAGGTCAGCCAACCCAAACCGGCAAGCGCCATCGGCACACCCAGAATTCGAGGCAGGAAGGCCGATCTGAAAATGAGGTAACCGATGAGGAGGTCATAGAATCCGAAAAATACCAGGTAGATGTTGGCGGCCTGAGTATTCAGTTCGAGAAACATCAGCGCCACGGCTCGCAACTGTTCCATCTTAAATACGCTCAAGTACTGGCTGCCTCCCAAGACGACGAAGGGGACGAGTTGAAAGAGGCTACCGAAAGCCGAAATGGCGCATCCCACGAGGCTGAAGAACGCCGCGAGTAAAGAGAGGCTCCTGTTCACAGGCTTAAACAAGTCATAGAAGAGAGCCGTCACCGCGATATAGCACGCGGTCGCGATCAGTCCGGTTGCTAAACCCAACCGAAATAAAGGATGGTGCGCCAGGATGTTGTTCGCTGTACTCCCGGCGTCGCCAGATACAACAAGACCTTTAAGGAAGAACTCGCCGAGTACCGCGGTCAGAAAGTAAACCAAATAGACGACACCGGTAATTCTGGCGCTGGGACGCGGCGACGCTTCTGCAATCCGTTCCATCATTACAGGTGTGTTCATACTCTTTCCTTCTTATGCGAGTTATCGAATCCAGTGCACGTGAATCAGATTGGTCCTTGATGCCGGCGCAGCCGCACCGCTGCGGCGAGGAACAGTGCGGCAACGAACAACCCCGTCCACAGACCCGGAGTGCTGAGAAATTTCCCCAGACTAAGGTGCATCATGGGTTGCATCACTAATCTGTCCGGTTCTGTCATGTCAAAATGTTCCGGGCCCGAGAAGCGATAGCTCATCAGAGCCGCAAAATGCGTAGTGTTGAATGCGATCTTCTCGACCACACCGATCGCGAGCAAGGGCAAGCCTGCCCACAGAAATGGCGCGCGGCGCGCCCAGCCTGATACCAGCAGCATCCAGGCATAGAGTGGCGCATACCAGAGCACATGCACGGTCACAAGGTGGTAGAGCAGCTGGAGGTCGAATGCCCATACCTGTGCCCAAAGCGTCGCGATACTGAGACCGCTCCGCAGCAGTTCGGCGGTGCTCAGCAACAACATGAGGAAATGCGTGGCAACGGTGATCGCGAAGGCGAGCAGTGGCAGAACGACGAACGCAATGCTCGCCTTCGAGAGCACGGTGATGAGATCAGAAACCGGAAGCGACTTCCAGAACAGGATGCTGCGCTCGCGGCGCTCGCCGTGCAGCGCGTCGAGACAATAGAACAACCCGACAATAAATGCGGCTCCCATGATCAGAGACGCAGCGAAGGTATAAGGCTGTTCGAGTACCGTGAGTCCCTGCGCCAGGTTGGTCGACATGGCGCGGCCAAGCGTGGCAATCAGAAAACCGACCAGGGCGAGGCTGGCGAGGGCCAGCGGGGCGAGATAGATCGAACGGTATTCCCACAATTCCCGTCGTACCGACCAATACATGGGCCGAGTCGCCGACATGGCCGCGGGCGCGAATGCCTGCGGCTCGAAGGACTCGGGGACGGCGTTGGATTGAGTATTCATCTCGCTGCTCCTTGTAGCTCGCCGGTCTTATTACCCGACTTATCTCCCGGCATATTTCCCAACATGGCAACGAATAAGTCGGCGATGCTGGGCGTGCGCACCTCGCCAAGCGCGGCGAGTTGCTGACGGTCGACATGATTGGGCTTCACGTCGGACATCAGGTCGAACTTCAGATCGAACAGCAGGATGCTGCGGCCGAGCACCGGGCGCTCGTGAATCGGCTTGAGCGCCCGTGCTGCCGCGACCCGCTCGGGATACGCCGTCACTTCCAGGTAGCGCAACTCGAATTCTTCCATGCTGCAATTGAGCGCGATGCGGCCGCGGTTGATGAACATGAGATCGGTGAGAACGTTCTGGACGTCTTCCACCTGATGTGTGGTCACGACGATGGTGCGGCTGCGATCGAAGTAGTCGTTCAGCAGTGAGTCGTAGAACTGCTTCCGATACAGGATGTCAAGGCCAAGCGTCGGCTCGTCCAGCACCAGCAATTTCGCGTCGATGGCCATAACCAGAGCGAGGTGCAGCTGGGTCACCATGCCCTTCGATAATTCCCTGACCTTGCTGGCGCGCTTGATGTCGGTCTTGGCAAGAAAACCTTCCGCTTTCGCACGATCGAATCGCGGATGCACGCCGGCGACGTAGTCGAGCGCCTGCGAAACCCGCATCCAGCGCGGCAGCACGGCGACATCGGCAATGAAGCAGACATCGCGCATAAGCTGATCGCGCTCGGTCCAGGGGTCGCGCCCGAGCACTTTCAGTTCTCCTTGATATGGGGTGAGGCCGAGAATCGCGTGGAGCGCGGTGGTCTTGCCGGCGCCGTTCGGACCGATGAGTCCAAGGATGCGGCCCTCTTCGACATGCAAATCGACCCCGTCCAGCGCGATGGTTGTGCCGAAGGCCTTGCGGAGACCGCGTGCTTCGATGACTGTCATGGGTTCAGCGCTCCTCCTCGGGGGGATTCGACTCGGCGGTTTTCGACTGCGCGGCATCCGAAGACGACCGGCGGCTTGCGCCGTTCAGCAGTTCTTCCGCTTTCAGGCCGAGCCGCTGAATGGTTGCGTGGACCCTCGGCCATTCTTCCGCGAGAAACTTCTGGCGTTCGCCCTGCAGCAGCAGATTGCGCGCGCCGGCATTGATGAACATGCCGCGACCTCTCCTGCTCTCGACCAGTTGTTCGTCGACCAGTTGTTGATAGCCCTTCAGAACCGTGAGCGGATTGACCCGATATTCGGCCGCGACATTGCGCACGGACGGCAACGGATCGCCTTCCTGGAGCACGCCGTCGAGTATCATGGCGACCACTCGGTCGCGAAGCTGGCGGTAAATCGGCTGACTGTCGTTCCACTCACGGTCCATCATGTTTTCCAGATATCCCTTAGCAGACCTTACCAGAGATGCAGCGCGCGTCAGTTTGTCCGGTGCAGGTCGAAGTGCGCGTGGATAGGCTTGTCATTCATCATGAAGGTCCAATCCTCGGTGTGATGGTTGGCGTCGATGATGGTGAACACAGAATGGTGCATGTGCTCCTCCGTGGTCCCGCTGATGTCCTTGAGCTCGAACTCGACCTTCTTGCCGTCGGGCGACATCGTGCCGGTCATGCGCGGCCGGTTCCCCGCGTCGCAATAGTGAACCAGAGTGAGTTGCTCTCCGTCCAGGTAAAGCATCGTGACCGGATGGTCGTACTTGCTCGCATCCAACGGCGTTCCTGCTTCCTGGAACTCGTGCACGAGGACGTGTCCCCGCGAGGTCACGCGCATTGAGGCGTGCATCGGCTTGCCGCCTGACATCTCCGGCACCTCCGGGACAGTGACGGGGCCTTCCCACTCTCCCGCCAGGCTTTTCAGGGTTGCGAAGGACTTCTGCGCCTCCGACTGCGCTGGAGCCACTGGGGACTTTTGCGCGTCAGACTGAGTCGCGGCGGCGTCCGCTGCGAACGCGGTGGCGGCGATCAGAACGAATAGAACGGAAACTGCGATGCGTGATTTCATGTTGTCTCCTATTCTCTTTTTCGTGGCAGTTGCGGAAATGTCTTTGGCGCATTCGCTCTTGCTCGCTACACCAACCTCCAGTCCACATGCCATCTAGTGATGTAGTTAACTATAACACTAGACATAACGCAAGTATTTTCTTGCATTTTCTTTTCAATGCGCGCTGCCAGCTTGTATCTGTTTTATAACCAGTGGTTTGCAAGGATCTGGCAGCAGACGCGATTGTTCTGCCTTATGCGGGTTCTATCTCAGATCAAGCGCAATATCTTGGTGAGGGGCTAGAAGAGTGGTCCCTTGGCGGGGCGCAGTGGAACAACCCGAGGCGAATGCTTTGCGAAACTCCATTCTCCGGTTAAAATATAGCAATGTCCCTCCAGCCCTCATCTTTAGCCTGGGCTCACCCTCTGGTGCGGGATTGGTTTGTCCAGAAGTTTGGCACTCCGACGGAGCCGCAGGAACTGGGTTGGCCGCACATTCTGGCCGGGCGTACCACGCTGATTTCTGCGCCCACTGGGTCGGGCAAAACTCTCGCTGCGTTTCTGGCTTGCATTGACCGGCTGGTGCGGAAGGCGCTGGCGGGCGATCTGGCCGACCGGACGGAAGTTCTCTACGTTTCGCCGCTCAAGGCTCTGGGCAACGACATCCAGAAGAATCTTGAAGTGCCGCTGGGGGAAATCCTCGCCATGGCCGGCGAGCGCGGCCTGCTGATGCCCGAGATTCGCACCGCCGTGCGCACGGGTGACACGCTCGCGCCCGAGCGGAGGGCCATGCTGAAGCGGCCGCCGCATATCCTGGTCACGACACCGGAGTCGCTTTACATTCTGCTGACTGCCGGCAAGAGCCGCGCGATTTTGCGCGACGTGGAGACAGTGATCGTCGACGAGATTCATGCCGTGGCCGACGACAAACGCGGGGCGCATCTGACGTTGTCGCTGGAACGGCTGGATGCTCTTACTTACAAAGTTCCCGTCCGCATTGGACTATCAGCCACCCAGAAACCGATCGAGGATGTCGCGCACTTTCTGACGGGAAGCGGGCGTCCTGATCCTGTCATCGTCAACATTGGCCACAAGCGGGAGCTTGACCTCGCGATCGAAGTTCCACCGATGCCGTTGGGGCCTGTGGCCTCGAACGAGATGTGGGACGCGATCTACGACCGCTTGGTAAAGCTGGTGGAGCAGCACCGGTCGACGCTGGTGTTTGTAAACACGCGGCGGCTGGCTGAGCGCCTGTGTCATCACCTGGGCGAGCGCATGGGCGAGGAGAACGTGGCGGCGCATCACGGCAGCCTGTCGCGCAAGCTGCGTTTGGCCGCGGAAAAGAAACTGAAAGAGGGGCAGGTGCGGGTGCTCGTAGCGACCGCCTCGCTCGAGCTTGGGATTGATGTGGGCACGGTAGATCTCGCCGTGCAGATTAGTTCACCGCGGGCCATTGCCGTGGCATTGCAGCGGGTGGGGCGGTCGGGACACTGGCGGGGCGCGATTCCGAAGGGACGTTTTTTTGTCACCACGCGGGATGACTTGCTGGAGTGCGCCGCGCTGGTGCGAGCCATCCGGCATGGCGACCTCGACCGGCTGATGATTCCTGACGCTCCGCTCGATGTGCTGGCACAGCAGATCGTAGCGACCTGCGCTTCCGGGCAAGACGCAACGGTAGGAGCGGAAGCTGGTCCTGCTACTGAAGGCTGGGACGAGAACGAGCTGTTCGCACTCGTAAAGCGTGCCTACCCGTACCGCAATCTGAAGCGGGAGACCTTTGACTCGATTCTCGACATGCTGTCTGAAGGCATTGCCGCGCGCCGCGGGCGTTACGGAGCGTACCTGCATCGTGATCGGGTAAATGGCAAGTTGCGCGCCCGGCGCGGCGCACGATTGGCAGCCATTACAAGCGGCGGCGCCATTCCCGATAATTCTCTGTATACCGTCGTGGCTCAGCCGGACGGCGGGATGGTGGGCACCGTCGACGAGGACTTCGCTGTGGAGAGCAACCGCGGCGACATTATGCTGCTGGGCAATACGTCGTGGATGATTCGCCGCGTGGAAACCAACTCCGGCCGCGTGCTAGTGGAGGACGCGCACGGTGCGCCACCGACCGTTCCGTTCTGGCGTGGAGAAGCTCCGGCACGGACGGAAGAATTGTCCGAGCATGTTGGAAGGTTGCGGCAAGAGATCAGCGAGATGCTGCCGCATACGTCTCCCGTGGGATTTTCGGCGACACAACCGGACGTAGCTTCCGCAGTGGCCTGGCTGAAGAATGAATGTGGCCTCGACGACTCCGGCGCCGAGCAGGCCATTGAATATATCGTGCAAGGTCGCGCGGTTCTGGGCGCTGTGCCCACGCAGACCACGGTGATCGCCGAGCGGTTCTTCGACGAGGGTGGCGGGATGCAACTGGTGATCCACGCGCCATTCGGTGGACGCATCAACAAAGCCTGGGGCCTGGCTTTGCGCAAGCGCTTTTGCCGCGGCTTCAACTTTGAGTTGCAGGCGGCCGCCACCGACAACGGTCTCAACATCGCGCTGGCCGAGCAACACAGCTTCCCGCTGGGCGACGTCTTTCATTTCCTGCAGGCCGAAACCGTGCAGCCCATCCTGGAGCAGGCGGCGCTGGACTCTCCCGTCTTCGCCACGCGCTGGCGCTGGGACGCGAATCGTGCGCTCGCTCTCCTGCGTTTTCAGGGAGGGAAGAAAGTTCCAGCACAGATCCAGCGCATGCGCTCGGACGATTTGCTGGCGTCAGTTTTTCCCGAGGCTGCCGCTTGCCAGGAAAATATCGTGGGTGACATTCAGATTCCTGACCATCCGCTCGTCAATGAGGTCATGAAGGACGTTCTCACCGAGGCGATGGACCTTGAGGGACTGAAGTCGTTGCTGCGCGGAATGGCTTCCGGACAGATCCGTGTGCTGGCGGTGGATACGCCGGTGCCGTCGCAGTTTTCCCACGAGATTTTGAATGCCAATCCGTATGCCTACCTTGACGATGCGCCGCTCGAGGAGCGGCGTGCGCGGGCGGTCGAGATGCGGCGGATGCTGCCTGCTTCGGTGCTGGAGGAAGTAGGCAAGCTGGACCCGGATGCGATTGCGCAGGTGAGGGAAGAGGCTTGGCCGGATGTGCGGGATGCGGATGAGCTGCATGACGTGCTGCACACGCTGATTGCGCTGCCTGAGAGTCGAGCTTCGCTCGACCGGACAGCCGAGGGCGGCTGTCCCCACATGAGCAGTGGCAAGTGGAGCGGGTACTTCGAGAGCCTGGTTCGTGAGGGACGGGCTGGAGTCGCCACCGTGGCCGAAGGCGAGACGTCCCCGCGACTCCAGCACTACTGGGTTGCTGCCGAGCGGGTGCGCAGTTTTTCGGCGCTGTTTCCGGGAGCGCAGTTTCTGCAGGCACTGGCCGACGTTGAGGCGGCTGGCGTTTCTCGCGACGAAGTCCTGCTCACACTGGTCACGGGATGGATGTCGCATCTCGGGCCGACAACGGCTGGGCAGTTGGGGAAAGTTTTGGGGCTTTCCGCTTCCGACATTGAGAAGGCGCTGCTTCGCATGGAGGCCGGCGGAAGCGTCCTGCGTGGAACGTTTACCGATGATGCCACGCGGGCGGGAGCGCCCACGCCACACCAGCCAGGGGCGGCTGTATACACACTTGTTCCCGGGACTGAATGGTGCGAGCGGCGATTGCTGGCTCGCATTCACCGGCTAACTGTTGGCACCCTGCGTAAGCAGATTGAGCCGGTAACTGCGGCGCAGTTCATGCGCTGGCTGATGCGGTGGCAGCACGTCGCTGCTGGAACCCAGGTCGTGGGAGAGCGCGGCACGCTGGAGATCCTGCACCAACTGCAGGGGTTTGAGATCTCCGCGAACGCCTGGGAGCGGCAGATTCTGGCCCGGCGCGTGGCCGATTACGATCCCAAGTGGCTTGAGGCGGTGCCGTCCCGGCAGCGGCGCGTGATTCCTACCAGCGTTGCGCCCATTACTTTTTTTGTGCGCGAGGAAGCGGACTGGATGACGCCGCGGCATCCCGGCGGCGACCACGCGGATGGGCGCGGCCTAAGCCCGATCGCGCAGACTGTGCTGGACTTCCTGCGCCTTAGAGGCGCGTCATTCTTTGCCGACATCGTTCGCGGCACCGGCAAGTTGAAGGCCGAGATCGAGACAGCGCTCTGGGAGCTGGTCGCTGCGGGACTGGTCACGGCCGATGGCTTCGACAACCTGCGCTCATTGATCGATCCCAAGCGCCGCGCCGGGCAGGGAAGCGGACGCAGCGCGCGTCCGCGGCACAGTGCAGGACGATGGGCGATTCTTCATCCGGGCGAGCCTGCGGAGAGGCCGCGCGCCGTGGAGGCCGCCTGCTGGATGCTGCTGCGGCGCTACGGGATCGTGTTCCGCGATTTATTGGCGCGCGAATCGAATCTGCCGCCGTGGCGAGAGATGCTGACGGGCTACCGTCGGCTGGAGGATCGTGGCGAAATCCGCGGGGGACGGTTCGTCGATGGCTTCCTCGGTGAGCAGTTTGCGTTGCCCGTGGCAGTGGAGTCGGTGCGAGCCATGCGTAGCCTGCCGTTGAGCGGGGAGGTAAATACGATTTCCGCGGCTGATCCGCTCAATTTGGTCGGCATTCTGGTTCCGGGTGAGCGCGTTCCCGCCATCTCCGGTAGAACGGTCAGTTATCGGGACGGGATTGCAATCTCTCCGGGCGGAAGTGAGTCTGCCATCCCGGAGCAAACAGCGGCGGCTGGAGATTGACTTGGCCGGGACTCTAGCTGGACAAGAGGCGAGCCTTGATACCCAAAAAATCAGGAGCTCGACGAGGGGGTCCCTTCGAGCTCCTGATTAGCGTTTACTCGGCAAGATAGATCAAAAAGCGCTTCCCCCATCGCTTTTTGCCGAGCCCTCGCGATTCTGTCCGATGCACGCTGAAGCCCAACCTTCCCCGTCGTCCTGAAAACCCCACAGCAATAGGCCCTAACACCCGACGTTTCAGAGATTTAGTGATCCTCGCAGCACCGGATAAGCACCTTCCCGACGCATTTACCAGGGTTAAAATTCCTATCCGATTGGATAGTCGAACCAACCGTTCGGATATTGGAACCGGGCGAGTTGAGGCATGCATTTCGGGCCGGGCTGTGATAAGAAAGTCGCTACGGAGTTACTGACCCCATTGCATCCTCGACTTCTCGCTCTTGAGGGCCCCTTAAAAGACTCCACCATAGCGCTGCCTGAAGGGGAAATTACCTTAGGGCGCGATCCGACCAATGCCGTCCCCCTGAACGATCCTTCGGTTTCGCGGAAACATTGTCTCTTCCGGCGGGAGGAAGAGCGGTTTCAAGTGCGGGACCTGGAAAGCCGCAATGGAACCGTGGTGAATGGCACAGCCGTGAAGGAACAATGGCTGCGGCATGGAGACGAGATCGTCGTCGGCGACTCGGTGTTTCTTTTCTTGCTCCAGGACGACGACCGGGACCTCCCAGTCAGCCGGGTGGAGTTTGATGACCGGCAGCGTACTGCCGATACCAAGGTGATCCATCCGAAAGAGGTTGTATATCTGCAGCCGGACCGCCTGCTCCGCGAGTTGCCCGCGACCTCGCAGATTGCGCGCAACCTGAATGCGCTGCTGAAGATCAGCCGGATCGTACATGCGATTCGGGATTTGGGAGAACTCCAGGCGCAGTTGCTCGACCTGATTTTTGAGGTGGTGCCTGCGGGACGGGGAGCGATTCTCCTGGCCGACGGAGGAGGGCCGGAATTCAGCTCGCTCTACGCCAGCACCCGCCAGCCGAAGCACGCGCAGTTGGTCCGAGTCAGCCGGACCATTGCCCGGCAGGTGATGGACCAGGGCGTCGCCATCATGGGCAGCGACGTTTCCCGCAGTGAGGAGTTCCGCGACGTGGAAAGCCTGGCGGGCTCGCAGGTACGGTCGCTGGTGTGTGTGCCGCTGACGGTGTTTCAGCGCTCGATCGGGTGCATTTATCTCGACAGCGTCAGTTCCGCCAACCGTTTCAACGAAGATCACTTGCAACTGGTAGCGGCGATTGCGGGCGTTTCCGCGGTCGCGCTCGACAATGCCCGCCGGTTGCAGTGGCTGGAGCAGGAAAACCAGCGGCTGACCATCGAGGTCAGCCAGGAACGGAGCCTGGTGGGTGAGAGCGCGCGCATGAAGGAGATCTACCAGCTCCTGGCCCGGGCGGCTCCGTCGGATTCGACGGTTCTAATCGAAGGCGAGAGCGGCACAGGAAAGGAACTGGCGGCTCGCGCCCTGCACCGCAATAGCGGCCGCGCCACCAAACCGTTCGTGGCCATTAACTGCGCGGCCATTCCGGAGTCGCTTCTGGAAAGCGATCTGTTCGGGCACGAGCGTGGAGCTTTCACCGGCGCCGCTACGCAAAAGAAAGGCCGCCTCGAAATCGCTAACGGCGGCGTGGTCTTTTTGGATGAGATTGGAGAACTGGCTCCCGCCCTTCAGGTGAAACTGCTGCGGGTCTTGCAGGAGCGCGAGTTTGAGCGTGTGGGTGGGACGCATCCCATCAAGGTCGACATACGGCTGGTGGCGGCAACGAACCGCGATTTGGACGATGCCGTGGCCGCGGGACAGTTTCGGCGCGACCTGTACTACCGGCTCGCGGTCGTGAAGATGAGGATGCCTGCCCTGCGCGAGCGTATGGAAGACATTCCTATGCTGACGCGGCATTTCGTGCAGAAATATGCTCAGCGCTGCAGGGTGAAAGCCAAGCCCGTCTCGCGGGAGGCTATGGCCTGCCTGGTGAATTATGACTGGCCGGGCAACGTGCGTGAGCTGGAAAATGCCATTGAGCGGGCGCTGGTGTTAGGTTCCTCCGACACAATCCTGCCGGAGGATTTGCCGGAATCGCTGCTGGAACGTTCGCCTTCGCCGGAGATGACGGAGGCCAGGTATCACTCGAGCGTGAAAGAGCTGAAGAAACAACTGATTCTTGACGCCGTCGAGCAAACTCATGGGAATTACGTGGAAGCAGCGGGAATCCTGGGTGTACATCCAAATTATTTGCACCGGCTGATCCGGAACCTTGAGCTGAAAGACATCCTTAAAGATGTCCTGCGGGATGGACCACGAAGCGTTCCTCGTTGACTCTTTTTCCACAACATATCTGCCGCCTGTGACCAACGAACTTGCCTTCGGCGAAACGTCCTGCTTAACTCGGGAATGTATGGCCAAGATGCTAGCCGCGCCAGTCCTAGGAAACTCGCGGCCCCTACACCCACCCCATGCGAGTGTGGACCGGGACATCTGATGCGGGCGCAGGTAGGCTACCCTGGTTAGCCCAAGGCTGGCGCTCGTTGTGGGAGTGATCACTTCCAAGCTATAAATGCAGTGTGAAAGGCGCAAGAGGAAAAAAGTCATAGCGAAGGAAATGAAAAGATAACGCCTGACCGCGGCCCTTACAGTCCCATCCCCTCGTAGACTGATTAGTCCACCGCGAAGGCGCTCACGCTCCAGCATCGGCAGAACACAGCGATGCCGCGACGCGCGGTCATCGCCCAGCCTTGCGTCTCGCGAGGCATTGATAGTCCCATACCCGTCAGCACAGATATTGAACCTGCTTAGCTGTGGCAAGCATCAGTAACAGGTGAACTTGGTTTCAACTGCGGTTCCCGCTGCAACATCCCACAGAGGAGGCAAACGGTGACGGAGTGTACTCACCTCGACCAGGTCCGGGACGTCAAACCGCACAGCCAAGGTTGTGAAGAGTGTCTGAAGATGGGCGATCGGTGGGTTCATCTTCGCCTATGCTTGAGCTGCGGGCACGTCGGCTGTTGCGATTCGTCCAAAAACAAACACGCTACAAAACACTTCCATGCGACCAAACATCCCATCATGCGATCGATCGAGCCCGGCGAAGACTGGGGCTGGTGTTACATCGACGACCTCGAACTGGATTTTGCTTAAGCGGATTTTGCTCTAACCGGATTTTGTGTAATGGAGACGAGTGATTGGCGTTTGAGAGCATTCTGTGCCAGGTAACGCAATACGATCCTGACGTTCTGGAGCCGCTCATCGAGCTCGCGGTCGAGATCGCTCGCGAGGGGCGCGAGGGAAGACGCGTCGGAACACTGTTCACCGTTGGGGATGAGCAAGCTGTTCTTGCGAGGTCGCGATCGTTAATTCTGGGCCCGTTGAGCGGACATCCCGAGTCTTCCCGTCATGTGAACAATCCTAACCTTCGCGGAACGATCAAGGAATTAGCCCAACTGGATGGCGGATTCGTGGTCAGTCGCAGCGGCGTCTTTCTTTCCGCTTGCCGTTACCTCGATGCTGTGGCGTCGGAAATAGACGTGCCGCTGGGACTCGGCAGCCGTCATATTGCCGCAGCCAACATGAGCGCGGCAACCGACGCAGTGGGTATCGTGGTTTCGGAGAGCTCGGTGGTTCGGCTTTTTTGTCATGGCAAGTTGGTCGGTGAAATCATCCCTGAGCTATGGATGACAGATCGCGCCACTTATCTGCGTGGAGTGGTGAAGAAGGAACAGATCGGCGAGCTGACCGTACTGACGCCAACTATGCGGCAAGCCTCCGCAGCGGAGTAAAGACGCTCGCGACAGCATGTGATGCACGTCCTGCGAACACGTTAGGGAATCGCGCCACACGAAAGCTACTCGCTCTTGGCTTCTTCCGGCACTACCCTCAGCTCTAATTTCTCCGTATGCCGCAGCACAGTCAGCGAGCAACTCACTCCCACGCGAACGTCTGTGAGGACACGGTGCAGATCATCCACGCCGGCAATCGGACGGCCTTCCAGCGCTACAATCACATCGCCCTCACGTAAGCCTGCGCGCCGTGCCGGGCTCCCGCTTTCAAGCGAAAGAACCACCACTCCCGTCTCCTTCGGCAAGTCGTAGAAGCGCACTATACGGCGATGTACTGGCACCGTCTGTGCCGAAACGCCGATGTAGCTGCGCCGGATGCGTCCATCGCGCAACAACCGGCTGGCAACGAACTTTGCCGTGTTGATCCCAATGGCGAAGCAAATTCCTTGCGCGGGTAGAATGGTCGCTGTGTTCACCCCGACCACTCGCCCGGCAGAATCGACCAGCGGGCCGCCTGAGTTTCCTGGATTGAGGGAGGCATCCGTTTGAACGACGTCGTCGATCAGCCGCCCCGAATAAGACCGCAGGGAACGCCCCAGCGCGCTCACCACACCCGCAGTCACGGTCGACTGAAACCCGTACGGATTGCCGATTGCAACCACCAGTTGTCCCACGCGAAGCTGCTGCGAGTCTCCGAGCGCAGCCGCCGTCAGGCCCGGCTCGTCCACGCGCGGCTCGTCGATACGAATGACCGCCAGGTCGCTCGCCGGATCGTCTCCAATCGCGCTGGCCGGCATGCGGCGCCCGTCGGAGATCGTGACCTCGATGCGGCTGGCGCCGTGCACAACGTGGCTGTTGGTGAGGATCAAGCCGTCCGGGGGAAAAATGAGTCCCGATCCGCCACCCCGCCGTTCGCGGGGTTCTCCCGAGCGGCTGCGCCCAGCGGCTTGCTGCACCTCAATGTTGACGACCGACGGTGCGACGCGTCGCACCGCGCCTGTAACCGCGCGGGAATACGCGTCGAGCAGGGAATCATCGCCAACGGTGGCGTCCCGCGCAATTGCTGACTCCGTCTGCGGATTATCCTGCCACGTACCAGGGTCGGACATTCCAGACAACGGCGTCGCCGCCTGCGAGCCGGCAAAAACACTTCCCGATTCTTCCAGACTCATGCTGGATAGATGCCGGTCGATCTATTTCGGATTCAGTCTAGCGCGGACCTGCCCTGAGCGAAGTCGAAGGGACTCTTGCCCGCTAAATGGCGGCAGAGAGCATGAAATTTCGCGGATTCAGGAAGCGGAAGTCCTGTACAAAAAAGCCGGGACCAAAATCGGTCCCGGCATTTAGTTGGCTGGTTGCCCGGATAAATTGAGGCGTTTACGCGGCGTGAGCGAAGCGGGAGCCGCGTGCCGAAATCCTGAGCCGTGTCCTTTGCGGCGAAGGATCTCTACTCCCGCGAATCTTATGCGCTTCTTCGCGGCCGCACGGTCAAATCCCGCACCTGGGTCAGGATGCTCGACATCTGCATCCCATTCAGCTGCGAAACAAACGGCAGAATCTCCGCCACAAACTGGTCTTTGATCAAATCGCTGATTTCGTCCTGGCGGCTGGTTTCTCCGCCGCTGAGCAGTTCAGGCACGCTGACCTCCAGTGCTCGCGCCAGCCGCTCCAGGGACGACAGCGTAGGCGTAGCCTTTTCGTTTTCGATCTTCGAGACGTAGGTCCGCGGTACGGACATGCGTCCGGCCAATTGGCGTTGGCTTAGCCCGTTCCGCAGGCGCAACGAGCGGATCGACGTGGCCAGGTTCAGGTGTCCACGGCCGTGACCGGGCATGGGCATCATCACCGGGGTTGGCGCCACCTGCACCGGTTCCGGTTCTTCCTCGTCCAGGGAAGCGTGGCAACGGCGGCAATTATTGTTTTGGGTGCGGAACTGAACCAACAAGCAGTGATCGCAACGAACGACTTCCCGTGAATCTACCGGGGCAAGAGTCGTGGCCATCGGGTTGTGGGAGTGCCAGAGCGGGCTACTCCTGGAACCAATTTTGGGGGAGAGGTTCCGACTGCACGCTCAATCTGCGGGAATCACCCTGTGGATGTCAAGGTTAAAATATGTACAAACTATTAATCGCTCGTGTGCAAAGTACAACTACACGGCGAAAATACGGAGCAGACAGGCCAAAAAACATGATTGATCGCGAATCCGCGTGGTGTTTACTAACTGAGTTCACCCAGTCAGAAAGTTTGCGCAAGCACGCGCTCGCTGTCGAAGCCTGCATGCGCGCCTGCGCCCGCAAGTTTTCCGCTGACACACCCGAGCAGGAAGATCTGTGGGGCGTCGTCGGATTGATTCACGACTTCGACTACGAGAAGTGGCCGAGCCTGGACGACCATCCGTACAAGGGCAACGAAATCTTGAAGCAGCGGGGATGGCCGGACGTTATCGCCCGCGCAGTGATGTCGCATGCCGAGTACACCGGCGTCACTCGTGACACTCCGATGGAGAAAGCTCTCTTCGCCTGCGACGAACTCGCCGGATTCATTACCGCCGTGGCACTGATCAAGCCGACCAAGTCGCTGGCAGAAGTGGACACCAAGTCAGTGCGGAAAAGAATGAAAGACAAAGCCTTCGCCCGCAAGGTGAATCGCGACGACATCGTGAATGGCGCGGCCGAGTTGGGCGTGGACCTGGACGAGCATATCGCAGTTTGCATCGAGGCGATGAAGGGAATAGCGGTGGAGTTGGGATTAGATGGCAGCGCCGCGAAGCCGGCGTAGGCATTTTTTATGTGGGGACAGCCGCCCCCGGCTGTCCACCGGGCGGAGCCCGGTCGGGCCTTTGCTCATACTCGCGCACACTCATGACCTACCGTAGCGCCTCGGCCACTTTCCCGCTGGCAATCAATTCCGCCAGTCGCGCGAAGTCTTTGTACATCACGCGGTCGTTCTCCATTGTCGGACAAACTGAACGGATCGCGGCGTGTGCTGCCTGCCCACGCTTTGACGTCTTGAGCGGAGCCAGGAAGTCCACCGCCTGGGCCACGGCCATGGCCTCAATCGCCAGCACGTTGCGCGTGTTGTCGACGATGCGCTTCAGCTTGATGGCCGCCGTCATGCCCATTGAAACGTAGTCTTCCTTGTTGCCCGAGGTCGTGATCGAGTCCACAGACGCGGGATGGGCCAGCACTTTGTTTTCGCTGACCAGCGCCGCTGCCGTGACCTGCGCCATCATGAATCCGGAGTTCAGCCCGGCACCAGCCGCAAGAAACGGCGGCAGACCTTCGCTGAGCGCGGGGTTCACCAGTCGCTCAATACGCCGCTCGCTAATCCCCGCGAGTGCGCTTAATGCGATGGCGAGAAAGTCGAGAGCGAAGGCGATTGGCTCGCCGTGAAAGTTTCCGCCCGAGATCACATCGCCGTCGGCTGCAGCGGAGCTTTGCTCCGCCTGGACGGGCGAGGCGCCCGTCCCCACACGAGCCGTTCCTGCACGAGCCGTCCCCACACTAGCCGTGGCGCCTCTGACAAAAACCAGCGGATTGTCTACAGCGGAGTTTGCCTCGGTTTCAAATACTTCGCGGCAGTGCGCCAACGTATCACGGACAGCGCCATGCACCTGAGGAATGCAGCGCAGCGAGTAGGCGTCCTGCACGCGGCCGCATTCGCGGTGCGACTCTCGAATCTGGCTGCCCTCCAGCATGCGGCGTAGGTTGGCGGCCGACTTCAATTGTCCGCTATGCGGCCGCGCCTTGTGGATGCGCTCATCGAAAGCGGTGTCGGTGCCTTTCAGAGCGTCGCAGCAGAGCCCGCCCAGCACGTCCGCCGAATCGACCAGCGTCTCAGCGGCCAGCAAAGCCAGCGTGCCCACGGAGAGCATCGCTTGCGTCCCATTGATCAGTGAGATAGTCTCTTTCGCTTCGAGCACCAGGGGCTTGATCTGGGCTCGCTTGAGCGCATCGCCGCTTGGGATACGCTGGCCCTTTTCGTCGATGCATTCGCCTTCGCCGATCAGTGCCAGCGCCAGATGGGCGAGCGGAGCGAGATCGCCACTCGCGCCCACGCTGCCTTGCGACGGCACGAAGGGTGTCACTCGACGGTTGAGCGCCTCACAGAGTGTATCGATCACCACCGCTCGCACGCCTGAATAACCTTTGGCCAGCGAATTTGCGCGCAAGAGCATCATCGCCCGCGTTTCCGCCACGGAGAGCGGCTCGCCCACGCCCGCGGCATGGGAGCGCACAAGGTTTACCTGCAATGTCCGGATCTGGTCGCCCGCAATGCGCACGTCGCTGAGCTTGCCCACGCCTGTGGTGATGGCATAGGCCAGTTTGTTGCTCGCGACGATCTCGTCGACGACCGCGCGTGCCCGGTCGACAGCCACGCGCGCTTCGGCCAGGAGCAGTACGGGACGGTGTTCGGTTGCGACTTCTCGCACCGCTTCCAAAGTCAGATCGTTGCCGTTGATGTGGAGTGCGTTCAAGAGAGCCTTCGATGTTGAGATAAGAGAAAGTCAGAAGTAAAAAGTCAGAATGCAGAAGTAAAAGTCAGAATGGAGAAGTGAAGCCGAGTTTTTTACTTCTGCATTCTGATTTCTCCTTCTGACTTTCCTCATTTCTTAGCACTTCGCGAAACACCTTCAGATATTTTTCCGGCAGCGCCGCGACTTTCATCTGCGCGTCGGTCACGATGTGAGTGGTCTCGCCTTCGGCCAGCAGCGCGCCATTATCGGCACGGACCAGTTCATAAGTAAATTGAACCACAGATTCGCGCACACCCTTCAGGCGCGTGCGTACCACGATCTCGTCGTCATATCGGACGGGAGCGCGGTAGCGGCATTTAACTTCCGCAACGGCAATGAAGCAGCCATCGTCGTGCTCCATGTCGCGATAGGAAAAGCCCAATTGCCGCATTAGCTCAACCCGGCCTGCCTCGAACCAGATCAGATGATTTGAGTGATAGACCACCCCCATCTGATCGGTCTCCGCGTAGCGCACCCGCAGCCGGGTCTCGTTAACGGACGGGTTGTGGTTCGAGTTCATTTCCCGCTCCATACCGGTTTGCGCTTTTCGAGAAATGCCGATAACCCTTCGCGGAAGTCGTCGGTGGTGCGGATGCGCGCGTTATCTTCGATGGCGTCCGCGATCTGCTGGTCGAGTTGCTTCGCGATGAAGCCGTTGATCAGCTTTTTAGTCGCGCGCACCGACGATGGACTGCTCTCAAGAATCTGAGCCGCCAGCTCCCGAGCCCGCGCCAGCAGCCGGTCTTGCGGGACAATCTCGTTGACCAGACCATAGCGATGCGCCTCGGCGGCGTCGAACAATCTTCCCGTGAGCAGCAAGTCCCGCGCGATCTTATGTCCAACTTGCCACACCAGAATTGACGAAACGATCGCTGGCACAAAGCCGATCCGTACCTCCGTGTATCCGAATTTCACCTCAGGCACGGCCAGCGTGAAGTCGCACATAGTGGCCAAGCCCGTGCCTCCGGCAATGGCTGCGCCGTTCACCGCGGCGATCGTCGGCTTCGGAAGCTCGTAGAGCCGCCGAAACATGGCCGCCATCCGCGCCGAGTCTTCCACGTTCTCGTCGTGCGTCTTGCCCAGCAAAGATTTCAGTTCGTCAAGATCCATGCCGGCGCAAAAAGCCTTGCCCGCACCGGTAACGATCACGACCTGCGCCGCCGACTTCTCGATTTCATCCAGCGCCGAGAGCAACTCATCCACCAACTGAAAGCTGATGGCGTTGCGCTTGTCCGGGCGATTCAGTGTGATGACGGCGGTTCCGGCGTCATAGGCGAGTTGGATCGTGTTGTATGCCATGGGTGAAGCGCCGCGGGGACAGAGCAGACGTAGCAAGCTACGTCTCTACGGGTGGTTGCAGTGTCTCCGAACTAGTCTGCCGCTGCCGAATTCGTGTAGCGTGCCCCAATCTCTGCCGTCGCCCGCAGCAGCGCATCGAGCGGCTTCAGCGCTGGCAACTCCGCCCCGCGCCCCTTCAGCGTCTCAATCAGTTTCTCCGTCGGAATGTTGCCCACCAAGGCATCTTGTGCAAACGGACATCCGCCCAAGCCTCCGATGGCGGAGTCAAAGCGGCGGCAGCCGGCGTCATACGCCGCAAGAATCTTCTCGGCTGCGTCTTCGGGCCGGCTGTGCAGATGCACACCAATCTCGAGGTAATCGTACTTCGCCATGACAGCGCTGACCAGTTCGCCCACCTGCTGCGCGCTTGCCATGCCAACCGTATCGGCTAGAGAAATCATTCGCAGGCTTTCGATTTCCATCAGTCCGATGGCCTCGATGACTTCGTCGGCGTTCCATAGATCGCCATACGGATTGCCAAAGGCCATGGAGATATACACAACAACATCAAGCCCGGCGTCGTCGGCCGTCTTCTGAATCTTCTCCAATTCTTCGAGGGCTTCCTCTGGCGCCTGATTCTGATTCTTGCGTAAGAACGTCTCAGAAATCGAGTATGGAAAACCCAGCGTACGCACAGCCTTTGTATCAATGGCACGCTGTGCTCCCTTCTCGTTGACCACGATTCCGATGATCTCCACGTCATCCGGCGGGTCAAGTTCTTTCAGCACCTCTTCCGAGTCGGCCATCTGCGGCACGGCCTTCGGCGACACGAAAGACACCGCATCAATGTGCTTGAACCCCGCGCTGATCAAGGCCTTGAGATAAGCCGCCTTCAAGTCGGCAGGAATCTGGCCGTGCAGCCCCTGCCAGGCATCACGCGGACATTCGATCAGTTTGACGGGACTAGCCATATAGATCTCGGCCACGGATTAACACGGATTCTCACGAATCTGAGAGTCGTCTTGATCATTTCATCCGTGCGCATCCGTGCAAATCCGTGGCAAGAGGAAGTTGAATCACGTCTGTAAGACTCCCACCTTACACTCTGGCACGTCTGGATTCAGCGCGGCGGCTTCGAGAGCTTGCGTGATCGCCTCTCGGGTTTCGATGGGATCGATGATCTTGTCGATCCACAATCTTGCGGCTCCGTAGCGCGGGTCGGTCTGCTCGTCGTAGGTTCGCTTCACCGATTCGTAAAGTTCTTTCTTGTCTTCATCGCTCAGTTTGGTGCCACTGCGCTCCAGTTGCTTCACCTTGATTTCCACCAGAGTTCCGGCTGCTGAATCTCCGCTCATCACGGCGTAGCGCGCGGTTGGCCAGGCAAACACGAACCGCGGATCATAAGCCTTCCCGCACATCGCATAGTGCCCGGCGCCGAACGATCCGCCGACAATTACTGTGATCTTCGGCACCACGGAATTCGAAACCGCATTCACCATCTTGGCTCCCGCCTTGATGATGCCGCTCCACTCCGCGTCGCGTCCTACCATGAACCCGTTCACGTCGTGAAAGAAAACCAGCGGAATCAAGTTCTGTTTGCAGTCCATGATGAAGCGCGCAGCCTTTTCCGCCGACTCGGTGTAGATGACGCCGCCGAACTCCACCCGCTTGTGGCCCTCATGGTCGGTGGCCTGCGCGTGCAGCTTTTGATTGGCCACGATTCCCACCGCGAAGCCGCCGATGCGCCCATACCCGCAGACTAGCGTCTTGCCATACGCCGGCTTGTACTCATCGAAGCGGCTGCCATCGAGCACGCGAGCCAGAATTTCCTTCATATCATACGGACGCGCCGGCGACGAATCGTACAGGCCGTAAATCTCTTCCGCGGCCAGCGCCGGTTCGACGGGCTTTTTGCGGTCCCAGGGAGACATCCGCCGGTATCCCCACTTCTCGATGATGGACTGGATGCGAGCGAGGCACGCCTGGTCGGTTGGCTCGTGGAAGTCGACCGTACCGCTGATCGCTGAGTGCATCGCCGCACCGCCCAGTTCTTCCGCCGAGACTTTCTGTCCGATTGCCGCCTGCACGAGCGCCGGGCCAGCCAGGAACAATCCGCTGCCGTCAGTCATCAAAACGTGGTCGCACATCACCGGCAGGTAGCCGCCGCCCGCCACGCACATGCCCATGATCGCCGCAATCTGCGGAATACCCATTGCTGACATTACGGCATTGTTGCGGAAGACGCGTCCGAAATCGTCGGTGTCCGGAAAGACATCCTCCTGCAGAGGCAGGAAGACCCCGGCCGAATCCACCAGGTAAATCGTCGGGATGCGGTTGTCGATGGCGATGTTTTGCGCGCGAATCACTTTCTTTGCCGTCATGGGAAAGAACGCCCCCGCCTTTACCGTGGCGTCGTTGGCGATGATCATGACCAGCCGCGTTTGAACTCGGGCCAGACCTGTAATCACGCCTGCGGCCGGCGCTCCACCCCATTCTTCGTACATCCCGTGTGCCGCGTACAGACCTAGCTCAAAAAATGTTCCCGGTTCCACCAGCAGCTCAATTCGCTCGCGGGCTGTGAGCCGTCCTTTGCTGTGTTGGTATTCGATGGCCTTGCCACCGCCACCTTCGCAAATCTTTTCCCCTTCATTCCGTATCTGCGACATGAGATCCGCCAGGAACCGCATGTTGGCTTCAAAGCGTGCCGAGGTGGGGTCGACTCTGGTCGTCAAGACGTTCGACGGCTGCGGCGAGGTCGCTACTGGGGGTTCGTTGCGGTCAGCCATGGGTCGAAGGAGCGGACTGATTACGGTATACCAGCCGAGCAGGGGCGCGCAAACGGGGTTCAGACGTCACCACGGAAACGCGGAGGCCCAGGAAATCCCGGGGCTGTTGACTATCCGCTGAACTGGGTCTTGAGGCTCAGGATTTTTCCTCAACCCATTCCGCCAGGCGGCAGCCGTCCTCTTCCAGCAGGAACGTTCCGACTCCGAAGCACTCTCCGAAGATGCGATGCGACTCGACGTCTCGCGCTGCGCGGGGAATCCACTGAGGGCCTACTTGATAGTGTGCGGCGGTAAACCACTTTTGCGGCAGGACTTCTACCAGCCCCGCTTGCAGGTAGAGAACAAAGAGCGCAAATGCCGGATCGTCGTTCGCCATTGCTTTGTAGCTAGTGGGAAGGATCAACTCGTCGACGGTCTTCAGTTCCGCGGGGACATCAATTTTGTGGGTGCCGGGTGGCAGCGTGACCGGTATCTCAAGGTCGGCCACGGGCGCAGTCACTGCGTAAACGCGATCAGCAGATTGCTTGAACCAGCCGGCGACCTCCGCCAAATCAAAGGCCTTAAGCTGGTCAGGATCAAAGCAAGTGAAGCGAATGGTGCGCCCCTCGGGACACCAGATGCCGAGGAAGTGCGGTGGCACAAGAAATGGCCGGCAGTATGTATTCAGCGCAAGGCGAGGCTTGTCGGGTTCCTGCTCCAGCGCCAGCGATACCAGATATCCGACGGGGCCCTGCTCGCCGTGATGAGTCCAGACGAAGCGCTGGCCGGCGAGCGAGCGAACGGCGGGAAAAGTTTTCCAATACCAGGGTGCGGGACCGACGGTCGACTCGAGTTGCTGGCGGAGGCTGGCATGGTTGGGAGTGGGCATGAAAGATATAACTGATCGAGCTTCAGTGGAATCGCGCCGCCACCGCGGATGGATTTTTCACCTTGGAGGTTGGGTCTTCAATTACCGGCCGGTACACCGAGCCCCTTCACATTTGCGCGGATGAATTTCACGATGTCGTCCATCGCCGTGCCGGGCTGGAAAATGGCGGCCACGCCGGCCTTCTTAAGGCCCTCGATATCCTGGTCGGGAATAATGCCGCCGACCAGTACGAGCACGTCGTCCATCTTGTTCTGCTTGAGTAAGTCCATCAGGCGCGGCACGATCACATTGTGTGCACCCGAAAGAATCGAGAGCCCGATTACTTGCACATCTTCCTGCAGCGCCGCGCTGACGATCATCTCTGGAGTCTGGCGCAATCCGGTATAGATAATTTCCATGCCGGCATCGCGCAGCGCGCGGGCAATGACTTTGGCGCCGCGGTCGTGTCCGTCAAGGCCGGGCTTGGCGACAAGGACTCGAATTTTAGGGTCAGCCATCGCAAACCATTTAACCACAGAGGGCACAGAGGATCACAGGGTAGATCTCGCCTTTAGTAGTTAAAAACGGAGCCAAACTGAAATCTTCTCCCCAGAGCTTCTGTGATCCCCGATGCCCTCTGTGGTCAAAGAGTTTTGATATCCAGACTTCGCCACAAATACCAGCAAGCGACACTGCGATAGGGCTCCCAGCTTTTGGCGATCTTTTCCATCTGCGCCGGCTTGGGCAGCTTGATCTTCCGCTTGCGGCTTTTCTTCGCGGACTTCCCCGATGCGGCCTTCGCCCGCTGCGCGTCGAGATAGTGCTTGAACATCGCCATCTGCACGCCGTAGTCGCCCGTGGGCAGCACATTCGGACGCCGCAGAGAGAACATCAGAAACATATGCGCCGTCCACACTCCGATGCCTTTGACTTGTATCAGATGTTCTATGACCTCTTCATCCGGCAACTCCGGCAGGCGCGAAAAATCCAGCAGTCCCGCGTGCGTCTTGGCCGCCAGATCTTTCAGGTAAGCCGACTTTTGCTTCGACAATCCCACCGTGCGCATTTGTTCGTCAGTGAGTTTGAGAATCCCTTCGGGGGTGAGCGGCTCACCAGCCAGCGCGGCGAATCGCTTGAAGATAGTCACCGCTGCCTTGCCGTTCAGTTGCTGGTACACGATAGCTTCCGCCAGACTGTGGAATTCGGGTGTTCCAAACTCCATGCGACACGGCCCAACGCTCTCGATAATGGCGCGCATTACGGGGTCGGATTTTTTGAGGTGTGTAATAGCTTTTCGCATGGTTATACCTGTACCACAAGCTGGCAGTCTAAGGCGAATAAAAAACGAATAAAGGCAACTGGAGGCGCAAGACAGAAGACAGTTCCTTTACGTCTTGCGGCGGACAATACTCAATTTACCGCCGAGCACGCCGAGGCGGCAGAGACAAATCACACCGGCGAATGGAATCTATTGACCTCAGATTCTCTCGGCGTCCTTGGCGATCTCGGCGGTAAAACGTCTGGCTACAGCGCCCGAACCCTACGCCAGAAATCCCACCGTCTTCTCAACTAACTCGGCCGTCGGCTTGTATGGATCCCCGGGAGAGTCGTACTCGATCGAGCAATATCCTTTGTAGTCATGCTTCTTCAAAATGCCAAACGTCCGGGCCAGATC
>WNFN01238598.1_pt1 | contig 34249 bp, 29 predicted proteins | sample 5400161 | NCBI WGS metagenome assembly WNFN01 (sample SAMN13153353, study PRJNA577476) | soil metagenome | isolation source: 80 cm saprolite on Douglas fir-dominated hillslope | place: USA:California | collected 2013-09-17 | reverse complement strand
CCCGGGCCGTGCGAGGGAGGATCTGCGATGAATGCCAGCCCGAATTCCACGATCAATTTTGATCTGCACGCATCCGCGCAGCGCGTGCCCGACGAGGTCCGGGCACGCCTGCTCGAGTCGCCCGGCTTCGGCCAGGTGTTTACCGACCACATGATCTCGCTCCGCTATTCGGCCGACCAGGGCTGGCACGACGGCAAGCTTGAGCCGTATGGCCCGCTCATTCTCGATCCGGCGACGGCCGTCCTGCATTACAGTCAGGAGATCTTTGAGGGGCTCAAGGCTTACCGGCAGGATGGCGGCCCGATCGTGGCCTTCCGCCCGCACGCCAACGCGGCTCGCTTCCGGCGCTCGGCGGCCAGGATGGCGATGCCCGAACTGCCGGATGACGCCTTCGTGCAGGCGATCGAGCTGCTGGTCTCCCACGACAGGGACTGGGTTCCGGCCAACCCTGAGCACAGCCTGTACCTGCGGCCCTTCATGATCGCGACGACGGTGGCACTCGGCGTCGGCCGGCCGGCAAGTTCGTACCTGTTCCTGGCGATCGCCTCGCCAGTCGCGAGCGTGTTCGCGGGCGGCGGGCAGCGCACGGTCTCGGTCTGGCTGGCCGAGGGCTACACGCGGGCGGCACCGGGCGGCACCGGCGAGGCGAAGACGGGCGGTAACTACGCCGCATCCTTCCTCGGTCAGCAGCAAGCCGTGGACAACGGCTGTGACCAGGTCGTCTGGCTCGATGCCGTGGAGCACCGCTGGGTCGAGGAGATGGGCGGAATGAACCTGTTCTTCGTCTACGGCTCGGGGAAGGACGCGCGGATCATGACTCCGCCGCTGACGGGGTCGCTGCTGCCCGGCATTACCAGGGACTCCCTCCTGACGCTGGCCCCCGACCTCGGGATACCGGCGAGCGAGGGGACGATCTCGGTGGGACAGTGGCGATCAGGATGCGAGTCCGGTCGCGATGCGGCTGCGCGAGCAGCTGCTCGGCATCCAGTTCGGCCGGCTGCCCGACCCGTACGGCTGGGTGCACAAGATCGCCTAACGGAGACGACGCCATCCTTGACGAGCCCGTTCTCGGAGCGGTCAAATCGCCCGGTCGGGCACCGGGGGCACGTGAGGCGCGTCAGGTTACCGGCAGGCTGCGGCACGCACGCCTGGCCCTGCTCGCATTTTTCGCTCTGCTCGGCATCACCAACGGCGACTGGCTGGCGCGAATCCCTGCGCTGGCGCACGGCCTGAACTTGTCCAACGGCATGCTGGGGCTCGTGCTGCTCGCGGGGCCGGCCGGCTCGTTCGCCGTAGCGCCGGTCGCCGGGGCGCTCGTGGACCGGTTCGGCAGCCGGGGCCCCGTGATCGCGGGCGGATTCGCGGTCGCGCTGCTGCCGATCTCGTTCGGGCTGGCGCCAGGCCAGGTCGTGCTGATGGCCGCAATGTTCGCGTTCGGGGTCGCCGCCGGCATGCTAGACGTCTCCATGAACGCCCAGGCGGTTCAAGTGCAGCAGACGGTCGGCCGCCAGCTCATGACCTCGTTTCACGCCTGCTACAGCTTCGGAACCCTCGCCGGAGGGCTGGTCGGCGGCGCGTTCGCCTGGCGCAACGTCGGAACCGCCGCCGACTTCGCGGCCGTCGCCATCCCGCTGGCCGTGCTGGCCGCGCTGTCCGGGCGGTTCCTGCTCGCGCGGGGCGGTCCGGCACCAGCCCCGCCGGAGCGGTCGGCGAAGGCCGCGGTGCGGGCGACGGCCAGCCGCCGTGACTGCCCTGATGCCCGTGGTGGCCCTGGTCGTCGTCGTGGCCTCCGTGGCCGCCGGATTTCTCCCCTGGTCGTGCTCAGCATGTTGGCACTCTGCTCGCTGCTCGGCGAGGGCGCGGCCGAGGGCTGGAGCGCCGTCTACCTGCGCGACAACCTCGGCACGTCGGCTGGGTTCGCCGCCATGGGTTACGCGGCCTTCGCGCTCACCATGGCCGCAGGCAGGCTGGTCGGCGACCGGCTGGCCGACCGTTTCGGCCCGGTCGCGCTGTTGCGAGCCGGCGGCGTGCTCGCGGCGGCTGGCATGGTCCTGGTGCTGGTGACGGCGGCGCCGGCCGGCGCGCTGGCCGGATTCGCCGTCTGCGGAGCTGGCCTGTCCTGCACGTTCCCGCAGATGCTGGCCCTGGCCGGGGTCATCAGGCCGGATCGGCCCGGTAGTGCCATCGGCATGGTTGCGGGGACCGGGTATGCGGGACTGCTCACCGGTCCAGTGCTGATCGGCGGTCTCGCCAGCCTTGCGGGCCTGACCGCCGCCCTGGGACTGCCAGCCCTGCTGGCGCTCGGCATCGTCGCCGGCGCAGGCTACGGAGTTCCGCGTGAACACCGAGACGCGCAAGTGACGTCCGCCGGTCGCTAGGGTTGGTTGGATGGACGACAAGGAGATAATCGGGCGCGTCGATGAGCTCATCAAGACCGAGCGCGAGCTTCGGGACAAGCTGGCCGCCGGCCAGCTGACGGCCGAGGAGGAGCACGCGGCCCTGAGGTCGGTCGAGGAGGCTCTCGATCAGTGCTGGGATCTGCTGCGGCAGCGGCGGGCACGGCGCGAGTTCGGCGAGGATGTCAGCGAAGCCGCCCCGCGTCCCGCCGAGGAGGTCGAAGGGTACCTGCAGTAGCCTCCGGACGATCGCCCCGCGACCTGGTCGCTACGCTTTGGCCATGCGGATCGCCAGGTTCAGCCGCAGCGGCGAGGTCAGCTACGGGCTCGTGCTGGGACCCGACCGGCCTGCGGGTGAGGCGGGCCGGCCTGCGGGTGAGGCGGGCGGGCCTGCGGATGGCACGGGCACGGCGAGCGGCACCGGGTCTGCCAATGGCTCCGGTGTCAACGGCTCGGCTGTTAACGAGGGCCCCACGGCAGATCAGCTCATGGTGGCCCAGCTCGCTGGGCATCCGTTCGGAGGGCGAGCAGAAGACATCAAGCTGGCGGGCGTCCGCTATCCGCTGGCCAGTGTCCGCCTGCTGGCACCGATCCTGCCGAGCAAGGTGATCTGCGTCGGCAAGAACTACGCGGACCGTGCGCGAGAAATGGGCACCGAGCCGCCGGAAGAGCCGGTCATTTTCCTCAAGCCCTCGACGGCGGTCTCGGGGCCCGGCGACTCCATCGTGCGGCCAACCGACCTCAGCGAGCGGGTCGACTACGAGGGCGAGCTCGCCGTGGTGATCGGCCGCCTTTGCCGGCAGGTTCCGGCCGGGCGCGTCCCGGAGGTGATCTTCGGCTATACGTGCGCCAACGACGTCACAGCGCGCGACCTGCAGGCCAGAGACGGCCAATGGACCAGGGCCAAGGGCTTCGACACGTTCTGCCCGCTCGGCCCGTGGATGGAGACCGACGTCGACCCTGCGGACCTGGAGCTGTCGACCAGCCTAAACGGCGAGGTCAAGCAGCATTCCCGAACGTCGCTGATGTTGCACGGCGTGGCGGAGCTCATTATGGCTGTCAGCCAGGTGATGACGCTGCTCCCTGGTGACGTGCTGCTGACCGGAACCCCTGCCGGGGTCGGGCCGATGGGCAAGGGAGACCAGGTCTCCGTCACCATCGAGGGGATCGGCACGCTCACCAACCCGGTGACCGACCGCGACTAGCGGCGGCGCATGACCGGATCCGAGGGTCGTCGAGGTCGCCCGGCGCGGGTTGGAGGTACCCGCGCGGTTCGGCTACACTTCACAGGCGACCGGGCCCTGGTGGGCTCGTTCCCATGGGGTATGGGGTAATTGGCAGCCCGACGGGTTCTGGCCCCGTTAGTCTAGGTTCGAGTCCTGGTACCCCAGCGACGTGCGCACAGAGCGGGGTACCGGCATGGTGACCGCATCAGGACCGCGCGTTGACCAGCACGGATGTACCTGGCCCCGTCGTCTAGCGGCCCAGGACGCCGCCCTCTCAAGGCGGTAGCGCCGGTTCAAATCCGGTCGGGGCTACGAAGGTAGTTGCAGGTCATGGGCCTGATCGCTGATGGTGGCCGTCGGGCCCATGATCATTTGTCCGTCGTATGTCCGTTAGTTCAAGCGTCACGAGGCGGTCCTCAGCGTCAGCAGAAATGTCGTCTCGGCACCCCGACATCAGGCTTGCCGTCGATGATTGAACCCGGCCGGGTGTTCCGCCGAGCGGATGGCGACGAGGCGCTCGATACCGGTCGGCCGAGCAGTTGCGAGTCTGGGTGGCAAGACCAAGCGGTGCCTGGCGGGCGGCATCGATCGGTCGTTGGTCGCGATGGCTGTCGAAGGTGTCATGTCAGGCGCGCTCGCCGCCGAGGTGAAAAATCTTCGAGCCGAGCTGGCCGAGGCCGAAGAGTCCGCACCATGCCGCCTGGAACGCCGCAGCTGACCCCGATCCATCACGAAATCCTGGCTCGGTCGACCGGCTGCTCGCAGACCCCTTTAGCGGGTACGCAGGCTCGGAAACCGACCCGTCACGGGACGTCTGCGCTGATGCCGATGACCTCGACGCTGACCTGGTGGCGCGCCAGCAGTTCGCGGGCAGTATGCGCGAGCGTGACCTGCGAGAACGGGAAGAGCGTGTCGGCACTGAGTTGCTGACCGTCCTTGAGGAGGATGCCGAAGATGACCTTCTTGGGCTGGAAGTCAGCCGGGAGAATCCTGCCCTTGGGATGGTCGTGCACCTTGGCGATGAAGTCGGCTCGTGCGTCGGCGTTGTTGGCGAGCGTCTGCATCGACACCAGGGCCTGACTGAACAGATGGCTGAGCGGGGCCGATCCCCTGGCCCGCTTGATGTGAATGAGTTCGTTGTCCGGGCCGAGCAAGTCGCACGCTTCGAAGCCAGTGTCCTCATGCAGGCCGGCCCGCACAAGATCGCGGTCAAGGTTGACGTAGCCGGCACGGACGTCCTGGACGTGCTGGTTGTAGCGGCGTTCATCGCGCGCGGGATCCCAGGCAGGAAGGTCGAGCGACGGCGCGGCCGAGATCAGATCCTCGACCTGACGGCGGATGGAATCGATGTATGTGGCGCCGATCTCGTACCATTTGCCGTCAGCGAGGAAGAACCGGCGTGATCCTCTGGTCAGCGTGGCCTCAAGCCAGTTGATGGCACGGGAGCTGCCCAGGGGCTCCTCGGCGTCAGGGCCTGCGAACAGGTAGACGTGGCCGCTGCGGAGGGTGGCGAGCCGCTTGCCATCGCGCTGGTTCCTGGTGCGGCGCAGGATGTCTTCGAGGTCGAGCTGATCGGCTTGTATCGGAGTGCTGCCGATCCTGATGACAAGAGACTGAGATGCGAGGAACGCATCTAGCATCGCCGCCGGGACGACTGGTGACAGGTATTCGGCCGCCAGGTTTTCTGGCCAGCCGAGTAGCTCGTCGAGGTCGGCGTCAAGATCGTTGGCAAGCGTGCCGGTGCCGATGGGCACGATGTTCTCGATCGGTTCGAGGGAGGGGTCCGGCGATCGGTCGCGGCAGACCGCGGCGATGACCCGGATGTCGCCGACGAGCGCAGTCGGTTCGACGCCGAGCCGGAGGTTCAGGCCAGCCGCTCCGTCGATGCGAGCGGCTCGCCGTCCGCTGGTGCCGGAGGTCAGGTCGGTTGTCTTGAGTTCCCCGCCTAGGTGGCCCACGATGCCGGCGTAGGCTTCGAGGCCGTAGCACCAGATGGGAAGTCCGCCGGGGACGAGGACAGAGTCCTGGCGACCGTGTGATGCGGGAAAGCGCTGCACCAGGCGGTTGACGTGCTTCGGATCGAGCTGGCGGATAGCGTACCGCAGCCCGAATCTCTGGTCCTTGCACTCGTCGCGCAACAGCCAGCGACCGGCCCCGTAGGTGATGCCGTAGACCTGGCCATCGACGGTTAGCAGCAGCACGGCGCCGGACCGCTGGTCTGTGAAGGAGACCGGGATCCCGGTTGTGATCCGCGCGTCGGCGCACCAGTCGGCGTCGGATGGCGCCGAGCTGTAGGCAAACAGGGCCGGGACCTGGAGGCTGGTGGGAACTGCCAGCTGGTAGCCCTGCTCCCGGATGCCGTCGTCGTCAAGAGCTGATCGGAGCCCGTCGGGCGTTGGGTCAATATCGGGGAGCAAGTAAAGGGTCTGCCGACGGGTAGCCGGAAGCCCACGAGATCGAGACATGCGATTACCACCGATGGGGGTTGCTGCCTGGAGGTATTGGCAGCGGTTGAGAATTCGTTCGCCGTGAACGGGAGCAGTCGGCGGAGATCAGCCAAGATGCCGGTCTTCGGTGGCGGCTAGCAGCCTGACGGCACATCCAGTGTATGTACCGATCACGAACTGTAACGCGATTTCGCCTGGCGCGAACCTGCCCGCGTTCCCGGTCAGGGTCAGCCTCAGGCCGTTGACGAGCTGGCCCAGGTCGGACACTGTCTCAACTACCCGGACGGAGCGTGTCGATCAACCTCGACCCGGCCACGCCCACGCTTCGGCTATCTGCTTAAGTTCACTGACGGTCAGCAGCCAGGCGTCCATGGAGTGCCCACGCTTACCCCTCGTGCTGTCTTCATGGATCGGCATGTACACGGCCAACATGCGCTCGTAGGAAGAGAGGCGCGGGCTATGTGAATTGCCGTTGTCGCCGATCTCGGCCAACCGCGACTTGATCTCCGTCCACCGGTCCGTGCCGACCAGGTGGCGGACGTAACCGAGCAGTCGGCCCTCACGGGAGTCGTTCAGGTCAAACCCGCCAAACCGAAGCCGACCTTCGTTGTCCTTCCCCAGCGCCCCACGGTCGTCCGCCGACAGCCGATCGATGCTGGCACTGAGCATGCGGAACATGTCAAGGATGTCCCACAACAGTTTGCACTCGGACCTCGACATCTCTGGCTGCATGGCCCCGAAGACCGTGCCGTACTCTCCGGCGTATCCCTCGCGAAGCACCTCGGCCATCGTGTGGTTGTGCTGCAACTCGTACTCGTCGTCAGCGTGAAGTAGCGCCAGGATCTCGTACTGCAGTGCCAACACCTGGCGCTGCTGAAACGAAAGCGCACGGGGTACGTCGGCTCGTATCGGGACATGTCGGCCCAGCAGGGCGTCGATCTGGTCACGGAGAAGGTCGCTGAGGGTCACGCCTCGCGTGCGGGCGAACTCCTCCAGCTCCTCCCTCGTGTTGTCATCAAGTCGGATTGTCACAGTCGCCATCGGGCTTCCTTGGTAGTTCAGTCTGACGTTACGTATAACGGTAGCACGCTGCGTCAGACAGCAGTACGGCACTGATTCTTTAGTCGGTTGGCGCCCTGCGGCGCTGAGTTACCTAACGGGACGCCCTCACCGGCTGGCCGGGTACCCTGACTGGGGCTGCTGGGTTGAACTCGACTCCCGCGCTGATCAGCATGATCGTGTTCATCATCTACTCGCAGGCACTCAACGTCTCGTGCACGTGGTCTATTGGCGAGCGAGTCAAGAAGGGCCAGGTGAGCCGCATGAGGAACCTGAAGGTGAAGGCCAGTGGCCGGGTGGCGGCACTCCTCGCTCCGGTATGCGCTGGTTTGACAGGGCTTGCCGGGCTCAGCGGGGAGTCGGGTTGAGCCCAGCAGCCGCGTCTTAAGTCTGCCAGTTCGAAGGGTTGACCACCACGATCGTGAGCCCAGCCAGCAGCACCAGGGAGACCCGCATACTTGTGCCGAGGCTGCCTGCCGTGGCCGCCATCTTCAGCGTGCTGCGGGGAGCAGACGATGAGCATCCTGCGCTTGACCGCGCCGTGCTGGTCCGCGTCCTGGTGACTGGAGACGACCCGGCCACGCGAGACCGCGTGATCCGGGCAACCAACCGGCAGACGTCCGTCCCGGCCGCCTCCCTGCGGGCCACGGACGACGTCCAGCGCAACATCGAGGCGTATTTTTTGGGCCGCGGCTGGTTCTACGACCGCCGGAAGAATTTCTACAGGAACAACGGCAAGAGTCCCGAGCGCATCGTGGGCATCCCGCTGCTGGCGCAGGCTGTGATGGCCATGGGGCTCAGTCGCCCCGACAACTCGCGAGCGCGGCCATCCAGCTTGCTCAAGCGTGATGACGATTACAGGAAGATCTTCCCGAATACCCTTCCGTTGGAGATTTACCTGTGGCTTGCCGAATCTCAGAAGGCGGTCGACGCCTTCCTCCTCTCTGAGGCAGCCAATGCCACAACTCCGGAGCGGACCAACCTGCGGTTCCATCTCGCCATGGTTGCCGCTGCGAAACTGGTCGGCAAGCAAGTACACTCGCCTGCGCAACTACGGTCGGTGGCCATGGCTCAAACGCCGATCACGGATGCTGATCTTCCGTCTTGTCTGGAGTTTTTGCGAGAGTGCTTCGTAAAATTCGGGGGAAAAGCAGGGGATTCAGCCGACAAGATCGCGAAGGGTCCGGAGTTCGTCGAGTTCCTTCTCGATCAAGCGCAGTCGCCCACAGGTGTAATCTCGGCCTGAGCCGCACAGACATCATGTGGCGCGAGCCATCGCATGGCATGCAAGAGGTCTGGGGTTCGAATCCCCATAGCTCCACAAGGAATTGCAGGTCAGGGCATATCTTCTGACTCCTAAGGACTGGTTCCAAGATCGTCTGACCGTCATTTGACCGTCATGGTGAACGTGGAACGGCGGCATCGATCCGCACGGATTGGCCTCCGATGACAGGCTGATCCGGTCAGGCGGCCGCTGAAATTGAACAAGCCGGAGGTCGAAACCTCGCCGACGGCGGCGCGGTTGCACGAAGGTACTGGGCTGGCGGGTGTAACTGCCGTGTCCTTTTGCTGTCCATGTGCGAGAGGTCGGGAGGAGGTGGCGACTGGTGCATATCAGCCGTGTCCTGGTACGGAACTTCCGGAATTTCTTAGAACTGGAGATCGATCCGATTCCCCGTAGCGCGGTGATCGTTGGGGAGAACGGGATCGGCAAGTCGAACTTGCTGCATGCGTTGCGGCTGGTTCTCGATCCGGATCTTCCGGACAGCGCCCGCAAGCTGCGTGCCGAGGACATCTGCGAATACGCAGCGACGACCATCGAGGACGGTGTCGAGGTCCGCATCGAGGTCGATGTCACTGACTTTGAAGGGGATCTTGCCGCCGAGGCGACCTTGGATGGGTGCTACGTCAGTCTTGATCCGCTGGTTGCGAGGGTGGCGTATGTGTTCCGGCCGCGCGAGGCTGTCGATGGTTCCTCGCGGAAGCTCAGCCGTGACGACTACGACTGGGAGATCGTCGGAGGCCCGGATGGGGAAGCCGATGCCCGCCGGATCCGCAGGGACGTGTCGGTCAGCGTGCTCCCGGCCCTTCGCGACGCCGTGTCCGAGCTGTCCAAGTGGCGCGGCTCCCCGCTGCAGGAACTGTTGGAAGCGAGGCCGCCTAACGCCGATGCGCTCGACGCCGCAGCCAAGAGCATCACCGATGCGATGGAGACATCACGCCGACGCTCGGGTTCGCGTCCAGCGTGCCCAGCCGGCTGCTCCGCTCGATCCGGTTGTTTGTTGACGCCAGCCGGACCCGCAGCGTCGCGGAGACCTCGACCGGCAACGCGAACGTCATCTACCTTGGGCTGCTGCTGGAGCGGCTGGTGGCGCGCATGGCAGCCGATGACGTCGTGGACAGCGTGCTGGCTGTCGAGGAGCCCGAGGCGCACCTGCATCCGGTGCTGCAGCGGCAGTTGTTCCGCTACCTGCTCGGCAGCGGGACGGCTCTTGTGGTGACAACCCACAGCCCGCACATCGCTGCCGTGGCCCCTCTGCCCTCCCTGGTGCTGCTGCGCTCCGGCGCGGAGGGCGGCACCGTCGCTGCCACCACGGCGCGCGCTCAGCTTTCCGATGGCCAGCGGGCTGACCTGGAGCGCTACCTTGACGTGAGCCGGGCCGAGCTATTGTTCTGCACCGCTGCCATCCTGGTCGAGGGTCCGTCGGAGGTGTATCTGGTCCCTGCGCTGGCTCGTGCCCTGGATTTCGATCTCGATGCCCATGGGGTGATCGTCGCCAATGTCGCCGGGACAGACTTCGCTCCCTACCGCATCCTGCTTGGCGCCATGGCACTCGATGTTCCGCAAGTGATCATCACAGACGGGGATCCGGTACGGGACGGCAAGCATGTCTACGCCGGCATCGCGCGAGCGGTGAACCTGTGTCCGGCCGGCCCCGCCAAGGACGCGCTGGCGAACCAGCTCTCCGCACTGATCGAAGCAGGCGCCGGCGCTGATGTTGCTTCCGCGCGAGTCGGGGCGATGGCCGCCGATGTGTTCGTGGGCGTGCAGACCCTGGAGATCGACATCGCCGCCTTGCTGGCTGACCAGATGACGAAGGCTCACGCTGAGATTGAGACGTCGCAGAACCTGATCGGGAGCTTCGACCAGGCTGTTCGTTCTGTCGCACAGAGTGGCAGCAACGATGATCAGCGGCGTGAGGTGCTGCGGCGCGTCGAGTATGTCAGCAAGGGCCGGTTCGCCCAGCGGCTGGCCGCTCACGTCGACGGCATCGACCCCGCGGGCCTCACGGTAGTCATACAAGGTCAACTGCTCGTCAAGCCCGAGCCGTCGTCAAGTTGCGCGGAGACGATGGCAGGCTTGATGGGCGCCGGCTCGTATGGGTACCTCCTGGCAGCTATGGACCGCGTCTCCTGGCAGGTCCGTGGTCACGGTCTGCTCCCCGCGCCCGCTGCGCCAACCGTGAGTGCTGACGCTTAGATGGCAGTCCTGTCACCGCGCATCCTGGTTAGCCCGGCCCTGGCAGCTGAGCTTGATCAGCTGAACGATGATCAGCGGCGGGCTGTGCGGCATCCGGGCAACCTGGTCGTCCGCGCAGGCCCAGGCTCGGGGAAGACTCGCACGCTCGTCGCCAAGGCCGGCTACCTGCTCGATGCCGAGGTCTCAATCCGCCGGGGCGTGGCAGCGATCACCTACACCCGTCAAGCTGCCCGCGAGGTGACCGCCCGCTTGGCGAAGCTCGGCATACGGCCCGGGCGGCGGCTGGCATCGAGCACGGTGCACGGCTGGTGCCTGTCCGCCATCCTGCGGCCCTTCGGGCCCCTTGTCGGCGTGCCTGTACCAGGGCCGGCTTCGGTCATAGACGACCAAGCGGTCGCCTGGGTCAGCTTGCTGCAGCGATGCCTGGACGACGCTGGGGCTATGGCGAATGCCGAATGGGAGCGCGCGTCGATCACCAGGATCCGCCGTGACCTCGCCGCCGGCAACGATCGTGATCTGAGTGACCCGATGGTCCGCGCAGCGCGGCTGTTCGACGAGCGCATGCTCGAACGTGGCTGGTTCGACTTCGATTCGATGATCGCCCAGTCGCTGCGGATCATCCGCCAGTATCCCCGGGCGGCTCAGCTCGTGGCTGCTCGCTACCCCTGGTTGATTGTGGACGAGTACCAGGATCTTGGGCCGGTCTTGCACGAGCTGGTGCTGACCCTTCACGAGCGCGCGTCCGTTCAGGTCGCCGCGTTCGGGGACGCCGATCAGTCGGTGATGGGGTTCACCGGCGCGGACCCTCGCTACCTCAATAGCCTGGCGTCCCGGCCAGAGTTCCTCGACATCCCGCTGGGCCTGAACTACCGGTGCGGTCGGGCGATCATCGCGGCCAGCCATGCAGCCCTGAAGGAGCCACGGCAGCACCGGGCGCGCCCCGATCGCGCCGACAGCGGCGTCATCGAGCCCATCGCCGTGGCCGGTGGCCTCGCTGACCATGCCAAGGTGGCGATCGCCAAGATCAACGAGCTGACCGACCTCGGGATTCCGGCGCATCGGATCGCGGTCTTCTACCCCCGCAAGGGCCCGCTGCTCGAGGAGCTCATAGAGGCTCTCGACGCCAGCGGTCACGGCTACGTCCACGAACGGGATGAGCGCCTGCCCGACGGAGACCTCGCCGACTTCGTCCGCGACTGCGCCGCGAGAGCGCTATCGGGTCCGCAGCCCATCGGCAGCGCTTCTGCCAGCCCAACCATGACCGAGCTGACGCAAGCATATGAGTATTTGCGCGCGACAAGCGGCATGTCCAGGCGGCGCGGGTACACTGCGAGGCGCCAGCTCGCCGGCACGCTGAGCAATGATGTTGACGACCTGCAGGACGCGCCGCTTGGCCCCTGGGTGGCCTTGCTTGCCAGGAGCCTTGACCTCGCGGCAGTCGCGGCCGGTAGCCCAGCCCAACGTGATCAGCACGCCCTCGAAGCTTTCCATAAGGCTGACCAGCAGTACGCGCTCACTGTCGCCGACATAGCCGCCGGAGCGCTGCGCGCAGGAAAGGTCACGCTCACCACCTACCACTCCGCGAAAGGCCGCGAATGGGACGTGACCATCCTCCCTGGCCTCATCGAGGGCATCATGCCTCGCCGCGTCTGGTCCAAGCCGCTGCGCCGCTATCCGGAGCCGGCCCCCGATCAGCTTGAGCAAGACCGGCGCCTGTTCTACGTCGGCCTGACCCGCGCCAAGGACGCCGTCGTCCTGATCCACGGGACCTACTGGGAAACAGACTGGGGCACCAGGAACACGCTCGGCACATGCAGGTTCGTGCTGGACGTCCTTCGCCACCTCGCTGTCTGAGCAAGGGCTGAGAACTCGCATATCCTGGAATCAACAGGCCACAAACCAAGGCCAGAAGTTGCCGCCGCAAAGGCCGCAGCCGCGACGGGAATCCCAGCCAAAAGTCGGAGCGGACGGACAGACGATCAGGCAACATGCCATCGACTCTGACGCAGAGTAACCCGGAGCGGCCACTCCGCCTTCGGCTTCGTTGACTTGATGAAGCAGGAGGATGGCAGCTCTATCCGTCGATCGTCTCCAGTGCCGCGACCCGGCAATGGCTGGATGTATACGACGACAGTCTGAGATGGTGGCTTACGTGACTGAGGCGGCAGACCACAGCCCGCGGTCCCGCCAGGTCATGACCGCCCGGCAGTGGCAGCTGGCGCATGGTCAGGCGGCGATCGAATGGGTGCGCACGGGGTCCTGCGGCAGTACCCGAAGGTTCTGAGTGAATGCGATGCTCTCGAGTTCAACGACCCTGCCCAGGCCCTGGCCTACCTGATCCTGCATCTGCCCGACCGCTACGCCCGGATGTTCCAGGTTCTTGAGCGTCTGCTCCTCAGCGGCGCCCTTCCCCTGGGCAAGAGTGACAACTTCGCGGCCATCGACATCGGTGCCGGGCCGGGGCCAGGCATGTTTGCCATCCGCAGCTTCTACGTGGCCCTGGCTAGCTATGCGACTCTCCATGATCCGTCATGGCGTATCGCAACGCTCGGATCTGCCCACATTGTTGAGAGAAGCGCGGCGATGCCGCATGTCATGCATCATTTCTCCTTGGCTCTTGCTCTGATTGAACAAGGTCATGCCACGATGCCGGGTGCAGATCGGTCGGCGCCGAATCCCTTTGCTGAAGAGCTGGGGCGGTCTGCGAGGCCTTTCCAAGCGGACTATGTCGACTTCACAGCCTTGGACGTGAGGCAGGAGCACCAACGCGCTCGCGACGCGATGGCCGAGAAGGTCTACAACGAGGACTGGGATCTGAGCCGTTCCGACGCCCGTCGACTCGCCTACGAGGAACCAATTGGGGTGCCGAGCGCCTATGCGCTGGCCGTCATGATGAACTTCCTTACCAAGACGGATGCCATCCCGAGGTTCTCGGACGCAATCGAGAGGCTCATGCGAGGTTCCCTGGTTCCGGGCGGCACCATGCTGGTCCTGGGAGGCGTCGGCGGCGACTACCGACAGATCTTTCCGGAACTGGACCGACGAGCCCAGGCGGCCCGTCTGAGGGTGCTAGCCGGCTTCGACGCTCCGCTGCAGGCCGGCCACCGCGACCAGGAGCGTGACGCCCTCTGCACCCTGACCCGGAGTATCTGGAACAGGCTGGAAGGGCTGGCCGGCGATGTCAGTCCGACGAAGGAGGCGCTGCGTGAGATGAGAGCAGCGGACATCTTTGACGAATCGGTGCCATTCAGGCTGCCTCGCTTTAGAGTAAGGGCCTACCGTCGCGGTCCGCTAGCCCATTCTGCGAGGTGAAATGACCCGTAGTGATGTCATCGAGCAGCGGATCAGCAAGCTGGTCAGTGGCTTCGGGCGGTACGTCGTGGCCTACGACCAACAGGTCTCTTTTACAGGTGAGCAGCTCGCCGCCCACCGGCAGACGATTGCTCTTCGACGTCAGCTTGGCAGTGTCCGGGCAGCTGCGAGCGATGGGCAGTTTGCCGCGGCTCTGCGGCGAACACTGCTCGCCTGGGGAATCGGCCGCCGCGCGTCGCGTCTCGTTCCCGAGGACGAGTTCGCCGCCGCCCTCCGGACCGCGGTGCCCAGCCTGGAAGAACTCGAATCCCTGACCATCGACGGTGCCAACCTCCCCGACGACATCGCTGACCGGCTCTGGCTTCTGGTTAGCTCACTCGGGGTGGTCGAGAACCGGGCCAAGCTGGTCGCCGGTGCCAAGACGCTGCATCACCTGCTGCCGGCTCTCGTCGTACCCATGGACCGCGAGTACACGGGCAGATTCTTCCAGTTGCACTTGCCCGAATGGCAGGACCCAGCCAGTCAGCGAAGGATCTTCGGGATCGTCTACAACCAGTTCGTCAACGTGGCCCGACGTGTCCAACCCCAGCAGTACGTGACCAGCCAGGGCTGGCGGACCAGCCGGACCAAGATCCTCGACAATGCGATTATCGGGTTCTGCAAAGTTGAACTCGCCGGGCTGCCGACAGACTCCGAGGACGAGACGGTCAACCAGATCTCCTTCGACCTCCTCGGCCTGCCGCCGGCCAAGGACGGAGCAAACTCGATCTTCGGTGCCGGTCACGATCATGGGCCGCGCGTCCGACTTCTTCTGGAGGCAGCACGGCAGGCACGTGACCACCAGGCGTTCGTGCCGATCGGCGAAGGACACGTTGCACTTGAGGTCGTGATGCGCGCCTCGGCCGGCCAGCCTCCTTGGGATGCGACCAACTACCTTGGCGGCATCGGAGACGTTCTGGAGGACAAATCCTGGCGCAGTGCCCTTGATCATCTGGGCCAACTCGCGGGCGTTTGGCTCTACCGCAACGACCGGCAGATCAAGGAGATTAGCTACCGCGAGATCGAGGCGGAAGCGACGGGTTACACGGTGACCGTTCGATCGCTTGCCCGCCGAGTTTGTCGGTCAGCACGGCTCACTGAGCCAGGCAGTGGCCTGCACTTAGAGGCGATCTGGCAGGCCGTAATTGCCAGGCGCACAGCCGCCTGGTGCTCATCGGTGAATACTAGCCTGGCCCGACCGCCAAGGTGGCCCACGGCCGTCACGGTTCTGCGCATGATCGCTGCGTCAAGCAGCCGAGATCAGAACTGCACTCGGCACCGCGCATACCTCACACGGCCAGTCGACGATCTGGCAGTACTCGCTGACCCAGCTCACGCCATTTGGGCGCGGACCGCCCGTCCCTGCTCCCGATGATCGCGACCTTCTATTCGAGCCTCAGCGTATCGGCCAACCCGAGTTCCTGCAGGATCTGCCGCACTTCAGCTGCTAGCTGATCGGCGTTCTCCACGGCCACGGTGACAGAGAAATCGACGTCGACCTTGAGATCGGAGCCTGATCGGAGCTTGGGGAGGATTTTCGTTCCGAGACGGTTCCATACCTCTGGGGGGATCGCGCCTACCAGTCGCAAGCTCTTGGTCGCGCCGCCGACCGGATGGTGTAGAGGCGACGCCGGATAGGGCTCGACGACCGGCTGGGGTTGGGGCTGCGGAGGCGGCCCAGGCGCGGGTTCGGGCGCAGCGCTCGCTTCGAGCGCCTCGGCCGTCGCCTTCTTGAGTAGAAACACGTCAGGCTCGAACGCAATCTCTTCGGTTCCTACAGCGTCCCTGAACCACCAGCGATCATAGCTGCCGTCGGCTCTCCTCCCCGAGGCCAGGCCGAAGTCGCCGTTCGCGACGAAGTCAGCAATCTTGCCGCGCAAAATCATGTCGGGATCGACCAGTCGCGTGAGTGATCCGTCCAAGAAGCTCTGACGCAGGCTCGCCAGCGGCCATGCTCCGGGTTCCTGGAACGCAGGCGGCCAGTTGCGCTCGATGTAGCCGGCGCCGACCGACTCGTTGAGTAGCACCTCTGACTTCAGCGCGCCAATCACCCGGCCGCAAAGCGTTTCACCGCTGGAGGAATGGCCCGCACCCAGATCTATAACCTTCAGGTCATCCGCCTCGTGCGCGTCCCAGATCACCGCGAAGCGGTACGCCCCCCAGACTTCATCCTTCGCGTCTCCGGCAGCATCCTTGACATTCTTCTCCAGGTCCGCTCGGTCGCCCTTCTCGAACTCGCCACCGAGCGTCCCCGCCCTGACCTCGCGCTCTACGCGCTTCCACGCGAGCATCAGCTCGACCTTCTCACGGAGGTCGCGGCCGGGCTTCTTGAGGCACCAGACGAGCGCGCCAGGATAGAGCCGCGACGACTTGCCCCGCTGACGGGTCCACTCCCTAATCTGCTCCCGGAGCGGGCCCCCGCCCGACCACTCAGCTTCTGCGTCAGCAACAACGAGCGTGAGCCGTGGTGTATCCGGGATCTCAGCACCTTCGCTCGGGAACGGGAGGACGGGAATGCTCGCCCCGCGCCGGAACTCGTCCTCGACAAGTTTGCGCACCGCAGGCTTCACCTCGCTCGCCCCGTCGAGCGACGCGCGCCGATCGTTGACCACCTTCTTCAGCGTCGGCTGGTGGCCGATACGGAAGCCGTCGGACCCGGCCCTGCGGATGTAATAGGAACGGTCTTCGAGCGCGAAGGCCGCATTGTCGATAGTCGTTGTGTCCAGATCCGGCTCGCCGAGATCAAACCGCAGCTCCGGAAGGTGCGCGACCTTATCGGTCTGCCCACCTGACGACTCGAAGAGGATAGCAGTACCGACTCGCCGGTGGATTTCGCGCAGCGGACCCTTGGTGTCTGCGTCAAGAGCCCTGCTGTGTGCATGCGCTCCAGCGAGGTCGGTATCGATTGCGGCGATAAGCCGCGACTCACCGAGCTGGCCGAGCACCACGCTTCGAAACCCCGGTTCAGCTAGCGGCGCCGAACCGAGCGTGATGAGCGGCTCGGCGCGAGCTTTGGTGAACGCGTCCTGGGCAGCCATGGATATCCACTGCGCCAGCATGGCCAACGTGCCGCGGGTCTGCTGATACTGCGGGAGTGCCTGCCATTTGCGCTGGAAGACCGACAACGTCGCCGGATGGAACGGATAGCAGGCTTCGAAACGCTGCTGCAGAAATGCGCGTGCCTTTGCCTCCGTCGCGGCCGAATCCACCGCTGTCCACTCCGGAGGGAGCTGCGCTCGTCGCTCGAAGCACCAGTCGCCGAAGGTCTTGGCGACGTTTCTATGCATTTTCTCGCTGCCGAGATCCTGGAACAATCGTCGCCGAACGACTTCGCTGATCTCCGTCTCATCGTTGGCTATAAGATCCTTTGCGACGCGCCGCACAACCTTCGAAATCCGGTCTTGCCACTGCTGATCCCACTCAGTCATCTCGATCTGGCTGCGCGGCAAGCTGATAACACAGGCACCCCGCGTTGTTCCGGTCATTGCGACAGTCAGGTTCTGGATGAATGCCTGAAAGGAGTCGGCGCTCCAGCGGTGCCGGTTGAGGAAGTTCAGTACCTCGTCGAATAGCAGGAGGACCGGTGCATTGGCCGCTTCGAAAAGCCGTGCAAGGGCCTCCGTGCCCGGTGGCGTCGTCATCGCCGCTGATCCCAGCACGTCCACCCCTCTGTCGCCTGCAAGCTGGCGGGCGATGTCGATCCAGGGCGTCTCGCGGCCGGGCTGCGGATCCCATGCGTTGCCGACGAACACGGCGACTCTGGCTTTCGGCACTTCAGTGAGACCTGCCTCGCGGAGCAGGTTGGCTACCCCCGCATCGGCGGCCACGGCATTGCCGTTTTTGGCCAAGTGGTAAAGGGTTGTCAGCGTATGTGTCTTACCGCCGCCGAACTGCGTGATCAGCGTCAACACCGGCGCGGTGTTATCGGTCCTTCCGGACAGTCTGCGCACAACCATACCGGTGTGCTCGCGGAGCGCTCGGGTGAAACAGGTGCGCGCGAAGAACTGCGCGGCATCCCGATAGTCTTCCGGTGCTGTGCCCGCAACGACCTGCTCAAGCGCTATAGCAAACTCGTCAGGGTTGAACGAGCGCCCCTCGCGGACTTCTTTCCGTGGCGTGGCGACCTTGTACCACGGCTCCATGGCAATCCTCCTACGGTCTCTGCATGCGCGCGAACAGCTCAGCCGCCGGTTGCTTCAGGCGTGCAAGATTCGCATAGGCCAGGGGCTGGAAGGCATGCTCGGCGTCGTACATGCGGTATCTCACACCATCGGTAACAACCACGTCGCGGGGAAGTTCGAGCGCCTCAACGTACCCTTTGGCCTGCTCAAGCGCGCCCTCCACGCCCGCGCCCAACCGCTTGGCCTCGATTACGAGGTGGCAGTTCTCCGGAATCCGGGGCAAGGCCCGGAATACCGCTATATCGATGTGCCGCCACTGCACTGCAACACGCTCCGGTGCCCAACCGAGCGCCCGCAGGAATGGAACGACGAAGTGTGCAATGAGCTCATCCTCGCTGGCGGCTTCGCCGAAGGCTTGACGATCTTGGAGCAGCGGCACAAGATCCGCAGCCTGGGCGACGATCCCTTGAAGACTGTGGGGGACTTTGCTGAGTGCAGGCTCCTCGGCTGGCAGGTCGGGCAAGGATGCCGTTTGCCAGAACATAGGCGGTGAATTGACGAACCGTTGCGTGAAGTCCACGATCTCGTCGTTGAAGACTCGTGAGCAACGTGGCGGGTTGGCGCCGAAGGCCGCCCTTGCGAAGGTGTGCTCCGCCGGCAGACGGCTCCATCTCACCCCCGCCACGAGACCGATGGCAGCGACTGTCGCGAGCCCTGTCCGCAGCACGAGAACGTCCCCGACGGCAAGTTCGCTCGCAAAGCGTCGGACGAAACCTCCCTCGAACTCGCCATCATCGCGCGCTGGTGTCCATGGCCCGGCGTCTCCCGGACCGACCAGGGCCACCCCGTACTGCAGAAATACGTCAACGTACGATCGGGATGCGGGACCGGCCGAAATCTGCCAGATCGTCCGGGATGGACTGTCGGACATCATCGCCTACCTCGGCACTGCCAGCAGCATGGCGTCGAGTAGTCGCTTCTCCTCGCTGGCCCTGGGGTAGAGCGCGGAGAGAGCATTGGCCAGCCGCAGAAAGTCCGACCCGCGCTCCTGCTCAGCCTTGAGCAGTGCTCGTAGCGCGTTGGTGCGACCGCCCGCCTGCAGCAACATGGCGGCGTGCACGCGATCGAGGGTCGTCGCATCAAGTCCGGCCGCTAGGTCGTCGGCGACCGCCACCATCGCGCGTCTTCCGCGGCCTCGTCCGCTACCGCGGATCTTGGGGGCCGCGTCCATCTCTGGGAACAGCATCCCTTGGAGCGGGTTGCTGTGAGTCGCGGCCTGGCGCTCAAGCCGTGTAGCCACGGCCTGCGTGCCGTCCTCACCGAAGAGCTGCTTCGCTCGCTCAGTGATTGGGAGCAGACGCACCACGCCCTTCTTCGTCTCGATGATCCGACCTTCCCACTCGGGCAACTCGATACCGAGAGGTTGTGCGAAGCGGCGTACGACATCGAAAATGAGGGTGAAACCTTTGGCTTTGCCGCGCGACGAAACTTCTTCATCATCGTCCTCATCTGGCAACTCTGCGTCCTCATTCTCACTGCGTTCGTCGGTCTCGCCGTTTGTACTCTGGAGGGCCCAGAGGAACAGTGCGGTGAGCCGTGCGTCCTCCTCGACCGCGCCAACCGCGCCGTTGTGCGCCCTCGCCTCGGCGGAGCCGAGTACCTGGCGGAGAGCGCTACGACCCACGACCTCCCAAAGCGAATACCAGGTCGGCGCCGCGGACACCCTCTCCTTGCAAGCGCTCCATCCAGCTGTCGACGCGCTTCGGAAGCCTTCGCAAGACATCGGCCCAGTCCCCGACCGATGCAGCGCCTGTGCGCGGGCGGCAGATAAGATGGATACTCGTGGCAAGTGCGGCCGACTCTTGCGAGCGAAGACGGCCTGGTCGTTCCGTTGCAATAGGCCACGATGCGGTAATGATCCAGCCCGCTCGAATCATTCCGGAGAGCAAAGCCTCCCAGCCTTCCGTCGTCTTGTGCGCGAAAACGACGGAGCCGATCCCATCCTGGCGGAGCAGCCTCCGACCCTCCTTGAACGCTAGATGCATCGTCCGCTCGTACCAGTCGACCGATTTCTTTTCGCGCCCGTCCAAATGGTCCTGCTCGTCGCGCACTGCCTCCCTGTCCTTCGGCGTGAGCGGGTTATCCGCATCAAACGGGTTACGGGACAGTTGGTGGCCCGGTAGAACTCGCTTGAACCAAACGAAGAAGAAGTCGGAAAGGTCTGCATACGGGACTGAGTCGTAATACGGAGGATCGGTGAACCACACATCGGCTGTCTGGTCGGGGAGCGGATGGTCAGCGGCGTCGGCGCACTGAGTATCGCCGGGCGGCGACCCAGGCCATGCCTCGACAACGCGCGCAATCCAGTCGACAGCTCCGTCGAAGTTACCCGAGGAATCAGACCACGGAACAGCCTCCGCGAAATCCCATACCATGGGCAACGCCTGTCGCCCGAAAGTATGCGCAACGAATTCACCGGTCTGTGCCCAGACTACGCCCGAGCTGCCGTAGTCTGCGCTCCGACCGACAGCCAGCGCTAGTACCGCTCGCAACGCCTCTGGTGTTTCAGGCGGAAGGTCTCTGACGCACCGGCTAAGTGTTACCAGGGCCAATTTCTGTCTAGCGGTGAAGAAATCACCAAAATGGCGGACACCATACTTTCTGGTGCGGAACCCGCCGCCCACACTGCCTGTCCCATCCTGGGGGGTACGCTCATCCGGCACAACACTAAGGGGGCCAAGTGGCGCTTCCGAAACCGCCTGTTGAAGCCGCTCTGTCGCTACCTGCACCGCCGCATAGTCACTCGCGAGCGGAAGTCGGTAGTGCCGACCTCGCTCGCGTGGGCGGAGAGTGACGATGGCGATGAGCCTCGCGCCACCGATCCTCTGGCCCCCGTCATCCAAGATCGGATCGGCGTTTCCCCGCCGATCCGCCAACTGAGCCCGCACACGCCCAGGCGGCAAAACGCGACCACATGCCAGACAAGTCGCTTTCGCCAGGGCTACCGTCCCCGGCAGTACGTCCTTTGCAGTTGTTGGCTCGAAGATCTCAAACTCAGCATGCGGCGACCTGCCTACGGCGCGCACGATACGGGGCCGCAATGCGCGCTTGCGGCCGGGCTTCTTCGAAAGCCAGAACGAGCGCACCAGGGGGATCTCGGCACCGCAGTTCGGAGATTCGCAGCACACGGTCCGCGCCCAGAGGTACGCGACTGGCGTAGATCCGTCTGGGTCTTTCGGATAAGCGTCGGCCAGCTCGCGCGCCGCCCGCACTTTGATTTGCGATCCTACGCGGCGCAGATCGTCGGCAAGCCCTGCACCGTAGCGTGGGATGTCTTCGAGCATCACCTTGAGAATCAGACAGGCGACAGGGTTGAGATCACTGGCAAACGTCTCGCATCCCAGCCGCAGAGCTTCGAGAGGGATCGAACCGCCACCCGCAAACGGGTCGACGACCAGCGGCAGATCCTCGCTGTGCGCCGCCTTCACCAGTGCCCGGCTCACTTCCAGGTATTTGCGGTTCTTAGCAGCATCCCAGTTCGCGAAATTGCCAATGAATGTGAGTAGCGCCTTGCGCAGGTACAGGTCGTCGGTGTTGCCCGGATTGCAGCCGCCGATCTCCGACAAGAGCTGTCGTGCCCGATGTTTGAAGTCTTCGGGACAGAGCAGATCGCATGGATCGGGCAGCAGCAGCTCTAGGAGTACAGCCCGGCTCGACGCTAGGGGACGTCTAGCCCACCACATGTGCAAGGTGCTCGGATGCCCGTGCCGGATCGACTTCTCTCGGGCCGCATGCCGTGAAACCTCCGCGATCGGGAAGTCCACCTCAGCGAGGCGCTTGCAATCCCTTGGGATCACGTGTCTCCTCCGGGATCTGGCTCGCCCTCCAGCATCTGCATTCGCTCGATCATCGCGTCCACGGACAAGTAGTAGTGGGCCACCTTGGCCACCTCGTTCCAGTCCAGTCGTGCCGGGTCGGGGATTGGCTGCCGGAGTCGCGGCGTCGTATCGCAGTCGGTGACCACGTAGAGCCAGTAGCAGTCTCGCCTATCCTCGGCTACCCGCCGCTCGTTGGGCGTGAGCAGAATCGTGCCGCTTGTCGCACCGAGCCCCTTGACCTCGATCAGCCGCAGGTCTCCCGAAGCCAGGTCCAGGCTGGTGACGTCGTAGCCCAGGTTCTTCTCGGACACGTCGTAGACCTGGCGGCCCTGCTCTCGCTCATGCTCCATCACAACACTCATCGCCGTAGCCTCGGTCTCAAGATTCGGCTTGAGCCGCCGCACTTCGGGAGCCTCACGCTCCGGGTGGGGCAGGACGAGGACGCTCGTTATGCGCTCGACCGACTGCAACGTCAGTGCACGCTGGCGTTCGAGGTCCGTCCGGCGACGCTCACGCCGAGCGAGGAGTTCGGAGTGGCGTGTCTCCGCCTGCGCCAGCCGTCCCTCGGCGCCAGTCACTTTCTGATCCACCTCGGCTGCCGCACGGCCGATCTCGTCGTCAGCGCGCTGAAGCAACTCAGTCAGCGACAGTTCTACATGGGCACTGATGCGTTCAACTTCGGACAGGCGATCGTTGCGGGTCTCCTCGAGGAACGGCACGAGTGCGCGCTCGTGCAGCCAGTTCGTCTCCTCCGCATGGGATGCGACTACCGGCATCTCTCCGGGCGAGTCGGCTCGGATGAAGTTTCCGAGTACGCCGGGGTCCTGCAAACGAGGCTCGCCACGCTCGGAGATCTCTGCTGCGAATAGGCGCTCATGAATCACTTGTCCGAGCCCGTCGACCACCCTCGCCCGGTAGAAATCTATCCGAACCGGCCACTCATGCTGGAGCGAGTGGAACGTCGCGCCCCTGCTCATGACGTCCAGCGCCTGCGCGCGCGTGTGCCGCCGAACCGCCTCGAAGAGTGGATGGCCGGGCGTCACCCATTCCAGGTTATTTATCTCGGCTGTCTCGCGATCCGTCGAACATCGCGGGTAGCGGTCCGCGAGGGTCGGCAGCTTCCAGTCAAGGTCCTTCTCATACTGTCGCAGGGCCGATGGCGTGCGCGCTGGCTCGAACGCGTGCGCGAGGCTCGGGACCGGCCTCAACGCGAGCGGCACGAACTGGGCTGCTTCGCGCAGGAAACGAGCGATAGTCTCCGGCACAACCCGTTGCTCTTGTGCCCGCGCGCGTCGCTCGATCAGCATTTCAAGATTGAGCTTCTTGCTGGCCAGGCCCTCCAACGCGTTCTGACAGATCGCCCGGAACTCCTTCTCGTCGACATCGCGGAGGAGGCGCTCTTCGAGGTCGGCATCCCCGAGGTGTCCCGCGTAGTAGTCGCGCAACACACGCTCGACGTGGGCAGCAGGCAGGATCTCGCCGACGACGTTGAAGACTGCATCGTCATCCAGCGCGTCGCGGATTTCCTGGAGCTTGTCTAGCAGCCGCTGAAGAACATGGCCCTCAATCGTGTTGGTCGCAACAAAATTGAAAATCAGGCAGTCCTTACGTTGGCCGTAGCGGTGGATTCGCCCCATCCGCTGCTCTAGGCGGTTCGGGTTCCACGGAATGTCGTAATTGAACAAGATGTTGCAGACCTGAAGGTTGATCCCTTCGCCCGCAGCCTCGGTAGCCACCAGGATCTGGATCTCGCCTTCGCGGAACTGTTGCTCGGCGTGCAGGCGGGTGCCCGGTTCGTTACGAGAACCGGACTTCATTCCACCGTGGATAGAGCCAACGCGGAAGCCCCATGACCTCAGGAGGTCAACCAGATAGTCAAGCGTGTCCTTGAACTCCGTGAAGAGTAGGAGCCGCTGCTCTTGGTCATCGAAGAACCCCTGGTTGCGAAGTAGCTCCTGCAGCCTCGACAGCTTTGCCTCAGTGCCAGCCTCCTCCACGGCCTCAGCCTGCTCGGCGAGCTGCCGCAGTTCGCCCACCTCGTGACGTACTTGATTAGCGCTTCCGGCCAGTGTGATGGCTTCGAGCATCGCTTCAAGGCGTTCACGATCCCCCTCTTCCATCTCATCCAACTCATCCGGATCGGGCAGATCCGGCGGCGCCAGGCGAGCAAGATCCTGGGCGCGCTTCAGGCCATCTTCAAGACGTCGCGCCCGGTTCTCTAGCGAGCGCCGCATCGCGCGCGTGCTCGACGCGAGCCGGCGCTGGTAGAGGGACATCAGGAATCCGATCGCGCGAGCGCGCGGGTCTTCACCTTGAGCTGCGGCTCTCGCACTCTCGCGCTTGACGAACCGGGTCACGTCCCGATACAGGGCGAACTCGTCGCCGTCGATTTGGAAGTCCACCGTGTGCGGGATGCGCTTGGTGAAGATCGGCTCGGCAGCCCACCCGCCGTTATCCTGCCGCTCGGGGAAGTAGACCATGGCCTCCTTGGTGCGGCGCAGGTAGAACGGTGCCCGCCGACGATCCATCGCTTCGCGGATCGACTTCACGTCCGCATAGGCATCGGCGTCGAGGAGCTGCAGGAACAAGCTGAAGTTAGTCGGATCGCCTTTGTGCGGCGTAGCGGTCAGCAGCAGGATGTGATCGGAGCTGTCTCGGAGCAGCTCGCCGAGGCGGTAACGCAAGCTCTTGTGCGATTCGTCGGCCGCGGACATGCGGTGCGCCTCATCCACGATCACGAGATCCCAGTGCACCTGGCGAAGCCCAGGGAGGATGTCGGCGCGCTTGGCGAGGTCAAGCGAGGTGATCACCCGCTTGCGCTCCAACCACTGATTCACACCGAATTGGTCCCGGATGTCCTGCCCCTTCATGACCAGGAACTTGGCGTCGAACTTCTCCCGAAGCTCGCGTTGCCATTGGAAAGCCAGGTTGGCCGGACACACGACGAGGATGCGTTCTGCGAGGCCCCGCAGCTCAAGCTCCCGGATCAGCAGGCCAGACATGATCGTCTTCCCCGCACCGGCGTCGTCCGCCAGAAGGAACCGCACCCGTGCGAGCTTGAGTAGATAGTCGTACACAGCTTCAAGTTGGTGTGGCAGGGGGTCCACGCGGGATATCGACAGTCCAAAGTACGGATCGAACTCGTAGGCGATGCCCAGGGCATAGGCCTGGATGCCCAGCCGGAGCAGGCGCCCGTCGCCGTCGAAGGAGTGCTGCGCGTCGACGACTGTGAGGCCTTCGAGATCGCTTGTCGTCAGCGTGACCTTGCGGAAACGCTCCGAGTTCATCCCCACCAATCCAACAACCCAAGTGGTGGGGCCGTTGGTCTGGACCGTTTCGATTCGCATGGGCTCGTTGAAGAGAGATCCCGTCAGGATCTGGCCGGGGCTCATGACGCCGATGACATCTGCCCGTTTCACCCTGCCGCCTCCCCTCGAACGCTCAACTCTGGCCACGGATCCACGCGAGGACTGGCAGGTGGACGCCCGCGCTCACCAGAGCGCGTGCCACGCTAGCACCGGCGGGTGGGGACCAAGGGAACGTCTCAGCCATCGTAGAACTTGAGAGCCCCAATCCCATGCCCTTGGCCTGTCGGTGCTGGCACCGGGACAGGTCTGCAGGTGACGGCCACCACGTCGACGAAGACGTGGCGCGGCAGCGCGGGCCAAGCCAGCAGCACGACCGCGATCGCGTCCCACCGCCCTTCCGCGCCATGACGGTCCCGGCAAGCGTTGGGAGGGGTGCGAATCCGGATTCTTGCTACGGCCGTCGGCGACTCTTGACTGGCCACCAGCGGAACCGCAACTTGGCCGTCGACAGTCAGCACCGACTCCTGACCAAGATGCAAATCTGGCCCGCCGCAGATACCGCGGCGGGCCGTCGCTCGCCACCGCCGCCCGCACCGTGTTCCGCGACACCCCCATCACCCGGGCGATCGCCCGGATCGGCAGGCCCTCCGCCCGGTAAAGACGGCGGATCTCAGCCCAGTTCTCCACGTCCAGCACCCTCTTCCTCCCTGGCTCGGCTTGAGCCAGGCTCGAACGAAGAGGGTCAATTTTCGGGTTCCGACACAGGGTCAGTTTTCACGTGCCGCCGACACGCCGTGTCCTCAGGCGCCAGTACCTACCAGCCGGTCTCGATCTCCGCAGTTCCTGGCAGCGATGCAGACTTCAGCGCCTGCTTCAGCCACCGAGATTCCCCGTCGTACATAGCCCGCCAAGTGGCGGCCTGTCGGGCACCGTCCCCGGACAGGGGAACAATGATCGCTGCCCGCATCCGCAACGCGTCGAGACGCCGCCGCAAGCCGATGACGCCGCCGCCACCTTCATACTCGGCCTCGGAGAGCTACGGACAGCAGGTAAGCCGATCATCAGCTCTTCAGCAGGGGTAGTAACCGCCAAAGACCTTGCGGTACTCCGCGTGCATCGCGACCGGGTCCTTGGATTTCGCCGCTACTTCAGCCCTGAGGCACCGGTCGTATGTGGATTCTGCCTTCCTGATGGCGCGGTCAAGAGTCTCGCTGGTTATGTATGCACCAGCAAAAGCTCGCGCGACAAACCCGAGTACTTCATACGCCGCGGATCCAGCGCCTACCCCGCGCAGCCAGCCGGATCCACGGTGAAGTCGCTGAAAGTGATCGTCACCGCCTGGCCGTTCCGGCTGATCGCAGAGAACATGTTCTTCGCCCGCTCGGCGTCGTTCTTGCTGATGTCGTAGCCGACCTCAAGCGGGTTCGCGTCGTACGTGAACTGCTTGGTCTGCCCGAATGCTCCGGATGGACCGGGGACCTCGATCAAGCCGACGTGGAGTTCAACCTGCCCATGGACCCCAAGCCAACGTGGTCGGGGCGACCTTGTACATGGTCAACGATGGTTTCGTCACGGGAGCCCTGTTCCTGATTGCCGTATGACACGCTGGGTTGGCTCGTCGCGAGAGCTGGCCGTCGTACCTCAGATCGCGCACCGCCGGTCCCGGCTGCAGCACCTTCCTCCCCTATGTCACCACCGACTGCCTAAGTGCCACGCCGGTGAGCGAGGAGGTTGATCACCTGCCGTCCTTCAGTCTGGACGCGCTCGGAGGGAACTTCCGCCGGACGGGGTAGGAGGACCACGCGGGAGTAGTCCGACAGATAGCCGGTCGGCAGTCCGCTCAGCCTTTCGATGTCAGATGTTGGTAGGCCGAGTTGATCCGTAACGTCGGCCGGGGTCTGCGCCCGCTCGTCAAGGATCAGTTCGAACGACCGTTTTAGCAACCGCGACTCCTCGATCGGCGTCGTGTCGTCATACGGTTCTCTGACGCGCCACTTGTGTCGGCTCATGCCGATACGCAGCCTGCGTTCAGTATCCTCCGAGAGCAGGCCAGCGTCCCGGGCGCGGAAGATCATGGTGGCGATGGACACGTTCCACTTTGGCTTCAGCGCGCGGAAGGCGTCTAGGCTCACTCCGAATAGATCATCTCCGAACGATGCGAGGGGCAGGAGGAACGCCCGTGCGAAGTGGTGGGCTTGCTCCTCGATCTTCTTGTGGATGTCGAGCCGGTCTAGGTTTTCGGGCTGGACGCCTGCATGAAGGATCATGTGACCAAGCTCGTGGGCGGCGTCAAACCGCCACCGGGCGGGAGTCCCCTTGTCCGTTCCGATGATCATGTAGGGGCGCTCATCCGCGAGTGCGAATTGTGACAGCCCGTCAAGGGTGTCAGCACCAAGCCGGTCGCGTGCCACGACGGCACCCTGATTCTCCAGGAGCAGGATCATGTTGGCGATGGGGCCGTCGCCCATGCGCCAGAACCGACGCGCGTCCTCGGCTGCCTGCTCGATCTCGGTATCGGACAGCAGCATCGGATCATCCGGCAGATCAAGCATCGGGATATTGACATCAGGCAGGGCGACGAACCCGGACAAATAGGCGACGATGTCGCGCAGCCACCCGAGCCGCCGCTGTGCGCGGCTTCTGGCTCCCTTGGTGGCCGTGCTCATGGAGCGGTAGAACAGTGGCGCACTGCTCTCGGGCCTATCCGGGAGAAGGAAGAAGGCCAGAGGTAGGTTCACCGCGCCAGCGATCTTTTCCAGCACATCCGGGCTGGGCGACCTCTGTCCGCTTTCGTAGTAGTAGATCGTCTGGGCCGACACGTCGGCCACTTCCGAGAGGGAGATTACGGAAAGCCCGCGGGCTTCCCGCGCCTCGCGGAGCCGCTGACCGGAGAAACCGGGCGTGCCGACCCTCATGCAGCGGCAGCCTTGCGCGTGTTGAGCATGTACCGGACCTTCGCCTCCTTGTCCCACTCTTGCGGTAGGAGCGAGTCAACGACATGCGGGAACCTCTCGAAGAGGTTGATGTCATGCGCGTAGCCGGAGAGATCCGGTAGCGGAAACGCGAGATAGGCCGAACCCGGCAGGTGACCGTACTGCGCCCGGTCTTCTCGCACCCAGCGACTCTTGCCGTGGAGGAGCAGCACATAGAGCGGGCCGTTAGGCTCATCGCCTGGCTCGGGCCAGAGAACTCCCTGGTTGCTGCGAGCAAGCGTCAGCCGGAAGTCGGCTTCCTCCACACGATCACATGGTGACTGGACGGAACTCGCGGTCAGCACGACAGGGCCATTGCTTACTTCGGTGTGGTTCCAGGCCGACATCCGCGACCGTACAACCTGGGCACTGATGCCCTCCATGTCGGCCGCATCGCGCATGAAGCCCTCAAGCTTGGCCCGGCGGTAGTGGCCGAGGATGTTGTCGGTTTCCGGACCTTTGAAGTTCGCAGCGCACTCCTCGGCGGCGACCTTGTGCGCGGCGAAGACGGCGCGGAGAAGCCGCTCAAAGAACTTGGGCGGCATGTACTGGAACAAGATCGCCTCTAGCTCGGCACCTGTCACGGTGAGTCCTTCGGTATAGATGAGTTGGGAGGCCAGTCGGCTCCACTATAGTGTCGATTCCAGGCCGATCTCTCAACTTTTGACACACTGGGCCGCCGCCGCCTACTCGGCCTGCCCTTGCGAGTCGCCCCAGCGCTTCAGGATGACGGGTGGATCATCCGCAACGCCATCGTCTGAAACAGGCCGACCGCGATGACGGGCCATCAGCGACTTGCGCCGTCGTTCGGCTTCGTCTGGCCCTCCGGCCACGCAACGGCCCTCTTTGGCTGTTTTGTCGCGGCCACTGGTCGGTGCGGGCGCGATTGCCGGAGCCTCCGGTGGTGGTCAGGATGCGCCGTGGCGTTAGTGGCCGCAACCGGCCTTTCGCTGCGCTCACCGCTGGGCGGGCAGAGATCTTTCCCGGCCGCGGGCCGTTCAGCGGTGTCGGCTGCGCCGGCTGCTGCGACGGCCAGGCCGTCGCAGCCCTTTTCTGGGGGCCCGCTGGGAAACATCTTGCCCGCCCGGGGTCGGCCGGTGGTGCGGCCCCGCTTCCGCTGCGGCGCGTTGCTGCCTGACCACCGGGAGGCTCGCGCCGCCCGGGACAGACCGCTTATCGGAAGGACGGCAACCGATGACTTCAGACACCGGGCTCTGCAGGTCGCAGCTAGACACTCGATGTTGGCGCGCGCACGGCGAGCAGGCGCAGATCGTGACGATGACATTATGCGGCGACCTGGCGCAGGTCCAGGGCGTAAGCCTCGCGGGTCAGGCCGCTGCACCCGGCCAGGAACCAGGCTAAGGCCAGCCGCCGGGTCCTACCCAATGACCCATCGGGGATCGGCTCGCAAAGATTCGGCGATCGGATGCATTTCGTGCTCGGCATCGTGCCCTGTGGCTGTGACCAGGAGTAACCGGCCTGCTTCTCTTACGTCGAGGTGGTCATCCACTGCTGGGACCGACGTCTGGCCGGCCGATGCACGAGGTTGTCGTTGACAGAGGTGTTTCCTTTGACCACGACGGCATCTGCTGCCCTGGTCCTTGTGCTCACCAGGTCATGATCGCTGCCCGCCATCGCCACGAGGAGCTGTCTTCGGCACGCGCCTTCGGCCCCGGATCCTGACCGGCAGTCAACGCAGTCTTGGCGCAGATGTGTGCGCAGAGTCTTGGTCTGGCGTACATGGCTGAGGGTCAGGCCCAGATCTGATCCTCGTCCCGGTAGTGAGGCCATGGCCGTCCGTCGCCGAGTTGATGGTCCGCGAGCAGGGTCCGCCACGCTCCACGCCGAGCGCCATATCTTCGCTCGAGGTGCGCTGGCGTGGCGCGGCTTCAGCCAGGGGCGAGGGCGTTAAAATGTGATCGGCACTGGGATGCCTGTACTCGCCGGTGGCTGGCGAACCCCCAGCCTCTGCCGCCTGACCTGAATCCTGCTACGGCCAATGCCCGCTGGCAGGTAGATATCCAGCGTTCACTAACACCCCGGTCCGCGGGGGGATCAGGCGCACCAGCTTTGCCGATGAAGCGACCCGCTCTGAATACTGAAGGAATTGCCGCTGAGTGCTTAGCGCTGTCAATGTAGCGGACTGGATTACGGCCAGTGTCACATTGCGGCAGAGAGCTGATTTGAGGCGGCGCCACCGGCCAGGGAAGAAACGGAGGATGCGGAGCTGGCCCAGTTACCGCCGGGCGGCGCGACCACCCGCCAGTCGCCGTGCTGCCACAGGACCTCGATCCGGGTGACCGCGAGCACCGTCGCGCCGCCGTTACCGGGTCCGGCGGTAACGATGTCCACCGTGGCATCGCCTGGTGCCCAGGCAGCGAACCGGTACGCGGTCTCGGCCGCGTAGCCACGCCCGGCCGGCTGCCCGGCCTTGACGTGAGCAGCGGCCCGCAGCCCGGCGTAGTCACGGGTGTCGGCGGCCAGCAGCGCTGCCGTGTCCGCGCCGGTAACCTGCCGGACGATTGTCGGCTGGTAGATGGCCGGACCCCACAGGGCTGCCGTGCGGACCCCGATGTTGACGGCGGCCAGCAGTGCCCCGCGGGGGGTGTCGGCGAACCCCGACGCCAGCCCGTCTCGCGTGTGCCGGGGGCCGTCCTGGGCGGAGGAGGGCAGTGCGATGCCGTGGAAGTCCGCCCAGCGCAGGCCCTGGCCGGCCGTGGCCGGCGTGGTGCGCACACTGGCGGGCCGGGAGCGGGCTGCCGGGCGCGGAGTCCGCACTGGCGGCGTGGCGTGGGCGTGACCGTGCCTGGCCGGGAGCGCGGCGAGGAGAGCCCAGGTCAGCGTGATGATCAGGGTGAGGGTCACGATGCGCCGGCGGCGGCGCCGGCGCAGCCAGTGGTAGTAGGCGAGTGAGGTGAACATGGCCGGCCTCACAAGAAGACGCCGACGATGCCCGAGGACAGGGCAATCAGCGTCAGTCCGGCAAGCACCCACGGGATCCCGCTGGCGCCGTCGGCGGCCAGGTTGGAGCGGTTGCGCCGTCCGATCGCCATCATCGCCCCGCAGCCGATCAGGCCGAACACCCCGGCGATCAGGCCGCCCCACTTCCACCAGCCCAGCAGCGTGTTCACCGTCCGGGATAGGCCCGGCGGAGCTTTCGGTGCCGGGTTCGGCACACCGGCCGCCAGCGTGTCTTTGTGGATGTCCGCGAGATCACGGATAGCGAGTACGGACATGAGGACCGACATGTGCGTTGCCTCCCAAAGTGCTTTCAGAGATCGGGTGAGGTGCGGCCGGTGACGGCGCGGATCTGATCGAGCGCCCGCCTGACCTGGCGGGGCAGCGGCACACCGGACGGGCTGTCGGCCAGGCGCAGGCCAGGCACGAACGGGACCCGGATCACCGCGCCGGCCTGGGCTTCAAGGAGCCGGAACCGGGCCACGGCGGCGGCGGGCTCCGGCCAGCCGTCACTCACCACGGCCACCACGGCGACGTGGCCGCCTTGCCGGGTGACGGCGGCGACCGCGGCAGTAGCCTGCTGCGCGGACCAGGCGGTGTTCCGGCACGCGACCAGCAGCGGACGGCCGTGCGCGACGGCGGCCGGGTACGGCGGGTCCGGCTCGATGCCCATGGCATTCATGTCCCAGGCGGGCTGCAGCCAGGCCGCCAGGGTGCTCGTCCCGGCGCCGCCGTGGGCACCCCAGATCACCAGCTCGCGGCGCTGCCACCCATAGCGGGACACCCAGGACGGGGCGCCGGCCGTGTCGCGGCGACTGGCGGCTGGCCTGGGCGGGCGCATCGAGGGGCTCCTTCGGGGTGTGAGCTGGCCGGGCATGATTACGCGCGTGGTCAGGCGGGCCGGGCGATGGCCGTCGTGCTGCGGGGTTCCTCGGCGGTGACGCCGAGCAGTTCCAGCAGGCCGGCGGTGGGGATGCGGTAGGTCTCGCCGATCCGGATCACCCGGCAGGGGAACTGCTCGCGGCGCGCCAGTTCGTAGGCCTTGGTGCGGCCCAGGCCCAGCGCGCGGGCGGCGGTCATCAGGTCGACGGTGGCGCTGGTGCGCAGCTGGGAGATGGTCACCGGCATCATCGGCGTGGTCCTTCCTCGTGTGCTAGCGGGCGGGGGTCAGGTCTGCGGGGCGCGTGGCGGCGACGACCCCGGCCAGGCTGAGCGGGTCGACCTGGACGTCCTGGCCGGGCTGGGGTGCCTGGATGACCTGGCCGCCGCCGACGTACATCACGACGTGGCCCGGGCTGGCCGGGGTGCCGTCGCCGCCGGCGGAGAACAGCAGGTCCCCAGGCTGGATCTGCGACAGCGGGACCTGCGGGCCGTCGTGGCGCCAGCCGAACGTGGTCCGCGCGATCGCGATCCCAGCGGCGGCGTACGCGGCGTAGACCAGGCCGGAGCAGTCGTAGGCATCCGGGCCGGCCGCGCCCCACCGGTACGGCTTGCCGAGCTGTCGCACCGCGAACCCGATCGCCGCCGCGGCGGCACCGGCCGGGGCGGCGACGGTGTAACGGGCCGCCCACCTTAGGACGTCGGCGACGTAGGCCTGGGAGTGGTTGTAGGCGAAGACCGCCCGCCGGATCCCGGCCGGAGTTCCCGAGGCGGCGCCGTTCGCGCACAGCATCGCCGCCGCCGAGTAGATCGCGTCGGCCGGGTCGTAGACGTTCAGCCGGCCGTCGCGATCACCGTCGACCGCGTACTGCGCGAACGTGGCCGGCTCGAACTGCATCGGACCCTCGGCACCCGCGTAGTTCGCGCCCGAACGGACACCGGGCAGGGCGGAGCGGCCATCGTCGCTCTCGACCTTGCCGATCCCCGCCAGCACACCCCACGGCAAGCCCGGGCAGGTCTGCGCCGCACCCATGAACAGCGCCAGGTACGCAGGCGGAATGTCCCCCAGCGCCAGCGTGCTCGGACCACCGGCCAGGCTGGTGCCCGCATTACCGGGCGCGGCTCCTGCGATCGCGAGGAACAGCAGGACCAGCGGCAGGACGACCACGGCCGCGGCCGCTCCGGCGATCCACTTGAACACGGGCTGCTCCCTGGGTCACGCTCTGGGGAGAGCCACCATGCGCAGTGCTCACCCGGTGCGAAGCCCATGCAAACGGCACCCACGAACAGGCGGTAGATACCAAAACCCGCCACTGACGACTTGTCGTCAGAAGCCGGGCCGACAGCTAGCCCGCGCGGCTGGCCGAACCGCCGCGTGCAAACGGGACGAGCAGCGACAACGCACCGGAACCCGATCTATCCGTAGCCTTCAGGCCGTGAATGGCCAGAACTCGTCAAGTGCCAGCAAATGACCATCGGACCGCCGCCCGGGCCACGCCTCCCAGCCATCGCAGTGACACCCGACTGCGAGAACTAACCCGGTGTCAACGGGCTCGCCAGACGCAACACGGCCAACGTGCACGACAGTCACTAACAGTGACGATGATCGAAACTCCATGGTGTACTAAAAGGTGCATAACGCCGAATATTTGCGCGACCGCAGACAACTTGCTGCCTTTGCGATGGCGCACAGATCGGCCAGTTCGGAGACGGGTCTTGATCTCGGCGATGGCCGGCCCCTTGGCCCCCGGCGTAGCAGTTGATCTCCCGCCGGGGCCGCTGCACGGGCGGAGGCTTGGCTCAGCGGGAAGGCAGCGGATCAACTCGCCCGGCCCGGGGAGGGGGCCGGCGGCGTCTCGGCGCGCGCGGATCCCTGTTGGTGCTGTGAGCCGGGCGGCGGGCCGGGCGGGGTCCGTTCGGTGGCGCCTGCGATGAGGGCGGCCACGGCCCGGCGGACTTGCTCGCTGCCGTCGCGGGCGGGTGAGCGTGTGGCGAGGAAAATGTGGTGGACGGTGCCGGTGATGCCGAGCGCGAGCGCTTCGGTGTCAGCATCGGCTGTTATCCTGCCGAGTTTCTGCTCGGCGTCAAGGTAGGCGGCGAACGCGTTCTGGATGTCGTCGAGCGCGGTTGGCGTTCCGGCGGCCGCCTGCTGGATGCGTGCCATGAGGGAGGG
>WNFN01218110.1_pt1 | contig 34495 bp, 37 predicted proteins | sample 5400161 | NCBI WGS metagenome assembly WNFN01 (sample SAMN13153353, study PRJNA577476) | soil metagenome | isolation source: 80 cm saprolite on Douglas fir-dominated hillslope | place: USA:California | collected 2013-09-17 | reverse complement strand
CGACGAGCTTCGCGGTCAACTGTTCAACACGTCGGTGACCCGCTTTGCCGGACAGCCCGGTGCCCTGGCGCTGATGAAGTTTAATGAAATTCCGCATCTGGCAACGGCCGCGAATCCGGATTTGACGACCTTGTTGTGACCGTCGGGTCTGCGGGGACAAATTGAGGATGGAGGGAGACGATTTCGCGACGCCCTCCAACCGTGGTCCGGCGTCATTGGCTGAGGTGCCGATTGAAGAGCCGCACGATCAGCTCATAGGCGGAGCGCGACTCGGGCAACTCGGGGTCGACAAAAAACGCGTGCCACATGCCTTCATAGACGTGAAGCTCCGCGTCCACGCCTGCCTGCACGAGCAATGCGTGATTTCGCACGACCGAACTCATCGTGAAATCTCGCGTTCCCGTAGTCAACAGTGTCGACGGAAATCCGGCCAGGACGGTGGCCGACACGCCGGGGAAGACCGTATGCACGCCGGTAACCACGTTCTTTTCGACTGATGGTAATCAGGCCAAGCTTCGCGGCGCAGCGATGGGCTGCGAGTCTGGAGTTGTCGATGTCCGAACCGATGTTGGAGAAGCTGAACGAGGCGGAACGAACCTGCGTGGACCACCTTCGGCAGGCGCAAGTGCTGGGGGTGAGCTTAGCCGAGTATTGCCGCAGCTTCGATTTGGATTTAGCCAAGTGGTATCGGGTCAAGCAAGCATTGGCACGCAAGGGGATGACCGTAACGGCCACGTCCGTCGCGGTCGCTGAGGTGTCCAACGTCGACCCCGCTGCCGAAGAGAAGGCGGCGCCGTTTGCACGGGTGCAGATCGCAGCGGTGCCCGCAGCGCCGGTGTATCAGTGGCCGGGCATCCGCGGTACCGTCAACTTCGGGCACATCAAACGGCACTACTATCAAAGCCACGAAACGATAAATCCGACACGGATTGTACCCATCGGACCTTTGAACGATTTCGAGCAAGCTCACGGACGCGACGGTAACGCGGTTTAAGTGGAGGCTCGCGCGTCTAGGCTGCAATCACGCACACCAAGCGCTCTCGACTCTGGGAATCCGATCCGCGTACTCGAAAATCGCGGCCGGGACGCGGCGACGTGCAAGCTTGCGAAGATCCTCGATGCTGTTGATGACGGAAGACATGACCTGCCCCGCATGATTTTGCGAGAGCTTACACAGTGCGCCCCCGCGCTGCACGAAGAGTCGGAGCACCGCAGAGGATGTACCGAAACCCGGCGTACTTGGCCTCTTTTACGCACTAAGGCGGCGGGAATGCGCCAGCATGCGACGAAAAGGACGCCGCCCAGATGCTACATTGCCCGTAAATACTGATCTAACAGCGCCATGTGCTGTCACGAGCGGTTTGGCAGTTGGCGGCCTATCGAGCTGCCTTGGAGGGAACATTGACTGGGCTTGCAAAACAGCGTCTACAACAGATCAAACGTAAGGATTTTCTGGAAGGCGCGGCGCTGGTCGACGGAGTTTGGTTGCCGGGGTTGAAACGCAGCGCGGTGATCGATCCGGCCACGAACGAGGAGATCGGCAGCGCCGCGCATTGTCAGCCCGCGGATGTCGAGGAGGCGATCGACGCTGCGGAGCGAGCAATGTCCGGTTGGCGGGCGCTCCTGCCCGAGGAGCGGGGCGCGAAGTTAAGATCGTGGGCTGCGCTGATGCGAAGCAATTCGGAGGATCTCGCAGTCATCATGACTTGCGAGCAAGGCAAGGGGCTTATGGGGTCACGATTCCGAGCCATAAGCGTGCGAGTGTGGGTTACGTACGCCTGCAGCCGATCGGTGTCGTTGCCGCCATCACGCCCTGGAATTTTCCGAGCGCAATGATTACTCGCAAGGCGGCAGCAGCTCTCGCCGCCGGATGTACGGTCATCGTCAAGCCGGCCCCGGAAACACCCCTTTCCGCACTTGCCCTGGCCCGGCTGGCCGAAGAAGCAGGTCTGCCGTCCGGCGTGTTTCAAGTTGTCACCGGAGATGCGGCGGAGCTCGTTGCGATTCTGCTCGATGACACGCGAGTGCGCGCCCTTTCCTTCACAGGCTCAACCAACGTCGGTCGGCTGCTCTTGGAGCGAGGGGCGGCAACGGTCAAGAAGATTTCATTGGAGCTGGGCGGCCACGCACCTTTCGTCGTGTTTGACGACGCTTCGTTGGAGACAGCCGTCAAGGGGTGCATGGCGGCGAAATTTGTGACGTCCGGCCAGGATTGCCTGGCCGCCAATCGGATTTACGTGCAGCGCGGAATCCACGACCGGTTCGTCGCCGCGTTCGCTGCGGCCGCAAGCCGGCTCAAGATGGGTCATGGTCTCGATCCAACCACGGATGTTGGACCTATGACGAAGGTTTCCGGCGCCGAGAAATGTCACGCCCAGGTTGTCGATGCGCTGGCGTTGGGTGCGCGCCTCGTGGTCGGGGGGGAAGCCAGCAAACTTGGCCGAAACTTCGTTACTCCCACTCTGCTCGCCGATGTCACCGATAGCATGGTGCTGGCGCACGAGGAAACTTTTGGGCCAATTGCCGCGGTGCTTCGATTCGATTCGGAACAGGAAGTGATAGCTCGCGCCAACGCCTGCGAAACCGGCCTTGCCGGATATATCTATACCGACGATCTTCGTCGCGGGCTGCGTATGTCGGAGAGTCTCGAGTGCGGCATGGTGGGCGTCAACACGCCGTCGTTTACCGGCCCGCCGATTCCGTTCGGCGGCTGGAAGCAGTCGGGGCTGGGCCGCGAAGGATCGCAGTACGGTCTTGGCGAATTCATGCAACTCAAATACGTCTGCTTTGGCGACCTAACCGCCTGATGGAAATAATATGACTAACATACCCTCGATCAGCGCGCGCGATCGCGCTACCGTTTTGCATCCGTTCACGCAGCTCAAAGATTATTCGACCGGTAAGAGCGGCAATCCCACCATAGTCGAAGGTGGCAAGGGGATAAGAATAACGGACGCGGAAGGGCGCAGCTACCTCGATGGTTTCGCCGGCCTGTATTGCGTCAATATCGGCTATGGCCGTACCGAGGTTGCCGAGGCTATCGCACGCCAAGCCTACAAGCTCGCTTACTATCATACGTACGCGGCTCATACCACCGAGGAGCTGGCCAACCTATCCGACCGCCTGGTCAGAATGGCACCCGGTGAGCCGCGCAAAGTGTTCTACGGGTTATCCGGGTCGGATGCGAATGAAACTCAGGCCAAGCTCGTGTGGTACTACAACAATCTGCGCGGCCAGCCCAAGAAGAAGAAAATTATCTCGCGCGAGCGGGGCTACCACGGCTGCTCGGTCGTGGCGGGCTCCATGACAGGAATGAGTTTCTATCACGATCATATGGATTTGCCGTTGGCGGGTATCCTGCATACCGGAGTTCCACATCACTATTGGGGCGCCGAGGCCGGTGAAAGCGAAGTTGCTTTCTCGAAGCGACGCGCAGCAGAGCTCGAACAATTGATCCTGCGGGAAGGACCGGAAACGGTTGGCGCCTTCATTGCGGAGCCCGTGCTCGGAACCGGGGGGCTTACGCCGCCGCCTGCCGGCTACTGGGAAGAAATCCAGCCGGTGCTACGGCGCTACGATGTGCTCCTCATCGCAGACGAAGTCATCTGCGGGTTTGGCAGGACCGGTGCCGATTTCGGCAGTACCCTATATGGCATGAAGCCCGACCTGGTGACGGTCGCGAAGGGTCTTACCTCCGGATACATTCCCATGTCGGGAGTGATTGTCGGCGCAAAGGTCTATGCAGTGATGGAGGAGGCCGCCGATCGAGTTGGGGCATTTTCACACGGCTATACCTATTCGGGGCATCCGATCGCCGCGGCGGCAGCGAATGCGGTCCTCGATATTGTTGAAAAGGACCGGCTGGTGGAGCGCGCCAGGGTGGTGGGGGCGTATTTTCAGAAGAAGCTGCGAGAATGCTTCGCCCAACTGGAAATCGTGGGAGAGGTGCGCGGCGTGGGTCTGCTCGGCGCAATCGAGTTCGTCGCGGACCGGCCGGCGAAAAAGCGCTTCGACCCCAGCCTGAAAATAGGCGCCCGTGTATCGAAAGCGGCGCGTGACCGTGGTCTGATCGCAAGAGCCATGCCGCACGGGGACATCCTGGGATTCGCTCCGCCCCTGGTCATATCGGAAGGCGAGATCGATGAGATGGTACAACTGGCCTTCGAAGCGACGCGACAGGTCATGGACGAGCTGGCCAAGCCGTCCCTTTGAACCCGCGCAACATTTTGGGGCAGCTTTGCCGCTACATCCGCGGTCGGGCGTCCGCAGTTGACGCCCGAGTTGGCGGGCGCTTTTCGGCGCGATCAGCATATATTACGCCGGAAATTCTCGCCGACCGCGCTAATAAAGCCGTAAATGGCACAGGCCCTACCGTAGGATCATACAACATTCAATTGAATGGAGCGCCCAGTCCGAGGCGACGGCGATTGCTACAAATGGGGAGTTTAACTACAAAATGGGGAGATTAAGATGTTCGTTCCATATGGTCTCTGTCCGCACCGTTCGCGTCCGCGCGGCAACTTATTGTTGGCGGCGGCCCTGATTTGCAGCACGCTGTCCGGCGGTCCTGCAGCGGCGCAGCAGGCGCCTGCAACGCAAGGATCGGCACCGACCCTCGATGAGGTGATCGTTACCGCTGAAAAACGCGAATCGACCGTTTTGAAAACGCCTATCAGCATCACGGCAGTTACCGGTACTCAATTGCAGGAAGAAGGGATTTCTTCGATCGAACGCGTCATTCAGCAGGTCCCCGGTATTTCGTTTCGGACTGCCGGCCCGGGTCAAAGTCAACTACAGATGCGCGGTCTGGACGCTTCGGGCGGCTCATCGCCGACGGTCGGAGTTTATCTCGACGACATACCTTTGACTCCGCCCGCAAGATCCGTCTACGGGAAAGTCGTGATAGATCCCGATTTGTACGATCTCGCTCGTGTCGAAGTATTACGGGGTCCGCAAGGCACGCTCTATGGGTCAGGGTCCATGGGCGGAACCCTGAGGCTGTTGACGAATCAGCCCGATCTACGTCGCGCTTATGGAAGCGCTCAAACAACCGGCTCAGGGACGAACGGCGGAGGTTTCAACTACGGCGAGAGTGCGATGTTCAACGCGCCGTTGATCGATGACAAGGTCGCGGTGCGGGTAGTCGAGACCTACAAGCACATCAGCGGCTGGATCGACCGTATCGTCCTCAGAGATTTTCCGTTGCCGATAGCCACCCCGGGCTGTGGATATTACGGTTGCATCAGAGGCAATGTGCTGGGCGCTCCGGTCGCAGCCGATCACAAAAATGTAAATGACGAAGATCTCCTCAATGTGCGTGCGTCGGCCCTGATCAAGGTGAGCGACGAGTTGACGATCACGCCCAGCATCTTCTATCAACGGATTTCAATGGGCGGCGCAAGTACGTTCGATTCGAATCCGGGGACTCTCGCAAACTACCAGCCATTCGACGTGGCCGAGCCGTTTTCTGACCGAATTCAAGTCTATAGCTTGAGCGTGAAGTATCAGTTACCAGGGGCGGAGATTACATCGGCGACGTCCTATTGGACTCGCAAGGAAAAACAGAGACAGGATTGGTCGGAAGCAGCACAAGCGCTTTTTGGAACGCCGAGCTTTTTGCCGCCGCACGGTGTGGGCCCTGTGGATATAGTGGAGGACGACAAGTCGCATCAGGCGAGCGAGGAGTTGCGGATAGCCTCGACTGGGGCGGCGCCATTTCAATGGCTGGTCGGAGGATTTTTCAGCGGCTTTCAATCCAATCCACACCAGCTATGTTATTCGCCCGGCTTCGAGAATGTCGGCCTATCGGCAAATTGCTTGACCTATGATCAACCCACCACTCTGAATCAGAAGGCCGCATTTGGTGAGGCTTCATACGCGATCACTGACAAGTGGAAGGCGACGACAGGTCTACGCTGGTATTCGTACACAGGTAAAGTGGTTACAACCGCTTCAGGGTTTGTCAGTCAGTCCGGCGGCCCTGAAACGACTTCGACCGCGTATGCAGCGAACTCCGGATACAATCCAAAGTTCAACCTCTCGTGGACACCGACCGATAGTCTGGACGTGTACGCGACGGCGGCAAAGGGATTCCGGCCAGGCGGCGCCAATCAGCCGATTCCCGAGAGCGGACCTCTGAATTGTCTGCCCGGACTTGCGGCAATCGGTCTCAAAGCGTTTCCGACGCAATACAAGCCGGACTCGTTGTGGAGCTACGAGCTCGGCGAAAAAGCGCAAGCGTTCGGCAATCGCGTCAGTGTCAATAGCGCGGTCTACTACGAGAGGTGGACGGGCGTGCAACAGCTCATCGCGCCACCTTGCAGCTATAACTTCACCGATAACGCGGGGGACGCTGCAGTGTATGGCAGCGAGCTGGAAGTGGCCGCGAAGATCACGAGTGACCTCGTCCTCACCATCAGTGGCGGTTACACCCACGCGGCACTCACTCGCGGGTCGCTGGAAACCGGCGCAGCCAAAGGAACAAAACTGCAGGATGTGCCCACCTATACCGAAAGCACGGCACTTAGTTACACGCACCGCCTCACCGAGGCGCTGCAATTCGTCGGCAGGGTTGACAACCAGTATGTGGGCCCCTTGCAAGACGTCACCTACAAGAGAAACAACGTGCCCGGGTATTTGCTGACGAACGCCCGGTTCGGAGTTGCCAGCGACAATTGGACCGCGACGCTGTTTATCAACAATATCGCGGACAAGCAGGCCATCTTGGCCAACACCAACTCCTTGACGGTCAATACGCCGATCTTTACGCGTATAGCGACCAATCAGCCGCGTACCATCGGTGTGGATTTGACCTATCGTTTGGGCGGTCCATGGCAGTAGACTGCGGTGAGCAGGCAGTGGCGACCCGTGACGGCCTGATTCACAAACTGGAGTTCAGGAAAAATGTTGGCGTTCGAGACTACGGAATATCGTGGGCGAGTGAAGGCTGTATCCGCGCTCATGGAAGAACGGGGAGTGGATGTTTTGCTTTGCCTGCGCGAGGCGAACATCTGTTATCTCACCGGCTACGAAGGCTTTTCGGAGTACGTTCCACAGGCGGCGATTCTGAGAAAGGGCGATACGGACCCGATCCTGATTTTTCGCGAGATGGACGTGCACTGCGCGATCCCCACGGTCTACTTGGACCCCTCGAGGATAGAGGGCTACCCGGAAAGTTATATCGGAACGCCCGACCGGTCTCCCTGGGAATTCATCGGCAACCGGGTGATATCGATCGCGGGGGGCGGCCGTATCGGCATCGAGCTGGAAGCGCCCGGGCTGTCGGTCTTGGGGCACAGAGCCCTGATGCGCGTGCTGGGCGAACGGCCGGTGATCGATGTAGGTCACATGGTTCATCAGGTTCGGATGCGGAAATCGCCGCGCGAGCTGCAGTACATGCGACAGGCCGGCGTCATTGTCGATAAAGCCATGCAGGCGACCATCGCGCGAATTGCCGTCGGCGTGCGTCAATGCGACGTGGGCGCCACTCTCATGAGCGAGCTTGCTACCGGGACCCCGGAATTCGGCGGCAGCGCTCCTTTACAAATGCCTTCAATACCGATGAGTCCGGCGGCCTCCGCGCCTCATCTCAAGTGGGTCGACACACCCTATGTGGCGGGAAGTCAAACCAATCTGGAGGTTGGAGCGTTTCGCCGCCGGTATTGTTGTGCTTTGTCCCGAACCGCCTATCTGGGCGTTCCACCGCCCCGGCTTGCGTATACCCACGAAGCGGTTCTGGAGGGCTTCAACGCTGCCTTCGGCGCAATTCGGCCAGGCGTCACTTGCGCGGAAGTTCATTCGGCGTTCACGAGGAGTTTCTCGCCGAAGGGTATTCGCAAGGAGTCGCGCATCGGTTACTCCATCGGGATTGACTGGGCGGATTTCGCATTCAGCCTGCAATCCAACGACCATACTGTCCTCGATACCGACTACACGTTGCATCTGATCATCGGGATATGGGAGAAATCCGACGCATACATTTTCAGCGAGACCATACGCGTTGGAGAAAATGGCGCGGAGAGCTTCTCGACAACGCCGCGCGCTCTCTTTGTTCGGTAGAGAAATGCTCTCCACCTTCACAATCGAGCCGCCGGATGTCAACTGGCGGCAGGTGCAAAAACGCAGTTGCCATCTCAACATCGTCACTCCCGTACGGACCTGGCGGGTGCCCATATGGATCTGCTGCGATCGGCCAAATGACCCATTCCTGCTGCTGATCGGCGGTCAACACGGCGACGAGTACCAAGGATGCGGCATTCTGCTCGAGTTTCTCCAGACGCAATGGGGGAGGCTACACGGAAATGTGATCGTCATTCCGGAGGTGAACCCTCCTGCATTGGAGGCCGGCACGCGCACGTCGCCACTGGATGGTGGCAATCTCAATCGCGCCTTTCCCGGCCGGACGGGCGGCACGATCACCGAGGCAATCGCCCACTTCATCTCCACGGAAATCCTGCCGCTGGTGGATTTCGTAGTGGACATACACTCGGGAGGAGGAGCGTTGGAGGTCCCCCCGAGCGTCATGACCCACTATCTCCCAATTGCCGAAACGTTCCGCGAGACGTTGTCGGCGATGCGGGCGACGGAACTGCCGGTCAGTATTGTGGTGGACGAAGGGCATAAGGACGGAATGCTCGATACTCTGGTCGAGAGCCAGGGTAAGCCTTTCCTTTGCGTGGAAATGGGTGGTGGTCATTTACAAGCCCGGGATATCCGGCTCGGCCTGCGCATGGTCGAAAACCTCATCGCGCGTAGGAACCCGGAGATGGTGGCGCAGCACGTTGCGGATCGACCTTCCGTGGCGCCCCTGTTGCTCGAGGTCCCGGGGCCGGGGCACTATGTGAGGGCGTCCGCGGGCGGGTTGTTTTTTCCGGCGGTGGCCGCAGGTGACACTATCCGGCGAGGCCAGACGATCGGTCGGCTCTATCCGCGAGACCCCACGCCCGGCGATTCTGCAGTTTCGATCACAGCCCCGCTCGACGGCGTTGTCTACGTGGTGCGAGTTTCCGTCCGGGTCGAACCGGGCGATGACTTGATTATTGTCGCGGCACCGGCGCACGCTGCACTTGCAGGCATGTGGGGAACATGATCGTCCGGACGGCGCTCGGTATTGGGATGGCTGTTTGTTTCGGGTTTTTTGCGTCCGCGCGGGTACGCGCCGCTGAGAGCCTGGACGTCGTCATTAAAATTGGCGTGCCCGAACCCCTGTCCGGCTCTCTTGCGGCGCAAGGGACCGACGCCGTCAATGGCGCGAAGTTGGCGGCGCTTGAAATCAACGCAACCGGCGGAGTTTTCGGCCGCAAGCTTGAGGTCCTGGGAATCGACGATGCCTGCGACGCCCAACAAGGCGTGCAAGCGATGTTCAAGCTGATCGACCAGGGCAGCGTCGCGATTGTCGGCGGCTTCTGTTCTGGAGCCACGGTTCCGGAAAGCGACGTTGCCAGGCGCCACGGCGCAATACCGTTCATAGCGACGATTTCCAGCAATCCGAAATTCACCGAGCAGGGGTATGCCAACGTCTTTCGTATTGCGCCACGCGACGATCAGGCTGCGGTTGCAGATGCCTCTTATATCCGCGAAATATTGAAGGCGAAGAAGGTGGCCATACTGCACGACAACACGACCTACTCGAAGTCCGCCGGTGGTTTCGCCAAACGGTATTTCGAGAACAATGGGATCGATGTCGTCTACTTCGATGCATTGACGCCTGCTCAAAGCGATTACAGCTCCGTATTGACGAGGATCAGTACCTACGATCCGGACGTTTTGTACTATTCGGGATACTATCCCGAGTTTGGTGCGCTCGTGCGCCAGTGGGCCGGATTAGGGTTGGAATTCCGGCTTCATGGTGGCGGATCCACATGGGATCCGGTGCTCCTCAAGACTGCGGGTCCCGCGCTGGGCAGTCCCCTGGTGTCTATTACAACAACACCCATGGGCGATTTCTCCCCTGGAGCCGTGAAAATCGCTGACGCGTACCGTCGCCAGTTCGGGACTGCACCGGGGACTTACGCGACGTGGGAATATGACGGGGTGCTCGTTCTGGCGGCGGCGATCAAGTTGGCCGGCTCGACAGATGCGCAAGCCCTCAACAAGGCTCTGCGGCAAGTGGACTACCAGGGGCTGACGGGGCCGATCAAATTCGACGCCAAGGGGGATAGGGGAGATTTCCCATTCATTGCGATCAACGTTCAGCAAGGCAATTTCACTAAAACCGCGCATCTTGCCGGGAATCGATGGATCACAGATTAGGCGCCGAACCTCAAGCCTGCCAGGAGTTGTTCGATAATGCATCTGCTTTATCCGTTTGGACAGTATACGGTCAACGGACTGACGATCGGAGCGTTCTATGCCCTCGTTGCGCTGGGCTACACGATCGTTTACGGCATCGTTCGGCTGATAAACTTTCCGCACGGAGATTTAGCTGCGGTCGGTAGTTTTGTAGGCCTCACGACATTTACGACTGCAACTTCCATCGGCCTGCCACCGCTCCTGGCGGTAGTGTGCGCCTTGCTTGTGCCCATGAGCATCGTTCCGCTCCTGATGGTTGCGGTCTTCAGGATTGTCTATCGGCCGATGTTGAAGCGCAAAGCGATGCTCGGCCTGCTGATCGCAGCCCTGGGTGTTTCCGTCGCCCTCGAGAATTCGCTGCAGCTCATTTATGGCGCAGCTCCTGAAGCCTATCCGAACGTCCTGCCCCAGGTGTCATTCGCCATTGGACGGGTTCACATTACGGTCGCTCAAATCGGTCTCTTTGCCATTTGCATCGGATTGATGGTTGCTCTGCAACTATTCGTGAAATACACGAGTATTGGCGTCGCAATGCGCGCGCTAGCACAGGATCATGACGCAGCGCGCCTCGTAGGGATAAACGTCGATTTCGTCATCGCCGTTGCATTCGGCATCGGCGCGAGCCTTGCAGCGGCGTCGGGCGTCATGATCGGGTTGTATTACGGCCAGATTACCTTTCTCATGGGCTTCTTGCTCGGGCTCAAGGCATTCACAGCTGCCGTTGTCGGTGGCATCGGCAACATTCCCGGCGCGATGTTGGGCGGTCTGGTGATTGGACTGTTGGAGTCCTATTGCACCGGGTACCTGTCCGGTCGCTGGCAGGACGTCTTCGTGTTCGGCGTGCTGATCCTCGTTCTCGTCGTAAGGCCGGCCGGTCTTCTGGGCGAACGAGTGGCAGCGCGGATGTAAGGGCGACCTGTGGCCATCAAACTCGCGAGTCGGCTGCGCAACCACGCCGTTTTCCGCGGCGTGCGCCGAACACTTGGCCGCTATCTTTTTCCTCTCGCCATTCTAATGGCGATGCTGGTTCCGCTGAGCGGCGACTCCTACCTGATCGGGATCGCAACCAGCGTCGCGACCTACCTGATCCTTGGGTTGGGATTGAATATTGTGGTCGGTCTGGCCGGTCTTCTGGATCTCGGTTATGCCGCTTTCTTCGCTATCGGCGCCTACACCAGCGCCATCCTGATCGCGGACTTTCATATGAGTTTTTGGATGACGCTGCTGCCGGCGGTCGCGGCGTCGGCAGTGGCGGGAGCGGTGTTAGGATATCCCACCCTTCGTCTCAGAAGCGACTATCTCGCCGTTGTGACACTTGGTTTTGGGGAGATCGTCAGAACCCTGTTTAACAACACCGATAGCGTGGGGGGGCCGGACGGCATCTGGAATATTCCGCCGCCGGAATTATTTGGCTACGTCCTCAATACCGAGACGGACTTCTTCCTGCTCATCCTGATTCCGGCCATTGGAGTTTGGATGCTCTGCAGGAATCTCACCACCTCCCAGATCGGCCTGGGGTGGCGCGCCCTCCGGGACGATGAGCAGGCCGCGGAGGCCGTCGGCATCCCGACTTTGCGGACGAAATTAACCGCCTATGTCCTCGGAGGGATGGCAGGCGGGCTGGCCGGCGCCTGCTACGCCAGCCGGATGGGAATGATCAATCCCACAAGCTTCACCTATGCCGTATCGTTTCTGGTCATCGATCTGATCATTATCGGGGGAGTTGGGAGTTTGCCCGGTGTTCTGCTGGGCGCCATGCTGGTGATTGGATTACCGGAGGCCCTTCGTGTTGTCGATCGGTATCGGCTGTTGGGCTTCGCTATTGCGATCATCGTTCTGATGTTAGTGCGTCCGCAGGGACTATGGCCGTACAGAGGGCGCAACCGCGTTTCATCCAAAGCTGCCTCGACGGAAGCGCTGCCAACGCGGGTTGTCGCTGTTGCACCACCGTTCAGACGAGAGTTACACGGGAAGGAACCGATACTGCTCGTCGAGGGTTTGCAGCAGCGCTATGGCGGACTCATCGCGGCAGCGGACATTTCATTCGAGGTGCGCGCCGGAGAAATATTCAGCCTGATCGGACCGAACGGCGCAGGCAAGACGACTGTTTTCAACTGCATCACCGGTGTGTCGGCACCGAAAGCCGGTCGCATTCAATTCCAGGGGACCGTGATCAACGGGTACAAGCCCCATCAGGTTGTTGCGAGCGGTCTCGCACGCACGTTTCAGGGCATTCGCCTGTTCCGCCAACTGACGGTTATCGAGAACATCATGGCCGGGGGTTATTCCAGGCGGCAGGTTCCTCTCTGGAGTTGCGCACTTCATGCCCCGTTACAGCGAGCCGCGGAAGAGGCTGCCACCCGGGATGCGGTGTTCTGGATGCAATTTTTCGGCATCGGCCATTTAGCGGAACGGTTGGCGAGTGAGCTTTCCTATGCCGATCAGCGGCGCGTCGAAATGGCCCGCGCCTTGGCCGCACACCCGGCGCTGCTCCTCCTCGATGAGCCCGCGGCGGGCATGAATGGGACCGAGAAGGTCGCTCTAGGTGAGTTGATCCGGAAGATCCGCGACCTCGGCGTCTCGGTGGTCCTGATCGAGCACGACATGGCGCTGGTGATGACGATTTCGGATCGAGTCATGGTGATGGAGCAGGGCAGAATTCTGACGATCGGATTGCCAAACGAGGTCCGCAACGACCCGCGCGTCATCGACGCATACATCGGGCGTGACGAGGTGTCGCGCGAAGGTCAGGATCTTGCCGCAATTTAACAGCAATATGCTCGAGGTGAGCGACCTGGAAATCTGGTATGGGCAAGCCAGAGCGGTGACCGGAGTTTGCTTCACTGTGAGGCCGGCCGAAATCGTGTCCTTGCTCGGTTCGAATGGCGCCGGCAAAACGACCATTCTCCGCGGCCTTTCCGGGCTGGAACGAGTGAAATCGGGGCGTGTGCTCTTCTGTGGGGAAAACATAGTGAACCGCCCTGCCCACCAACTTGTGCGACTGGGCTTGAGTCACGTGCCGGAGGGCCGGCGAGTATTCTGCACACTGACCATCGATGAGAATATCCGCCTCGGCGGATTTATCGATCGCCGTCAAGGTCACCTCATTGCGCGACGCCGTGACCGTGTTTATCAACTTTTTCCGCGCCTGGCTGAGCGACAAAACCAGATGGCGGGCGTGTTATCCGGAGGCGAGCAGCAGATGCTGGCGCTAGGCCGGGCACTGATGGCCGATCCAAAACTCCTGATTCTCGATGAACCGTCGCTGGGCCTTTCTCCGTTGATGACCCAGCTTATCCTGACGACTGTGAAGAATCTGGCGCAGGCTGGCACGGCGGTGCTGCTGATCGAGCAGAATGCGCGCCAGGCTTTGCAATTCTCCTCGCGCGCATATGTGGTGGAGACCGGAAAGATTGCCCTTGAAGGGGAGTCCGCCAGCCTACTGAACGACCCCAAGATCGCCGCGCTGTATCTGGGTGGCGGATGAATGGCAGCGGCGCGACGGGGGCGCCTATTCCTGCCGGCTGGTAGAGACTGTTGCCGAGATCGGCAGCGCCAGACTGATCTTGACGGGATCCAGGACCACCATGGTCTTGAAGGCCTTGATGTCCGAATTTCCGTAAAAGAACTTGCGCGTGAAGCGCTCGTAATCCTCCATGTCGCGAGCGGTAACATACAGAATGAAGTCCATGTCCCCCGTAACATAGAAGCCGCTGACGACTTCAGGTGTGGATTTAATTGCTCGCTTGAACCGGTCGATGATATCCGTCTGCTCGCGCTCCAGTGTCACCAGCACTAGCATCTGGATGGGACGCCCAACGGCTTTCGCCGAGACGATCGAGACATCCGCCTCGATGACTCCTTCGGCACGCAGGCGCTTCAACCGCCGCTGGCAGGCAGTCGGCGATAAGCCGGCCCGTTCGCCGATGACTTCCGCGGAAAGGCGGTTGTTCTTCTGCACAATTTCAAGAATGCGCACATCGATTTGATCTAGTTCCATGGCAATATGGCTGCTGGTTTATAACAATTGGGGATGCACTTACGGTAACGTGCAGATGGACCCTGCTCCCGAGGAATCGTTGACTTGCCCATTTGAGCATTCGGGCACAACAAGGACGCTCATCTCGCCCGCCAATCTTCCAGGATCAACCCATCAATCCGCGCGAATTCACCTCCGTTGGACGTGACCATGACGAGGCCGCGGCGCAGCGCGGTTCCGGCGATCATGACATCGTAGGGGCCGATGGGTGTGCCGCGTTTGGCCAGCGCGGCACGAACGGCGGCCGTGGCGGTCGCATCTTCCGGCTCATAGGAAAATACGTGCAGGTCCTGTAGCAAGGAACGAATCATCGGCTCGATCTTGCGTGCGCGGGCGGGATTGAGCACCAACCCGTACTCAATTTCCATCGCGGTGACCGTACAGATCGCCGTATCGCCCTTGCTCGTGGCTTTCAAGCGTGCGAGAACGGCTGGAACGCCGCGGGTAAAATCACTCACCACGGTGGTATCGAGCAGATACCTCACCTGAACGGGTCCTGTGCGGGCTCAGCGAGCTTCGCGCGATGCGACTCGAAGGGCGCAAATTTGGGATCGCCTTGCCACTGCAACACCGCCTCGGACCATTCTTGAGAGTGGGTTTCCTTCTCAAGCAGTTCCTCCACCGCCTTGCGGATGAGGGCATTGCGTGTCAATTTTCGGCGCTTCGCCAAGCGCTTGAGCGCTGCCCCGATCTCGCTGTCGAGATAGATATTGAAATTCATCTGCGATCTCTCCTCTCCCGACATAACTGCTCATAGGTTATATCAAGTAGGGGTTCAGCGCAATGGCGGCAATCTGACGGTTGATCTTCATCGTGTTCACCGCTTCCTCCAGGATCCATTTTCCTCCGTGGTCAGACACGGTCATCGTGCCGTCAATCATGACGGTAGACCTCTCTCCGTCGGCACCGGGTCCGGTGTTGGGTCGACCAGCTACAACGCGTACCCGCGTACCCACGGCCGTACTGGAGCACCTGGGCACCTGGGTCCCCAAGTCGGGGGGGTGCCACCGGACTTGGCGACACTGCGCGCGTTTTATTCCGTTGCGCCACGCGTTCTGTACCGGCACCAACAGATTGCGCTCGACGTGCTGGGTCTGATCCGATTCGATGCGAAAGCCGACTCGCCCCGAGTCTTGCAGGCGCTCTGTGAGAAGGTACGCGCGGCGTCGATGCCGATCAGCTCTTGTCGGAGACGCGTGTCATTCCCTATGAACGTCGCTACGTACTGCCCCCGCTTTACGATGACGCCTTGATAAGAGTTTCATTCCGGCGAATGGTAAAAAGCGAGGGCGGCTTCCATGGACGGAAATTTATGTAAAATATAGCGTTCACAATGTTCGAGCAACTCTTTGAGTCGCGCGAGGCGTCAGGGAGCCCGGGGTTCCTGCAGGAACTCCAAGTTCGTCATGCCATCCTCGTATTTGTAGCCGCGTCGCGAATCGCGGCCTTCAGGAGTCCTGCCCGTTTTGCCGTCAATGCGGCGGCCGCACGGTTCAACGGCCCTTGAATATCGGCACGCGCTTCTCTTCAAAGGCAGTCAGACCTTCCACGAAATCCCGCGTCTCGAATATCTGCCGTGCTCGCTCGAATGCTTCATCGAGCGGGGCCCGATTTTCAAACGGCGAAGCGCCCCGCATCAGTTGCTTCGCTGCCGCCAGCGCCAACGGCTGCTTGCCGGCGATCTTCTGCGCGATGTCACCCGCACACTCCATTACTTGGCGCGCAGGCACGACGCGATTTACAAAGCCGTGCTGTTCCAGCTTCTGGGCGGACCACATATCCCCGGTGAACAATAACTCACTAGCCAGTTTCCGGGGAAGTACACGCGCGACAATTGCCGCTGAGACGGGCCCGAAACCCACATAATTCGCGTGCCCATCACCAATCAATGCATCGTCGGATGCAGACGACGACGTCTGCCAGACAGCAAAGCTCGAAACCGCCAGCCACTGCGGTGCCATTCACGGCGGCGATAATCGGTCGGCGGAATTCCTGTAGCTGGTGAAACATGGCGGGTGCGCGAGTGGAGAATCGTTCGCGCAATTGCGGTTCAGTCCCCCAACGTTTCAGCTGCTTGATGTCCGCCCCGACGCAGAATGCCCGTCCCACGCCTGTCAGAATGAGAACCCGCACGTCGTTATCCTTGTCGGCATCGGACAGAGCGTCTGCCAACGATTCGATCATGTCCACCGTGATGGCATTGAGCGCCTCCGGACGGTTCATCGTGACCGTGGCGATATGGTCCTTCTTATCGTACAGAATGGGCTGATTCACACTAGGCTCCCATTTCAAGCAACGTTTGCGAGTATGTCGGCCAACACGTCGGGCTCATCCAACATAATATCGTGCCCGCACGGTACGTCGATCTTGTCCCAATCGTTGTCGGCTTTGATGGATGCGTAGGATCGAAAGCCCAGTTGCTCATAGCCGGGCCATCCGGTTGCGCGCACGTAAATCTTTTTTGGAACCGTCCGCCAGGCACCTGTTAGTATGACGGGATCGCAAAAGGATGCGAGCGGATGCGGTGTACTCAGGCGATCCGCTCGCTCAAGATGCGAAGAGTGGGTGCCGAAAGAAGCAGCGGGGAACGCAGGACACACCTCACCGCCACACGCCGCCGCCATCTTCGCCGCGGACCTCCGCGATAAAGGGGTCGCGGCAGTGGCCGCCGATGCCTTTGCGGTGTCGGCATCGCCGAACGCGGTACGCATTTGTCTCGGCGGCCCGACGGATCGCGCCGCGTGCCGCCAAGCGCTCAAGATCGTCGAAGAGGCGGTTGGAGCTGTGCCGCTTCGCGGCGCCATCTAAGTTCGTTAAACTGCACGCGGAGGGCCAAGCCGGCCTGCAATCAGTGTCTATTCACCCCGTGTAATTCAATGGCGAGACCCCCAAATCCCGATGTGCATCGCCGACTGCTGGAAGCCGGGCAAGAACTCTTTATAACGCGCGGCTTCAACGGCTGCGGCGTCCAGGAAATCACCGCTGAGGCGGGAATCCCCAAGGGCTCGTTTTATAGCTATTTTACGACCAAAGAAGCGTTCGCGGTCGCGGTGCTCGAAGAATATTGGAACGGCGTGGAGAAGAAGTTCGGCGGAATCCTGCGCGATGCAACCCTAAAGCCTGTGGATCGGGTGATGCGATACTTCAAGGCTCTCTCGGACGACAAGGCTCGATCTAAGTACGCCTATGGGTGCTTGATCGGTAACCTTGCATTGGAGGTTTCGGATTCGAGTGCTGAAACCCGCTCGAAGCTAGCCGATATTTTTCAGCGTTGGGAGCGCCCAATCATAGTCTGTTTGAGGGAAGCTCAGGCAAAAAAGGAACTTGCGCCTGACCGCGACATTCAGGACCTCGCCTCGGTGGTCATCGAGAGCTGGGAAGGCGCGGTGATGCGGGCAAAAGTGGAGCAGCGGCGCGCGCCCTTACGGCGTTTCGAAGACATCGTTTTGCCAAATCTGTTAACAAATCAAGATTTCTCTTGATTAATAAGCGACTGGTCGGCTATAAATAGGACGCCTACTAAAAGATTACGAGGTTGTCCCATGAACGAGCCCATCGATCGCGCCGCACTCTATGCTGATCCGAAGAATCCCGTTCTGCCACCGACGGGTTTTTTACTCGACAAGACACGCGCTGCTCTCGTGGTCGTCGATCCCCAAAATGATTTCCTGAGTCCGCAAGGCGTAAGCTGGCCCTTCTTCGGGGCCAGCATTACCGAGAACAAAACGGTGCCGAATCTCGCCAGGCTGTTCGCGGCGTCGAAGGCTGCCGACATTACGGTTGCGATATCGCCGCATTACTACTATCCGTCGGATCACGCTTGGACGTTTGGCGGTCCGCTGGAAAAGTTCATGCACCAGATTGACATGTTCGGTCGGCAGGGAGCCCTATCTCTGGAAAAGTTTGAGGGATCCGGCGCCGACTTCCTCGAAGAGTACAAGCAATATATTCTCGACGGCAAAACCTTCGTGGCCTCTCCCCATAAAGTCTACGGACCTGAGACCAGCGATCTCATCTTGCAGCTCCGTAAGCGCGGAGTGTCGCAGGTCATACTCGCCGGAATGGCGGCAAACCTCTGCATCGAAAGCCATCTTCGCGAACTCATTGAGCAGGGATTCGAGGTGGTTGTAGTGAAGGACGCGACGGCCGGACCACGGGCTCCCGAAGGTGACGGTTACCTTGCGGCTCTCATCAACTTTCGCTTTTTGGCGCATGCGATATGGACTACGGCGCAAGCTGTCAACGAACTCACGAACTCATCAGTTTCACGAACCTGAAGGACGCCCTATGGACCGCATCGATGTCATCGAACTAATTGCCGGCGCACGAAGAGCCAAGGGACTGAAATGGGCCGACATCGCAGTTAAGCTCGAAAAAAGCAAAGAGTGGGTGACTGCGGCGTGTCTCGGTCAGATGACATTCAGTGCTGAACAGGCCGCGGCTCTCTCAGATCTACTCGATCTGCCCGGCGAGGCAGCAGCAATCCTGCAAACCCCGCCTTATCGTGGATCATTGCCGACGGCCGTGCCCACCGATCCGCTGATATATAGATTCTACGAGCTCGTCAGCGTGTACGGAACCACCTTCAAAGAGCTGATCCATGAGGAGTTTGGGGATGGCATCATGAGTGCCATCGACTTCCGCATGAATCTCACCAGAGAAACCGATCCCCAAGGCGATCGTGTGAAAATTGTCATGAGTGGCAAGTTTTTGCCTTATAAGGTGTATTGAACCTCGCCATAGGTCCACAGCCGAGGTGGCGGACACGGGTAGTCCGGCAACGCTAGCAACGATATCGCGCTAACGCCGCTGGGCATATCCGGACCTTTAGAGTCCTATTTCACTGAGTCCGGGATGATCGTCCGGGCGACGCCCTAATGGCCACCGGAACTTACGCTCTGATTCTTGGATTGGCAGGTCGTCGATGCAGGCGAAGCGCTGTCGCATCAAACCATCGTCGCCAAACTCCCAGTTCTCGTTACCGTAAGAGCGAAACCAGTTACCGGAGTCGTCGTGCCACTCGTAGGCGTAACGGACCGCGATGCGATTGCCGCCGAATGCCCACAGTTCCTTGACCAGCCGGTAATTGAGTTCCTTGCTCCATTTGCGCTCGAGAAACGCCTGTGCTTCCTGGCGACTGTGAATGAACTCCGCGCGGTTGCGCCATTGGGTGTCCAGAGAGTAAGCCGACGCCACCTTGGCAGGGTCGCGTGTATTCCAACCATCTTCTGCAAGCCGAACTTTTTCTTGGGCGGTCGGGCATTGTGTTGGATTGACATTGAGGTCTCCGATGGGTTTGGGTTAAAGGCTTAAAATGGCTTGGCGGGCAACTAATTTGTCATGCTGGGATGAAGTGGCATCACTCGTCCCGATCGCCCGCCATGCTTTCGAAGTAACTCGCCACTGCGATGACATCGTCGTCGCCCAGACGAGCGGCTACTGGCCCCATCAATGGGCTCGAGCGATCTTTCCTTTGAAACTCACGAAGTGCATTCGACAGATACGCACCGGACTGGCCTGCCAAGTACGGGATGGCGTACAACTCGCCACTTCCGTCCGGACCATGGCAGTTATCACAGGCTTGCAACTGTTTCGACTCATCGCCCACCCGCGCCAATAATTTGCCGCGAGCGAGAATCCATGAATCTTTCAAACTTGCGGAGGTCGGCGCGGCGCTCGGAGACTGCGAGGCATAGTAGGCCGCCACGTCCTGCCGAGTCTGCTCGTTGAGATTCCTTGCGAACATTCGCATAACACCGTTGTTGCGCGTGCCATCGGCGAACAGCGTGAGTTGTGACGCCAAGTATATGGCGGACTGACCGGCAATCCGCGGCATGGCGTCCTCGGGCCGGCCGGCGCCATTGCGTTGATGGAATGGAGAACATGTTTTGGCGACATCGGCGCCTCGCTGAATCGCGTCGTGGTCCGGAGGGGAGGCCCAACACAGATCACCGGCAGTCGCGATATTGAGTAAGGCGATCATGAAGAGGCATGGCGACCGGTAAGAGCCTGACAGTTTCCTCAAGCGTCGACCAGTCGGCCGGGATTTTTGAGATACTTCGATTTCAGAGCATCGATTGCCCAGTAGGTCAACGCGCCGACCGTTCCGGTCGGGTTCCAGGAGGCGTTCCGCGGAAAGGCCGATCCCCCAATGACAAAGACATTATGCACGTCCCAGCACTGCAGGTACGGGTTGAGGACGCTCGTGTGCGGATCGTGACCGATGACGCCGCCGCCGCCGTTGTGCGTCGTTTGGTACTGAGTGACGGTGCATGGACCTTTCCGGGCGCTGCCGGCAACTTCCTTGGCGTCCATTGCTTTGCCTATTTCAACTCCCTTTTTGGTGACGAAATCGGCCATGCGCAGGTCATTCGCTGGAAAATCGAAGGCGATCCGTAGCAGTGGCTGACCCCATGCGTCCTTGTACGTCGGATCGAGGTCGAGGTAATTCTGCTTCTGCGACATGGAGCTACCGTGCAGGTTCAATATGACCGAGTCGTTATAGTGCTTAACCACCGCCTGCTTCCACTTTGCACCCCACCTCGGTGTCGCCGGCGGCACCGGATGATAGCGGATGGGTCGGCCGTTGGTGTTCACGGCGCCGATGTACGCTCCACCGATGAATCCGTGCTTGGAGTGATCGAAATTGTCTCCGGCAAAGTCATTGATGAGCGTGCCGGAGGCCCCGGCAGCCATGAAGGGATTGATGTTCACGTTTTCGTCGAAGAAAGCTGTCACCGAACTCATGGTTTGGTATGCATAGTTGCGGCCCATTACACCGCGGCCTGACGCGGGATCGTAGGGCCTACCGATCTTCGACAAGAGCAACCGGCGGACGTTATTGAGCGCAAAGGAAGAGGTTATGACGAGCGAGGCGGGTTGCTCGAAGTCACGTCCGGCGCTGTCGATATAGGTAACGCCAGTCGCCTTTTTACCGGTGGAATCGAGGTTAATGCACTGAACCTGACACCCGGTGCGGAGTTCGAAGTTCTTATTCTTCATGAGCACCGGCAGAATGATCGTTTGCGGGACAGATTTGGCGCAGTGTTCACATGCGAACCGCTCGCAAAACCCACAAAAGACGCAGGCATTCAGCGAGACGCCTTCCGGGTTAGTGTAAGGCTGGCTCAGGTTGGAGGAGGGCTGCGGGAATGGCTGATCCGAAAGGTATTGCTTCAGTGTTTCGCGGCGCACGACATTGACTTGGAACGATTCGAGCAGTAGCGAAGCATCGCGACCATTGTCTTTAGAGTCAGCCAGTAGGGAAGTCGCAATGGCCTTGAAGAGCCGCCGCAATTCAGGGTCAGAGAAACGCCGTCGCGCGTGTCGAATCAAATCGACGCTGAGCAACGGGGCCAGTGCGATTGACTGGCCGGGTGGAGGCTGATTGACGCTCTCGAACATTGGTGCGCTAATGGCACGTAGGATCCACGGCTGTCGAAGTTCGGGGGACGCGACAGCGCCGAGCATGAAGCCAATTCCACGCTGCGACAACACTTTCAGGGCGATTTGGAACTCTTGATCGTCCAACGGGCCCACTGAAATGCGCACGGTGCGCCGCCCGATGATGGATGCACTAAGTCTTGACAGATGACACGATTCGGTCCGAAGTGGCATCGTCCAAGGCGACGATCACGGTAAGTCCAGGGCCGAACAAACTTGCAGAGACGTCTTCGATTTCCCGACGCGCATCGTCATCCGCCGGGTCGAGCCCATCAATCGTTAACACTAGTCGGTACTGGGCGCTCTGTGAGACCCGTGACAGCCAGGTGCGCGCTTCTTCTCGCGTCACTGGCCACGACAACGACCGATATAGAGTATCCGCCAGTGATTGTATAAGTCCGTATCCCGCACCGCCCTCGACATAGAGCGTGGCAATGGACTCATGTTGCGCGGTACGCAAAGCTACCTCCCGCAAGACGTTGCTCTTGCCCGCAAAGGGCGCGCCTTCAAGCAGGACCAGCTTGGTGCCATTCAATACTTGGCGGAACGCTTGCGCGGTAGCCTTCCTTGGAATCAGAAAGTCATCAACGAATGGCCGCCCCGGCTCATCCCGGGAGGCGCTGAGTTCGGCCAACGTTTCCATAGTTGTATGACGAATGGTCTGCATCCATACCGCCGCGTTCCCATTAACGTCTCAATCGCTTGCTTCATGTCGGTGCTTGCGACGCGGGCCGAATTCGTCACTAAAGCCTGAAATTCCTATTCCGACGGCTGTGACGCATGCTACGGCTTGCCACTGTAAGTCTCGATGAAGCGCAAGTCCGCGCCGTTGGTTACGATGACCAGCGGAGGGGACGGATTTAAAACCCGTGCGTACGACAACCCCTGGGCGTCGTCCTCCTGGGTCAACGGAACACCAGCGCGCTTAAGCTCGAGCACGGCAAGTGGGCGATCGCCTTCGTATAGGATGATATCGGAGCGTGCCTCCGCGCGAGACGCTTCGGCGCCATCTATTTCAATCACCTTCCTTCCGAAGGTGAACGAGAATTTTGTCTGATGGCGAGTGGACTGAGGCCCGAGCCATGGGAAAGCTCGCGCGATTGCGTGGTGAATCTCGGCTTCAAGATCCGCTTCGGTTGGCGCAGTTGTCAGTGTTTTCGTTGTCATAGTGGGATGCCGCAGCCGATGAACCGACTGAACAACGCGATGTAATTGTCCGAGACATGGCGGTATGCGATCCCTCCGGTCTTTCCGTACCGAAAGTGACGCGCCGCGAGTAAGTTGTTCTTAAAGGTTTCGAAGTGAGTGCCATCGGCTGCTGCCGACTCGCCGGTGCCCCTGCGTCGCTACCGCGATCCTCGGCCAGAACCTGTATCACATAGGGGACTAGAATGTCCGCCCAAGAGCAGGCATTCAGCTGCAACGAAAACAAACGGTCAGCGCGCGATAAGCGCTTTCAACGAAAGCAAGTCGCGCTCCACCCATTCTGCATCGGCCTCAAATTTGGCGTCGGACATGCCCGGCTGCCGAAACAGCGTGAGAAGCACTTCGGCGCCGTCCCCGTTCGGGATGATTCTCATCGGGATGCAGATCTTCGGACCGATGCCGACATCGACATAGTGATCCATGACGCCAAACACATTGTGATCCGTGAACTTTATCGTGATCGGCCCTTCAGGGCCTTCAGCCTTCCATACTTCTCCGTCCTTCGCGAGTGACGATTTGCTGAGACCAGAAGCCCATTCTGGAAAGTCTTCGGGTCGCCAAATGGCCTCATAGACGTCGTTCCAGTTTCGGTTGATCGAGATGCTGATCGTTCTGGCCTCAAGCATTGCGGTCTCCATTTCGAGGGCGGTCCAGTCGGGTTGTCCTAATCTTGAAACCTGTATGTTGCAGGTGATCCACAGTCTCCAGTCAAGGCACATATTTGCGCCAGTCTCACGTCAAGGAACATTCCCGGGAGGCGTAACTCGTTGTAAGTATTCGATTGCGCTTCGTGGGCAGTCGCATAGTGAGGGAACACCGACACATCCCATCTCAGGAAATCATTTGATGACATTGTGGACATTATCTAGTGAGATCCACAAGCGGGCAAAACGCATTGAAATCCCGCGGAGACTTAGTCTGCCGTACGCAGCTTTGCTACCCGATCCGCGGTGAGAGTTGCATCGTTCGCACCAAAGCGCCTAACAACGTATTTGGCGACACTCGCAATTTCGGCGTCGCTGAAGGTGCTGCCGAACGCCGGCATGTCCGCCGCATCGCTCGAGAAGTGGCGTTGCGCGCCGCGAATAATGACCTGGGCGACGTTGTTCGCCGTGGGATCGTTGACGGCACGCGTTCCAGTGAGCGTCGCGAAGGGAATCACCGGGCTCACTCCCGTCCATCCGTGACATCCGGCACAGGCGCCTTCATATACAGCCTTGCCGTGCGGCTCATAATTGGCAGCCACGCCTTCCGAATGCGACATTGAGGCCGGAGTGGCTTTGGGTTCGGGTAGGTCGGAGGCGGCGACGCCCGACACTGAACGCAGGTAGGTCACCATGGCGGTGATGTCGCTGGGCTTCAGGTGACTCAAGCTTTCGTCCACCGCTTCGGCCATCGGGCCGGATGCCGTTCCCCGGCCGTCGGCATGACCCATCGAGAGATAACGGGTGAGATCAGCATCGCTCCACGCACCCACACCGCTGTGTTGATCGGGTGTGATGTTGTAGGCGCGCCAGCCGGCCTGCACGGCGCCCGCGAACTTCTGACGATTGTTGAGCGCGAAGAACAGATTGCGCGGCGTGTGGCACTCGCCGCAGTGCTCCATCGCTTCGACGAGATAGGCACCTCGATTCCATTCGGCACTGCGTTCGACGTTAGGCTCGTAGCGTTTGTCAGGATTGAACAGAACGGACCAGATACTCATGAGGCGGCGTTGATTGAACGGGAACGCCAGAGTATTTCGCGGCGCCAGCGCGTGCAGCGGCTTGAGTGAGAAGAGATACGCTTTGATCGCCAACGCATCGGCATCCGACATGGACGTGTAACTCGCGTAGGGCATCGCGGGATACAGGCGGGTATTCCCGCGGCCGATTCCTTTGTGCACGGCGTCCAGGAAATTCGCGTCCGTATAGCTGCCGATTCCCGTTTCGACGTCTGGCGTGATATTGGTCGAGTACATGGTGCCAAAAGGCAGGACGAAAGCTCGTCCGCCCGCGAACGGCACGCCGTCCTTGGCTGTATGACAAACGACGCAGTCGGCGGCGCGGGTCAAGTATTCACCCCGCTCGATCAAACTTGCGGACTTGAGTTCAGCAGGTACACCGGTGGGATCCTGTTCGTGATAGGCGGACAACGCCACTCGTTTACCGCCGGCAAACGCAGTGGGTCCAGGTCCCAACGCGATATACGCGGAGACGACGATGGCAATTCCAACGATGAATGCCAGAGCTGACAAAATCGGATATGCGGCGCGTCCGTATTGAGTTGCGCTATTCATGCCGAATTCTTTGTTGAAAGCTCGTGACGGTCGATTGGCAATCGGCGCAGTCGGACTCCCGTCGCCGCAAAGAGTGCGTTCGCCAGTGCTGGGGCCGCTGCCGCTGTGCCCGCTTCGCCGATGCCGCCTGGAGCCTCGCCGCTCTTGACGAGATGAACCTCGATCTTGGGCGTCTCATTGATCCGCAGCATGCGGTAATCGTGGAAGTTGCTTTGTTGTATCCGACCCTTGCGGATGTCGATTTTCCCGTAGAGCGCAGCGGTTAGTCCGAACACCAGCCCGCCCTGCAGTTGCGCGATGACGGTGTCGGGATTCACGATGATTCCACTGTCAACCGCCGACACGACGCGTGTCACGCGGATTTCGCCTTGCTCATCGACTTCCGCCTCCACGACGGTCGCGATGAAGCTCCCGAAAGCTCCCGAAAGGGAGACCCCGCGGCCTGAGCGGGCTGCTCCCGGGGCGCCCCAGCCGGCCTTCTCGGCGGCCAATTTCAAGACCGCCTGAAATCGGGGCGCCTTCTCGAGATGGGCGTGGCGAAACGCGACCGGATCCACGCGGGCTTTCTTCGCCAATTCGTCCATGAAACTTTCGATGGCGAAGACGTTGTTGTTGGGTCCCACACCGCGCCAGAAGCCCGTCGGTACGGCGGGAGGCTCGTCTCTGACGTACTCGACTCGAAGATTGGGAATGTCGTAGGGGATGTCCGCGCCGCTATCGATCGCATCGATGTCGATGCCTTTCTGGAACGCGGGCGGCAGCCAACGGGCGATTACGGAGGAGCCTGTGATTCGGTGTTTCCAACCGACGATGCGTCCGTTGGAAACGCTTGCCGACAGTCGATCAAGATACACTGGCCGATAGAGGTCGTGCTGCATATCTTCCTCTCGCGTCCATACGACCTTGACTGGCCCATCGACTCGTTTGGCGATCTGCACGGATTTCTCGACGCCGTCGGTTTCGAGACGACGCCCGAAGCCTCCACCGATCAAATGATTGTGAACGGTTACTTTATCGAGCGGTAAGCCAGTAAGTTTGGCCGCCGCCGCCTGGGCCCGCGAGAGCACCTGAGTGCCGACCCAAACCTCGCAACTGGTGGGCGTCACATGGACTGTGCAGTTCATAGGTTCCATCGTGGCATGCGCGAGGAAAGGCAACTCATATTCCGCTTCGAACAAATCGCCTTGCCTGAGCCCTTTAGCAAAGTCTCCGGCATTCTTGGCGATTGCACCGTCCTTTTCGCTCGCCGCGCGCGTCTGGATCCATACGTCGGCCGAGGAGACTGTCGCGTTGCGGCCGTCGTTCCAGGTGATGTTGAGCGCAGCCAGGCCTTGCTTCGCGGCCCACATATGATCGCCGACGACGGCGACAAAATCGTCGAACACCAAGATTTGCCTCACGCCGGCGAGTGCTTTGGCTTTGGTGTCATCGACCTGACCTACCTTGCCCCCGAACACTGGGGAGGAGGCGAGCGTCGCAAATTGGACGCCTGTCGGCATGGCATCGATGCCATAGAGCACTTTGCCGTTAACCTTGTCCGGGGTGTCCAATCGCTTGAGTGGCCTTCCGATCAGCCGGAAGTCCTTCGGATCCTTGAGGGTGACCTCTTTAGGAGGAGATAACGCAGCAGCACGATCAACGAGCTCGCCATAACTCCCATGACGACCGCTCGGTCCGTGAGTCACGACTCCGTTTTCGGTCTTGATCGACGCCGCATCGAGCTTCCACTGCTGGGCAGCTGCTTGTACCAATAGAGCCCGAGCGCTGGCGGCCGCCTTACGCAACGGCAGCCAAAAGGCGCGGATAGAATTGGAATTGCCCGTCACTTGCAGGCCAAACACCGGGTTGCCGTATAGCTTGTCGCTAGGCGGTGCGGCCTCTAAGGTGACGTGATCAAAATCGGCATCGAGTTCTTCGGCCAAGATCATCGCGACCGATGTATATACCCCTTGACCCATTTCGACCTGAGGCATAATCAAGGTCACTTTCCCGTGGCCGTCGATTCGAATGAAGGCATCGGGGGCAAATAGTGTTTTCTCTTTTGACGCGGCGCCTGCCGTCGGCAAACGGAAGCCCACTAGCAAGACTCCCCCTAGAGCCATGCCGGACTCGAGAAACGCTCGCCGGCTTAACCCACCCGCGTGCCGCGAAATCGATTTTAGATCTGCTGAATCAGTCATAGTCGATGCTCCCTTCGAGTCACACCGCTTGCGCGGCTTCCTTGATCGCATCCCGAATGCGGACATACGTGCCGCAGCGGCAAATATTGCCAGCCATTGCAGCATCGATGTCAGCATCTGTTGGCTTCGGCGTGACTCTCAAGAGCGCGCTTGCAGACATAATCTGGCCGGACTGACAGTACCCGCACTGTATAACTTCCAAATCAAGCCACGCCTTTTGAATGCTGGCGCCGGTAGGTGTTTTACCCACGGCTTCAATGGTCGTGATGGGACGCTCGCCGATACTACCGATTGGCAGCACGCAGGAGCGCACCGCGTTATCGTCGAGATGCACGGTACAGGCGCCGCACTGCGCAATGCCGCAACCGAATTTCGTGCCTGTCAGGCCGATCAAATCCCTTAAGACCCACAAGAGTGGCATATTCGGCGGAGCATCGACTGATCGGGTTTCGCCGTTAATCTTAAGAGCGATCATGTGCTACCTCATTGGAACAAAAACAGACAAAGGCGCGCAATGCAATAAGTAGAGATCGCGCACAAAACACCCGTGCGAACTCAGACGCTATATCCGCGACGAAAAGCCTACGGTGGGCTGAATCCAATCGCGCGGCTCGCAAAGGTGCCGCACGTCCTGCCACCAACTCGGACAGTGTATATGCACTGCCAGTATAGTGCATAGACACAATACGCGTTGTCAATCACTATCGTTCGAAACTTGTCTGAACCACCGGCCCGTCGATCCCCTCGAATCCGCACAGAACGGTTCAACCCGTTACTGTGGGTGTGAAGCACACGGTCAGAGGCTCGCCGCGTCAGCTGACCGGTCGGAACACGAATTCGTTTCTCCGTTGGAAGGAGGTCCCGCGAGTCTTGAGTCAGGCAGGTCGCCGACAATGCATGACGCAACGCTTGCGGGCAGTAACGCTCAGGGTTTTGTGCTCGGAGCTACCGTTCTATCAGATGATGGAGCTCAACACGTGAGAGGGCAGCTTCGCTGCTTGAAACTGCCTTCTCTAGTTGAAGGCGCTTAGGTACCTTTCGGGTTGTTGAGCTTGGCGACAAACGCGTCACCAAACGCATCCGAGGAGAAAGGTTGCTGACCACTCACCAGTTCGCCGTCTTGAACCACGTTGACCTGCCATGCGCCGACTCTGTCGACATGTGCGCCAGCCTGAGCAAGAGCATCCGCCGCATAAAACAGTACCGAGCCGCCTAGTTGGCCGGAAGCCCCCTCGATCGCATGCTCTTCACCCGATGAAAACACGGTCAGATGATAACCCGCGTAAGGCCAGCCTGAAGCCAACTGCGCAGCAGCGGTCAGATCGCCGGCTACCATCGCCTTGCGAAACGCTACTGGATCGGACAGCGTGGACAATAACGCAGTCGGACCATGACAAATGATTCCGGTCGGCTTACTGGCGTCGTGGAAGGCAGTCAAAATCTGCCCCAGCGTCTTATCCGCCACTAAATCTTGCATCGGCGCGTGCCCGCCGGGGATGAAGATACCAACGTAATCGCTTGTACCTGCGCTCAACACTGCTTTGAGCGTTTTCGGCTTCTGAAGGGCCTTTAAGTTTTCTAGAAAGTTAATGGCCTGTGCTCGAGTGGCATCGTTGCCGCCAAAAAACATTTTGTCGTTTGATACCGGATCAAACGTGGTGGGTTCGCCGGAGGGATCGGCAAAGACCGGCGTGTAACCCGCATCGATGAGTTTCGACAGCGGAATCGCCAGTTCGTCCAGATAGTAGCCTGTGTGATACGCCTTGCCGTCGCGCAAATCAAGGACGTGAGCGCTCGACAGTATGACTAGCACCTTGCCGCGACTCTGCACCAACCGAGCTGAGGACAATCGCCAAAGCATCGGCGTGGACAGAATTAGCGCAGCTTCCCTGGCATCTGCACGTGGAACAAGACCGGTGCCTGGAAGAGCTAGTTGCTCGGAGAGAGCATCATCCTAAACCGGCAGATTTGACAAAGTGCATACGCACAGACAGGACGGTGTCGGCCGGATGGCCTCTTGTCCGTCTCGCCAACTCCAGCAGGAGACAACATTTTATGCGAAACTACACGAAGATCTATATCAACGGAGAATGGGTATCCCCACTCGGAGGTAACACCGTTGACATCATCAATCCGGCGACCGAGAAACCGGCGGGGCAAATTGTTCTCGCGACTACGCGTGACGTCGACCGCGCCGTAGCGGCGGCACGCGCTGCCTTTAAGACTTTTTCGACAAGTACGCGTGAAGAGCGTATTACGCTGCTGAAAAGCATCATCGCGGTGTATTCTTCTCGGCGGCAGGACCTTGCGGCGGCGCTCACAGAGGAGCTAGGGGCACCTGCCAAGTTCGCATTCGACCTGCAAGCGGGGGTCGGCTTGCTGCACCTTCAAACGGCAATCGAGGCGCTCAAGCATTTTCCGTTCGAGCATCCCCAGGGCCCGAGGACAACTGTGCGTCGCGAGCCAATCGGGGTTATCGGAATGATCACACCTTGGAACTGGCCCATCAACCAGATCATGTGCAAGATCGTCCCCGCGCTCGCGACAGGGAACACGATGGTTCACAAACCATCGGAAGTGACCCCCTTCACCGCCCATATCATTGCGGAGATCCTGCATGCGGCTGGCGTGCCCAAGGGCGTTTACAATCTGGTCGATGGTAGTGGTCCCGAAGTCGGAGTTGCGATCTCGGCGCACCGCGGTGTCGACATGGTCTCGTTCACCGGGTCGACGGCTGCTGGCATCGACGTTGCCAAGCGCGCCGCCGACACCGTTAAGCGAGTACACCAGGAACTGGGCGGCAAGTCACCAAACGTCGTGCTCGAAGACGCTAATCTAGAAAAGGCAGTCACCGAAAGCATCTATCGATTAATGCTCAATAGTGGGCAAACCTGCCACGCCCCGACCCGTCTCCTTGTCCCCGTAAGCAAGTTAGAGGAAGCGACGGCGATCGCGGCGAAGGTCACGAAGTCACTTCGCGTCGGCGATCCGAACACGGATGTGTATCTCGGACCTGTTTCGTCTCGGCGGCAATGGGAGCGCATCCAGGCCATGATCAAAAAGGGCATCGAGGAAGGTGCGAGAGTCGTCGTGGGCGGCGAGGGCCGGCCCGACGGTCTCGATGTCGGCTACTACGTAAAGCCGACCGTCTTTGCGGAGGTGACGAACACCATGACCATCGCGCGCGAGGAAATATTTGGCCCGGTGCTCTGCATTTTCGGCTATCGCGACGAAGAGGAAGCCGTGACGTTGGCTAACGACACGATCTACGGGCTGAGTGCCTACGTCCAATCGGCGAGCGGGGAGCGGGCCGCTGCGTTTGCCGCGCGGATCGAAGCAGGAATGGTTTATCTCAATGGAGCCGATGAGGATGCCGAAGCGCCGTTCGGCGGCTACAAGATGTCGGGCAACGGCCGCGAATGGGGCGAGATCGCGTTCGGCGATTTTCTCGAAACCAAAGCTGTCATCCACCGCGAGGTGGCGTAACGCCTGCCGACCAAGACCCATCAACGAGCGACTAACCGTGAAATTGGAGCATCCCCTATGAAGGCCTATCAAGTTCTGGAATTCGGCACACCCATCGTTCCGCGGCAAGTGCCCGATCCCGTACCGACCGGCGCAGAAGTGGTGGTGGATGTCGGAGCATGCGGGCTCTGCCATTCGGATGTCCATTTCCAACAAGGCTATCTCGGTCTCGGCGGCGATCAAAAGCTGCCTCTCGCGGCGCTTGGGGTGCCACTGCCCGCCACGTTTGGTCATGAAATCGTCGGCTGGATTAGTGCGTTCGGACCGGACTCCGAGCTCAAACCAACCGACATAGGGCGGATGGTCATCGCCTACCCCTGGCTGGGGTGCGGCCACTGTCCCGCCTGTCGTGCCGGTCGCGACAATGAATGTCCGACGCCTCAATCGATTGGCATGCAGCGCCCGGGAGGCCACGGAGAGAAGGTCGTGGTGCGCGAGGCCAAGTATCTCGTCGACGCCGCGGGCATCGATCCGACCATTGCTGGAATCTTCGCCTGCTGTGGATTGACGGCCTACGCGGCACTCGCCAAGGTGCTTCGCCGCGACGGTTGGGTGGGGATCATCGGTATGGGAGGAGTGGGGTTGATGGCGCTGTCGATTGCCAAAGGAACCGGTTTCGGGCACATCGCCTCGATTGACATCGACGATGCCAAGCTCAGGCTCGCCCGCGAGTACGGGGCGGATCTCATCATCAATAGCCGCTCCGAAAATGCTGCGGCCAGGCTTAAAAGGGAAACGACGGATACCGGCTTGACGGCGGTGGTCGATTTCGTGGGTTCGGACCAAACCGTGAATCTCGCGCTCGAATCGCTGAGCAATGGCGGTACTTACGTAGGCGTTGGTCTCTTCGGCGGCACGCTGAGCGTGCCAACAGCATTGCTGAATGCACGCCAACTGACCTTGCGCGGCTCGTATGTTGGTAACCCTCAAGAACTTCGAGAGCTCGTTGGCCATGTCCGCGCCGGTCGCATTCGACCAATTCCCGTCAGGACAGACTCGATCGACAAAATCAATGAGGGGCTTTCAGATCTACGCTCTGGGAAGGTAGTGGGTCGGATCGTTCACTTACACCGCCCCCCGGTGTAAGCCAAGGGGCGAAGATAGCAAGACGTTGACTACTATGTGCATACGCACGTATAGTTGAGTGCATGAGTGACATCGTTCAACTTACGGCTTGCAATTGTTTCGCTACCCGGCAGGCGGCGCGGCATATTACCCGGCTCTTTGAGAAACACCTGGACGGTGCGCACCTGACCAGCGCTCAGTTTTCGATTATCGTATCGCTCGACGAGAAAAAAGAGATGAGCATGAATGAGCTATCGGCGGCTCTGGTGATGGATCGAACCACGTTGCTGCGTGCTTTAAAGCCCTTGCAGCGCGATGGCCTCTTGAAGAGTCAACCCAACAAACAGGATACACGGCAATTGCTGTTGTCCTTGTCGCGAGAAGGTCAGCACCGACTCAGGATTGCCGCACGACTCTGGCAAGATGCTCAAAGGGAGTTCGAAGAGCGGGTGGGAGCGTCGCGCGCTGCCCGCATGCGCCGCGATTTGTTAGCGGTGAGCCGGTCAGCCTAGGATTTCTGCAGGCGCCCGCGTTATCTAATAACGTTCCCGGCGCGCTCGATGTAAGGCAGACGAAACGGCCCAAACGCACTGTCAGCGGCTAATTTCCGCCGATCGCATAGCCTGGCCGCTCTCGGCGACTATCGACACGTCCATCCGTCTCGCGACGTGTCTTCATGCATGCACCGGCGTGAGGGGCGGCGGATACTCACCGACGGATTGCCCGTTCGGCTTGATCCTGAACCATAGCGCATAAAGCGCGGGCAAGAATATCAGTGTCAATATGGTGCCCCCGACAGTACCGCCGATTAGGGTGTAGGCAAGGGACGCCCAAAACACCGACGTCGTGAGTGGAATAAACGCCAAGACAGCGGCCAGCGCCGTTAAGATTACCGGCCGAGCGCGTTGCACGGTGGCCTCCACGACCGCATGAAACGGATCGAGTCCCTTATGTTCATTCGCGTGAATCTGACCTATCAAGATGAGCGTATTGCGCATAATGATTCCGGCCAGCCCGAAAAAGCCCAAGATGGCGTTGAATCCAAACGGCTGTTCAAAGATAAGCAACGTCGGCACCATTCCGACGATCGCCAACGGCGCAGTCAAAATCACCATGGTCATCGCGGAAAAGGAGCGCACCTGAAATATGATCACGGTCAGCATCAGAACCAGCATCAGCGGAAAGATGGGCGCCAGCGCCGCATTGGCCTTGCCGGCTTCTTCGATCGAACCCGCCATCTCAATGCGATAGTCCGGTGGTAGGATGGAGGCGATCGGTTGAATGGCGGCTTGGATCTCCATTGATACGTTGGGCGGTTGTACGTCCTCGCTGATGTCGCCGCGCACGGTAATCGTCGGTGTCCGATCACGGCGGTGCATGATCGGATCTTCCATGCGCACCTCAACGCTGCCGAATTGCTGAAGCGGTACGCGCTGTCCCGCGCTTCCTGTGAGAGTGAACGCCCCGAGGCTCGCGGGGTCGAGCCGCTCGACCCCGGCGCTCCTTGCCACGACTTCGACTGTGCGAATGTCTTCGCGCACCTGGGTGACGGGAACCCCAGTCAGTAAGAATTGGAGTTGCTCCGCGGCATCATGGGAGGTGAGTCCGATCGACGCCAATCGGTTCTGATCGAGGACAAAATGGGCGCTCGGAACGCGCTCCATCCAATCCGTATTGACCGTACGCATGTGCGAGTTCTTGAGCATCACCTGGCGAACCTGTTCCGCAACGGCTCGTACCTTCGCGACGTCCGGTCCCATGACGCGAAAAGCCACGGGAAACGGAGGATAGGGGCCGAAAACAATTTGTGTTGCGCGTACCCGCGCTTCCGGTGCGAGACCGGCGGCCGCGGCCTCGCGAACCCGGTTCTTAAGGGCATCCCGAGCCTTTTCGTTCGGCGTTAAAATCACAATTTTCGCAAATGCGGGATCAGGAAGCTCCGGCGAGATCGCCAAAAAGAAGCGGGGAGCTCCTTGGCCGATGTAACTGGTAATGATTTTGGCCTCTGGCTGTTTCTTAAGCCACGCCTCGACTTTTGCCGTCGCTGCGCTGGTCTGTTCGATGCTCGTGCCTTCCGGCATCTGTACCTCAACAAGAACCTCAGGTCGGTCAGATAGGGGAAAGAATTGCTGTTTCAACAAGCTCATCCCAAACACCGCCACCAGGAATACGCCGACGACCGTCACGACGACCTTCAACTTGTGGGTTACCGCCCCACTGATAAGGCTACGCAGCTGGTTGTAACGCGGTGTCCCATAGATGGCGGCGTGTCCCCCCTCAATGGGTTTGATGTTCGGGAGTAGTTTCACGCCGAGATAGGGTGTAAAGGCGCCTGCCACCAGCCAAGAAATGATAAGGGCAAAAGCGACGATCCAAAATATGTTGCCCGCGTATTCTCCGGCAGTCGATGCGGCAAAACCCACGGGCATCAAACCGAGTGCAGTGACTAGCGCGCCCGCAAGACGAGGC
>WNFN01259232.1_pt1 | contig 35636 bp, 24 predicted proteins | sample 5400161 | NCBI WGS metagenome assembly WNFN01 (sample SAMN13153353, study PRJNA577476) | soil metagenome | isolation source: 80 cm saprolite on Douglas fir-dominated hillslope | place: USA:California | collected 2013-09-17 | reverse complement strand
CCGCTGATGCCGAAGCGCACCTCCTTCCCTTCCATGTTCCCGCCGGACTGAACCCGACTATTTCGGAAATCCACTCCAGCGAGATGGGGATCCAATCGTTGTTCGGAGTGATGTACGAAGGTCAATCCGCAGCCGAAGAGCAGCAACATCACGGAGTAGAAAAGCCATCCCTGCCGAGGTTGGCCGACCATCCTGCCGAAGGTGTTCGTCAATGCCGCCGGCAGGAGCACGATAGCCAACAGTTCGATAAAGTTTGAGAGCGGCGTGGGGTTCTCATATGGATGTGCACCATTCGCGTTAAAGAAACCGCCTCCATTCGTGCCAAGATTCTTGATGATCTCCAGCGCGGCTACAGGACCCTGCGGTATGACCTGCTGCGCGTCCTCGAGGGTGGTGGCGACCGTGTACTGCCTGAAGTTCATCGGAACGCCCTGCCAGACGAGAAGCAAGGCGCCCACCAATGCTCCCGGCAACAGGATCCACAGCAGTGAGCGTGTCAGATCAACCCAAAAGTTGCCGAGCGCCTCGGAGTGTTGTCTGCTAAGTCCGCGGATGAACGCAATACCGACGGCTAAGCCCGCAGCGCCGGCTAGAAAGTTCTGCGCGCAGAGCCCCACCATCTGACTGAAATAGCTCATCGTGTTCTCGCCAGCGTAGGCCTGCCATGTAGTCGTAGTCGAGAAGCTGATCGCTGTATTCAGAGCCAGGTCTGGAGATAACGGCGTCGTGTGGTACTGAGGGAAGAACCAGGGAAGAAATTGCTGCATTCTGAGAATGCCATACAGGAGGAGCGTGCCGACAAAGCCAAAGAACACGAAACACGTCGCATACTCCTTGCCGGGCATCTCCGCATCAGGATCAACCCCAGTAATTCGATAAATAATTCGCTCAAGAGGAAGGCATAAACGATCAAGTACGGTCCTCTTCCTGGAAAAGACCCGTTCCATGTACCTGCCCAAGGGCTTCACCATGACAGTTACGATAACGATAAACAACACGTATTGAATCACGCTGAAAAGATCCACCGGTCCTGCTCACGAACAGATTTAACCCAAAGCCGCTATCTTCTTGCGGACATTCTCGATCCGCTTCTTACCTCGATGAATCCTGGACAAAAAGCTCGACGGCGCATCGGAAACAGTTCCGGTCCGGAAGTCCCGTACGGAACTCAACGCATCCAGCCCAGATTCCGGTATTCCGACCCACGAACCGATTTGCTTTCCGCGTGCTTTGTCGGAAGCGAGAGCCAGCCGAGAAGCAGCTCCAGAACCCTCATGCCTTTATGAACTCCTTAGGATTCCTTCAGGCGTTTCTTATCGTCGGTTCCTTACCATTTGCGAACACTTTGCCAGGCGCGACAGATTGTTCTCTTACCCTTTGAAGCCCGGACGCCACCTGCTAGACCGATGAACAATGGAACCATTCTCGTGGTCGACGACGAATCGCAAATCCGTCGCGTCTTGCGAGCGACGCTTTCCAGTAACGGCTACGACGTCGTAGAGGCGAAGGGCGGCCAGGAGGCCATTGACATGGTCATCCGGGAGCGCCCGAATCTGATTCTTTTGGATGTAAACATGCCGGGTATGAGCGGGCTGGAGGCCTGCAGCAAGATTCGCTTGTCTTATGAAGGACCGATCATCATGGTAACGGTCCGCAACTCCGAACAAGATAAAATTGTCGCCCTGGATGCGGGGGCGGACGATTACGTCGTAAAACCGTTCGCGATCGGAGAACTCCTGGCGCGCATTCGAGCTGCTCTGAGACGCTTTTCTTCCGGGGAGCCGCTTCCGAAGATCGACACTCCGGAATTGAGGATCGATCTCGAGAGAAGAATCGTGGACGTTCGTGGTCAGAGAGTTCACCTGACTCCGAAAGAATTCGACGTCTTGCGCGCTCTCGTGATTCAACAAAGGAAGCCGCTTACGCATAAGAGGGTGTTGCAAACTGTCTGGGGGCCGGACCACGGCGAAGAAACGGAGAACCTTCGCGTGGTAATAAACCAGCTGCGCAAGAAGCTCGAGAAAGATCCGGCGCATCCCCGTTATATCTTGACCGAGCCCTGGCTGGGATACCGATTTCAGCCGCCAAGCGTGGACTCCGAAAAACGCTCACCCCGTAAATCGTGAACCCTCAACGCAGCGCATGAAGGGTATCGAGCTCCAGATTCAGTTCCAAAACATTGACGCGCGGTTCCCCAAGGAACCCCAGGTCGCGATCCTTTGTATGTTTCCGCACAAGCGTGCGAACGTCGTCTTCGTTGATGCCGCTCGAATGAGCAACACGAGCAATTTGGAATTCGGCGGCGGCAGGGGAGATATCTGGGTCTAGGCCAGAGCCCGAGGCAGTCACCAAGTCAACCGGGATCGGAACATTGGGATTCTCAGACTGGAGCTTTTGTACATCACTCCTGACTCGTTCGATCAGAAGCTTGTTTGTGGGGCCTAGGTTGGAGCCACTGCTGGAAGTCGGATCGTATCCGGTTCCGGCGCTAGAGGGCCGCGAATGGAAATAACGCGGCTCCGCGAAGGATTGGCCGATAATTCTCGATCCTACAATTTTGCCGTTTCTCTCGATCAATTGTCCGTTGGCCCGGCCGGGAAACAACACCTGAGCCAAACCTGTGATTGCCAGCGGGTACAGGACTCCAAACATCACCGTTGTAACCAGAGTGAACCACAGAGCGATCAGAAAATTCTTTTTCATAACGTCCTCAAACCACCCGAAGATACGTCAGCAGTACGTCGATAAACTTGATTCCAATAAAAGGAGCCACAATGCCTCCAACGCCGTAAATCAACAGGTTCCGCTGCAACAGAGCCGCCGCGCCAAGGGGCCGGTACCGCACGCCGCGCAGAGCGAGTGGGATTAAGGCGATGATGATCAGCGCGTTGAAAATTACGGCGGAAAGGATAGCAGACTCGGGCGTGCGAAGGTGCATCACGTTGAGGGCACCTAGAACGGGAAAGGCTCCGGCAAACATTGCGGGGATAATGGCGAAGTACTTTGCTACATCGTTCGCGACCGAAAACGTAGTTAACGCCCCGCGCGTAATCAGGAGCTGCTTACCGATTTCCACGATTTCAATCAGCTTCGTAGGGTTGGAATCGAGGTCGACCATGTTTCCGGCTTCTTTCGCGGCTTGCGTGCCGGTGTTCATTGCTACTCCGACATCCGCCTGAGCAAGCGCCGGCGCGTCATTCGTACCGTCGCCGGTCATGGCCACGAGTTTTCCTTTGGCCTGCTCCCGCTTAATCAGCGCCATCTTGTCTTCCGGCTTGGCTTCCGCGAGGAAATCGTCGACCCCCGCTTGCCGGGCGATTGCTGCCGCGGTCAGCGGGTTGTCACCGGTGATCATCATCGTGCGAATTCCCATCGCGCGGAGATGGTCGAAGCGCTCCTTCATTCCCCCTTTCACGATGTCGGTAAGAGCGATCGCGCCCAAGACGCGGCCGCTCTCTGCAACCAGCAGTGGTGTTCCACCCGCGTTCGAAATTTCTCGAACACAGACCTGCAGTTCCGCCGGGATGCCATTCCCGTGATTGCTGGTCAAGCGGCTGATGGCCTCCAGAGCGCCTTTCCGGATTACGCGGCCGTCGAGGTCCACGCCGGACATTCTCGTTTGTGCGGAGAATGGGATGAAAGTGGCCGTGTGGGTGGAAAGGTCGCGTCCGCGGAGGTGGTAGCGCTCCTTTGCCAACACCACGATCGACCGTCCTTCGGGAGTTTCGTCGGCAAGGGAGGAAAGCTGCGCGGCATCGGCGAGATAAGCCTCTTCTACGCCGGGCGCAGGAAAGAATTGGGTAGCCGCGCGGTTCCCCAGCGTGATCGTTCCCGTTTTATCGAGCAGCAGCACATCCACGTCGCCTGACGCTTCGACAGCGCGCCCGGACATCGCGATCACGTTTCGCTGAATCATGCGGTCCATCCCAGCGATGCCGATCGCAGAGAGCAATCCCCCGATTGTCGTAGGTATCAGGCACACTAGAAGCGAGACCAAAACGAAGATGTTTTGCGGCGCGCCGGAATAGATCGCGAACGGCTGGAGCGTGACGACCGCCAGCAAAAAGATGATCGTTAATCCCGCCAGGAGAATATTCAGCGCAATTTCGTTCGGAGTCTTCTGCCGCGAAGCTCCCTCGACGAGCTTGATCATGCGGTCCAGAAAGGTCTCGCCCGGATTCGAAGTGATGCGCACCTTGATTTCATCGGAAAGGACTCGCGTTCCGCCTGTGACAGCGGAGCGATCGCCGCCGGATTCCCTGATTACCGGAGCGGACTCGCCCGTGATCGCTGATTCGTCTACGGACGCCACGCCTTCGATGACCTCGCCATCTCCGGGGACGAAATCCCCTGCGGTGACAACGACGATGTCTCCGGAGCGCAGCTGCGAACTGGGCACACATTCTGTATTGCCGCTGCTACGCAAGCGGTGGGCTTGCGTCTCCGCGCGCGCTTTGCGCAACGTGTCAGCCTGCGCCTTGCCGCGGCCTTCAGCCATGGCTTCCGCAAAATTAGCAAAGAGAACCGTGAACCACAGCCAAAGGGTGATTTGCAGTCCAAATCCAAACTGTCCGGCATGGTGAAAGGCGTTCCAAACGAGTTGAATCGTTGTGAGAAGCGCGCCGACCTCCACGACAAACATCACCGGGTTCTTGACCATCGTCCGCGGGTTCAGCTTGCGAAACGAGTCCACCACGGCCCGCGACAGAATGGCGCTATCGGCGAGCGATTTTTTCCGTATTTGACCGATTTGAGCGACTGGGTCCATAGACACCTCAGAAAACCTTGCCTGCGTTCATCAGCAGGTGTTCGAGAATTGGCCCGAGACTCAGAGCCGGGAAAAATGTAAGGGCGCCCACGATTAGAATGGTGGAGACCAGTAAGCCGGCGAACAAACCGCCCGTCACGGGGAACGTGCCTGCCGACGCGGGAACGGTCTTCTTTTTCGCCAGACTTCCGGCGATGGCGAGCACCGGAATGATCATGAAGAATCGGCCGAGGAGTTGTGCGGTGGCGGTCGTCGTGTTGTACCACATCGTGTTCACGTTCAACCCTGCGAAGGCCGAACCGTTATTGCCAGTCGAAGAAACGTAGGCGTAAAGGATCTGCGATAGTCCATGCGGTCCCGGATTCGTAATGCTAGAAGTCCCGTAAGGTTTAACAACGGAGATCGCGGAAAAGGTGAGAATTGTGAACGTCAAAATCAGAACAGCAAGCATGGCCATCTTGACGTCGTAGGCCTCGATCTTTTTCCCAAGGTATTCCGGCGTTCGACCCACCATCAACCCGGCAATAAATACGGCGAGAACCACAAAGACGAAGATGCCGTACAGACCGGCACCTACTCCGCCGAAAACCACTTCCCCTAACATGATGTTGATCAACGGAATCATTCCGCCAAGCGGCGTATAGGAATCGTGCATGCTGTTTACCGCGCCGCAGCTGGCATCCGTCGTTACCGTGGCAAACAACGTGGAATTCGCGATGCCGAAGCGCACTTCCTTGCTTTCCATGTTTCCGCCGGACTGCAGCGCGCTGGCCCGCTGGTCCGTGTCGGCCAAGAGTGGATTGCCTTTGGCTTCTGCCCAGTAGGCTGTGGTCACACCGGCAAGGAACAAGAAGGCCATGGCCGCCCACACCGCCCAGCCGTGGCGCTGCGAGCCCGTCATCCGGCCGAGGGTGTAGGTCAGCCCGGACGGAATCGCAAAAATCAGCACCATTTCAAGAAAATTCGAGAAGGGAGTGGGATTTTCAAAAGGGTGCGCGCTGTTCGCATTGAAAAAGCCACCGCCGTTGGTGCCGAACTCCTTGATTACCTCCTGCGAGGCCACCGGCCCTTGCGCAATCACCTGCTGCGTCACAGTTTGCGCGGTGGTCTTGCCGTCTGCGCCCGTGACCTGCGCTGTGTACGGCTGAATCAGCTCGACAGTGGTATAGGGCTTCAAATTCTGCACAACGCCCTGGGACACCAGGACCAGGGAACCCACCAAGCAAACCGGCAGCAGAACCCACAGCAGACAGCGCGTGGTGTCCACCCAGAAGTTTCCGAGCTTGTCCGTTTCCTTTCGGGCGATGCCGCGAATCACCACAATGGCCAACACGATGCCAACCGCGGCGGAAGCGAAGTTGTGATAAGCCAGGCCCGCCATCTGCGTGAGATAGCTCATCGTGCTCTCACCGCTGTAAGCCTGCCAATTCGTGTTGGTTGTGAATGAGGCCGCGGTGCCGAAGGCTAAGGCCGGATCAACATTGGCGAACTTTTGCGGATTGAACGGCAGCCATTTTTGTGTGCGCTCGATGATGTAGAGAAGCGCCATGGAAACGCCGCTGAACAGAAGCATGGCTATCGCGTATTCCGTCCAGCGCATCTCGCGCTTTTCGTCGATGCCGGTCAGCCGATACACCAACCGTTCGATGGGGCGGAGGATCGGATCGAGAAACGTCTTCTCGCGGTTGAACACTCGCGTCATGAACACGCCCATAGGTTTCGTTACTAGGGCGATCACCAACAAATACAATCCAATTTGAAACCAGCCATTCGCGGTCATGGGCTAGAACTCCTCCGCCTTCAAGAGGGCATAGAGCAAATACCCCAAGAGAAGCGAGCAAATCACCAACAGTGCCGCATCGCCTGCATGCATACGCTCACTCCTATTTCAAGCGTTCGCATCCGCGAACGTAGACAATTCCCAGTGCGAAAAAAGAGACGGTCGCTGCGATAAAAATTATGTCCAACATGCGTCTCGGCCTCCTCAAGTCAAATCATGCCGCAAGTACCGGCTTCCCGGGCCTAATCCCGCATCTCCGACATCGGCAGAAATGTTGTTCGTCCGAGGCATCAAAATTTCACGAGGATCGACAAGTTGATCCGGTTCTCGATCTTCTTCAAATCAGGCGTAAAACCCGGCACAAATGCTCCCGGCGACCCGCAAATATTTTCGACGATAGGAGCAGTCGGACAGGACGGTGTAACTCCTCCAGGTCCCGAGAAGTAGGGCGTATTCGCCGCGCGGTGATCAAACTCCCCGCGAAAAGTAATGTACTGGCTGGGCATGTAGTCAAATGTTCCGGAAGCGTCCCATGCCTTGAACTGGTCCCCGGGATTTTCCGTAAAGTAGGGCGTGCCCGAAGCCGCCGTCGCTCCATTGATCGGCGGGAGTAGCACGAGGTAGCGACCCGGATTGTTGATTTTGCCGCCACCTAACGTCAAACCATAGTGGTCGTGGTCGAACCAAAAGCGGTTGTACACCATAAAGCCAAGGAAACTTTGCTTCGGACCCTTGGCAGAATTGCCCCAGCAGCTCACGCCACCGCCGTGTTCGCATCCTATGTCGCCGGTCAGAGAGAAAGCCGCTTTGCTGAGAAAACTCTCCTGGTTGTCCAAATATTTGATCTCGATACTGTCATCGCTGTGGTAGCGGATACGGCCCGGAACTCCCAGGGCCTCTTCACCTAGAGCGTATTGATTTCCGAGCACGGACAGCCAGCCGGTCGGCCGCCACAGGAGCTGCAACCCAAATCCCGGCCGACCGTTGAACCGTCCGTAGGACTGCCATCTCTGCACGCGCACGCCGTTGAAAAACCACGGCGTATTCGAAGAGACGTACGACGGCTGATACGCCCAGTTGTCGAATTGGTAGTAGCTGAAAAGGCCGATGTAGGACATGAAGATTCCCGCATCCACGTTGATCCCATGCAATGCGTTGAAATGGTAGCCACCGTAGGCTTCAGAAATATACCGGTATGCATTGTCTAGCTGCCACTGACCGCGCGCCGGACTGGCGTCGTTGCGCGGGGTCGTCTGCGAATACATGCCAAACTGCGTCATCAGGCGGGCGCGCACATTGTCGTAGTGGAAGTCGCCACCAACCCCGAGCTGGGTCACTTGCACTTCGCCGTGCCGGAAGACCTCGCTCGATCCGCCAATGGTGTCATCCTTGGGATGGTTGAAACTGTAGTTGTAATCCACGTCGGCCCTGATCTCTGGCGTAAAAAAACTCGTGGCGTAAGGCGTGTCTTTGGTGCGTGAGTTGCCATTCAGCCAGGTGAAATCGGCAAACGCAAAGGGATCGGACTTTCCGGGTTTGGCAGCGCCCGATTTGCCCTTTTCCGTAGCTTGCGGCCCGACCACTGCCACCCGATCATTGGAACGAGAGTCTGAGTTCGCCGGCGTTGCTCCGGCGGCGATACCCGGAGTCGCCGCTGCAACATCCGATGCGGTTGGGCTCGCTGAAGAGAGCTGCGCAGCAGACGCATCCGCGGCAGGAGATGTCGAGGCGTTACCCTTGGACTCAAGGTCGGCGACGCGCTTTTCCAGTTCCTCCACACGGTCCAGCAGCCAACGCTCGCGCTCCGTTAATGGCGCGGGCGCATCGACCTTCGCCGCCACTCGCTTGGCCGGAGTTTCGCTGTTGCCGTTATCATCCGTAGATGCAAAAACGGGAACTGCACTTCCGTAACAAATTGCGACCAACACTAGCGAGACAACTCTTTTTAGCCCCAAAATGAGCATTCCTCTCTCCTAACCTCTCTTCCGCAAGCTCAGTGAACTCGCGATCTTTGCTACGCAATCCGTTCGGACTCATTCCAACCAATCCCGCGACGCCGGGACAGCCCTGCCATCCTCGCAGCCCGGTGTGAGGTTACGTCCGAGCGATCACCTCTTTCCGCAGTCTTCCAGGAACCCATGACATAGGGCGCTTGTTCTCCTGTGTCCCAGTGCTTTGTCCATCCATTGGGGGACGAGGTGTCTTCTTCCCATTCCCGTCTCGCATCCACTGACACAGGACGTAAATGTAGAAAGCGCATGCCAGCAAACAAGTCGTTGCTAAAACAATCAGAGTCATTGTCCCGCGGGACAAGGCATGCGATTCGGTTCGCTCCTCTTGACTCAAACCGATTTAACGAACGGAATCGCCCCTGGAACAAAACACCATAGCGAATCACGCCTGAGAAAGTCCTGAGAGGTTTGTAAAGAATCTATAAGATTCGCCATGCATAGCATGACAAAGACAGGCACTTAACGGGATGTCCGTTCGATCCAGACTTTAATGCGCCATTCAATAAACCCATGCGAGCGATTCGTTCTTTAGTGGAAACGCTCACGACTTCTTTATAGCTGTTCTTCTACCGTCCACCTACAACTGTGCGCGTCCGAATTTGCGTGCACGAGAATCGGGGGACCTCGCGATGTTGGGCAAACTACCTACAGTCTTTATTGCGCTCTTGTTATCCGCGCCGTGGGCCATCGGGCAATCGACTTTCGGAGACATCCTCGGGGTTGTTAAGGATCCCAGTCAGGGGATAGTGCTCGCAGCACAGGTTGTGCTCACACGAGTCGAGGATAAGTCGGAGCATTCGGCTACGACCGACGCCGACGGCGCCTTCCATTTCGTCAATCTCAGGCCAGGCCACTACGATCTTCTGATCAGCGCCCCGGATTTCGCGGAATTCAAGATATCTTCTGCTCAGCTGGATGCCCGTCAAACGATTCGCTTCGACGTAGCCCTCAAATTGGCTTCCGCGGCGCAGACCATCGAAGTCGGGGGTGAGTCAGGTCCGGTGATAAATACGGAGAATGCCACGATCGGAGACTCAAAAAGCTTCCAGCAAATCACGAGTCTGCCTGTGAACTATCGCGGCACGACCACGAGTCCTCTTGCCATGCTAGCCACGGTTCCGGGCGCGCAGCAGGATGCCAACGGCAACGTTTCGGTGGGCGGCGGCCTCCCGTCACAAGTGCAATATTCCGTCGATGGCTCTTCCACCGTTAACATTCGGCAGAACGGCGCGCTCGGCAACATGAATCCCTCCTCCGAATTGATTGGGGAATTCAAGGTCACCCAGTTCAACAATAACGCCGAGTTCGCCCAACTCGGCGACGTTACGATCAGCACAAAGAGCGGAACCGAGCAGTTCCATGGCAGTCTGTTCGAGTACACCCAGAACAGCGCTTTGGATGCGGCGGTGTGGGGCTCGAATATCAACGGCACAACGCTAAAACCCCACAAAGTATTCCATACGTTTGGAGGGAGCCTGGGCGGGCCGCTGCAGATTCCTAAGCTAACACACGGAAAGCCCAAGACATTTTTCTTCGCTGATTACGAAGGCAATCGCAAGCGATTCTCCACGCCGCTGTTCCTCTTCGTGCCGATTGCCGCCATGCGCACGGGCGACTTCTCGGCCCTCCTTCCCACTCAGATCCTGGATCCCTTTAAGCTGGATCCTATTACCCATCAGCCCACGCCCTATCCCTTGAACAGAATTCCCAGCGGCAACCAATGCACCATCTCTCAGGATTGTATTAACCCCGTCGCCGCCAACCTGCTAAACAATTACCTTCCCGCCCCGAACATCCAAAACGGTGCCGCGAATTTTGGTGTCACGGCCAACTACCTGCAGCAAATAGCCACTCCCAGCAATACCAATGGCTACGACGTTCGCATCGACCGTACCCTCACTGCCAAGCAAGCCCTCTTCGTGCGCTGGAGCTGGAAGCGCCTCAATTCGCAGTCGCTCACCGACAGCTTTCTTAACACGGTGAATAATTTCTTGCCGACAGACACCGACTTGGAGAACAACAAAAATCTCATCGTTTCGCACAATTACGCGATATCCGATCATCTGGTCAACGAGGCCCGCTTCGGGCTTTCTTACTATCAACTGCAAGTGAGTTTCCCCATTCAGGGCGCCACCACCATTTCCACCCTGGGATTGCAGGGCTTGGATATCAGCGACCATCCCACCACGTCCGCTTTCCCGACTTTCAACTTCAGCGACGACATTGGCAACTATTCACCGATTGGCCGGGACAAGGCGGGAACCACTAAATCGCAGACGATCCAATTTGCCGACAATCTGACCTGGATCAAGGGCAGGCATACGATGAAATTCGGCGCCGACGTGCGTCGCGTCGCGTACGTGGACCTCGAGAGCTTCGGTGGCTCCAATGATTTCGGCGCTTTCACGTTTGACCAGGGCATTTTCACCGGCAATGCGTTTGCCAATCTGCTTCTAGGCCTGCCAACGAAAACCTACATCGCCCAGTCCGGTCCTGACGTTCACGCCCATACGATTCAAACCGGCGTCTACGCGCAGGACGAATGGCGCTTCAACGACAGGCTCACCTTGACCTTTGGGCTGCGCTGGCAGGCGTTGCCGCCTTTCGTCAGCGATCTGGCGAATCTAACCGCCTTTGACGTGCGCAATGGCGGCATCATCATTCCAGCCGGAAACCAGCCGCGCGCAGGTTTCCTCGAGAGTATCAATACTTGTGTTGCGGGCAGTGGCATCCCATGCGGCACCGCCACGCAAGCGGACGCGGCCCTGGGTTGCGTTCCCGTCAACGCCGCACTGCCCTGTGCACCTGTCGAACAGGCGAGCAGCGTGGGTCTTGGCCCTGGTCTGCGACAATTCTACAAAAAGGACTTCCAGCCCCGGCTGGGTTTTGCCTATCGCCCTTTCGGAAACAGTAAGACCGTCGTACGCGGAGGGTTGGGCATTTTCACTATGACCAACCTCGGTCAACTCTCGTTCAATACAACGAATATTGATGTTGCCGTCGTGCGCACAACTTTGAATCCCGACATTAACGGCAATCCGACCTATCAGTTCCCCAGCGTCCGAACTCCGGATAACCCTTCGCTCATCGCCGGTACCGGCGACTTTTATCAAAACACTCTCACCGATTACCGCGATCCGCAGTCCGCGCAATGGAATTTGACTGTGGAGCGCGAACTCTTTCGCGATATCACCTTGCGTGAGAGCTACGTCGGTATGAACTCCTACCGCATGAGTCAGACCGTCGACCTGAATCAAGTCCAGCCCAGCACGATTTCACCCAACCCGAACCCCAAGCCCTATCCCAATTGGGGCAGAATTCTCTCCACCGCAAGCCAGCCACGTCTGGGCCAAAAATCTCGGCAATGTCGGCGGCGATGCACCGACCAGCTTCAATCCCGAAGTAATCTACGGAACCCCAGTTGCCAATCGCTTCGATCTCGCGGCGAACCGGGGTAATGTCGCCCAGACCCGTCGTCACCGCCTCCTCGTTTCTGCTGTGTACGATGTTCCCGCGGGAAGGAATCGCAAATTTCTCGGTCATATGAACCAGTTTTCAGAGGCGGTTCTCGGAGGCTGGTCTGTCAGCACGGTCAGCCTGTGGGAAACGGGTTCGTATCTGACGCCAACGACCAGTTCGAGCTACGACCCGGGGAACCTGAATCTTTCTTATCGCGGAGCCTTCCAGCGCCCGGACTGCGTCGGCAACGGCAGCATCGCAAATGACGGTACCGGTAGCATGTTCAACATCAATGCTTTCAATCCGATTCCTTCAGAACCAATTGGAAACTGTAAGACATTTCATCTGACCGAGCGGATGCGTCTTCGCTTTGAAGGCACTTTCACCAATCTGCTGAACCATCCAAACTTCGCTCCGCCTCCAACGAATGTCACGGCATCATCGTTCGGCCAGGTCCAGAGCGTTCAGACCGCGGAGAACAGCGGAAACCGAACTGGCCAACTTTCGTTGCGGCTCGACTTCTAGACCTGCCCTGACAGGCTGCTTGAACTCAATCCGAAACGAATCCCTGCCAGACCTATCGTGCAGATTGTGCTCGGCCTAGCATCCGAGTGCTAACCTCGTCAAATTCACACACCAGCGCGTCGCTATTCCTCCCAGCGACCGTCGCGGCGTCTATCTCGGTCCCTAGCAATATGACCGTTGCAAGATCGGCGCTGCACGGAAGGCAGAATTTATCCGTCCTTCCTGGCAGCTCCAAGAGTTCCGTAACACGGCCACACACACTACATTGGCCACTCAAAGCCTGTTCAGTCATCTCCATATGGAATGAACCTGCCTTTCCTTTCTCGGCGTGCCTTGTCCCAATATTGCGGGCGCGTCGATAAGCGGTTTCCCGGGAACCTAAGGCTTGCCGAATCACAGTTAAATCGTAAGAAATGGCGCGTCAGAAAGTCCTGACCAGTTCATTAGGAAACTGTGAGCTTCCAGCGTGGGCTAACGCGTTGAATTCCGGAGATGGGCGAGCGCAATTTCCGACAACTTGTGTTTCGGTCCTCCAGCCGGTAATGCGAATCGGCGATACGCCGCATTCGAATTTTGCATTTGCCTTGGCGCGGAACGAAGCGTCACTATCTCGCCAGAAGTAAGGCTATTCGACAACTCCTCTATTCCAAGGTTCCCGGGACCTCTTGCCCAAGGAGAAGAGCAACATGAAAAAGCGATCGTTGATTCCCATGATGATCTTCCTGACGTGTTTTCCACTCGTAGCGCAAGCCGGACAAAATACAGCTGCGGCCCACGATCATGCCTCCGACGCACGAAAGGCTCCTAAGACTGCAACCAGCATTCCGGGCCAGGTCGGCAGCGAGGGCAGGACCTTCACGGCCGACAAGGACAGCAGAATTTGGATGGTCAGCAACCCGGAGACGCTAAGCGGTATCGACGGGCGCCACGTAAAAGTAAAAGCGCACGTGGACCCGGCTCGGAACCAACTTCGCATCGTATCGGTTAGCGCCATTGCGGAACAACGGGCCGGCATAAAGCTCGACGACGCTGCCTTTAGAAGGTAATCGACACGCTAACGACAGAATAGGACCTCGTACTTGCTCGGCACGCCGTGGACAAGCGTCCTCCGCACTTTGCCCATCAAGTTTAGGCCACGCCTTTTCCCAAGCGCGTTGCGGGTCCCCTATTCAGGGTTTACACTGTAAATAGAAGACTTCCACAAATGCGCGTATCAGAACTCCCGCGACCGAGTCCCGAGCGGCTCCTGAAGCAGGTGCAAGCCGAGGAAAGCAAGCGCTGGGGAGCGAAACTCAAGATCTTTCTGGGCTATGCTCCGGGCGTAGGCAAGTCGTATCGCATGCTGGATGAAGCCCGACGGCGGCACGAGCGTGGTGAAGATGTGATCGTAGGTGCTGTTCAGGGCCGACAATCCGAAGAGCTTCAGGCGCTCTTGCACAAGCTAGAGATGATTCCGCCGCTGCAGACTCCTGAAGGTCAAGCCATCGATATAGACGCTATTCTCCGCCGCGCACCGCAGGTTTGCATTATTGACCCTGTCGCCGCCCACAATGCTCCTGGTAGCCGGAATCCTGACCGCTGGCAGGATGTGCAGGAGCTGTTGCGAAACGGGATCTCGGTCTTAACAAGCGTCAACCTCCTTCATGTCGAGGAGTACAAAGGAAAAGTTCAAGCGATCACCGGCAAGGACACGACCGAAACCATCCCGAAGTCGTTTTTGCTCGCCGCCGACGATATCGTGATCGTGGATGTTCCACCCGACCTCTGCTTGTCGCGTCAGGGAGAAAAACTCACTTCGACAGGAATCAGCAATTCCCAGGAGCGTAAGCTTTCAGAACTTCGTGAACTTGCCTTGCTACTGACTGCCGAAGTCGTCGATGCGCAACTGGAGACCTATGTTCATGCGCACGGCATCGAGCCTGTTTTCGGAACACACGAGCGTTTTCTCGTCTGCATGACGCCGCATTCCAATGCGTTGGCCATGATCGAAAGCGGGAAACGCAACAAGGAGCGTTTTCAGGGGGACCTCCACGCAGTGTATGTTTGCGAGCCCGGCAGGTCCAAGAGGGAGAGAGCTACGATTCGAAGATATTTCGACGCGGCGAAAAAGGCCGGAGCCGCCACCGAAGTGCTGGAAAGCGACGATCCGATATCTGCAATCGTCGACTTTGCGCGTCAGAATCGCATCACGCAGATTTTCATCGGGCACAGCGCCCACAACACCTGGCGGGACCGTCTCTTCGGTGATCCGGTGCTCCGCCTCATTCGCGCGGCCGAAGGCATCGACGTCCGAGTATTCCCTCACTAGCTCCGCTATGCCTACGCCTGTGGACACACCACGCGGTAGCCTAAAGGTCTATCTTGGGTATGCGGCGGGCGTGGGAAAAACTTTCCAGATGCTTGCGGATGGCCACGCTGCCGTACAACGGGGAGTGGACGTCGTCGTTGCCTACTTTCAACCTCACGCTCGCCCCGACACGATCGGGCAGGCCCAGGGGCTCGAGATTGTGCCGCACCGCAAGATCAAATATCGCGGCAAGACATTTGAGGAGATGGACACGGAGGCCGTGTTGCGGCGGAGGCCAAACATTGCGTTGGTCGATGAATTGGCGCATACCAACATCCCCGGTTCAGCTCGCACCAAGCGTTGGGAAGATGTTCAGGTTGTGCTGGACGCTGGTATCGAAGTGTGGACCACCATGAATGTCCAACACATCGAAAGCCTCAATGACCAGATATGGCAGATCACCGGTATCCAGGTGCGCGAAACTGTGCCGGACGGGATCATCCGGCAAGCAGCGGAAATTGTAGCAGTCGATGTCACACCCGATGCGCTGCTCAATCGCCTAAAGCGGGGAGCGGTTTACAAGCCAGACCTGGTAGAGAAGGCGCTTAACGGATTTTTCAAGGGTTCCAACCTAGGCGCGCTCCGCGAGTTGACGCTTCGTCAAGCGGCTCATGAAGTCGATCTCCGGCAGTCCGCTTACGATGAGACACGTGGTTTTCAGGTCCCGCGGATTTCCGAAGCGCGTCTCACCGGAGCAACCGATGATCAGCCAAAGGAGCGCATTCTCATCCATATCACGGCCGACCCTTCGACCGCCATGCTCATCCGTCGAGGACGGCGCGTAGCCGACTACCTCCACGCCGATTGCACCGCGCTCTTCGTGCACCGGACTCCCGAACTATCGCAATTACCAGCGGAGGAACGACAGGCCGTCGAAAAGCACCTTCGCTTCGCGCGGAGTCTGCAGATTGAAACGCGCATCCTTGGCGGCAGCGATATCGCCAAGACGGTGGTGGAATTCGCCCGCCACAATCAAATCACGCAAATCTTCGTAGCGCACGCACAAGTCGGTCTTCTGGAACGGATTCGTGGCATGAATTTCACCGAGGACATCGTTCGCTTAGCACAAGACCTTCAGGTCACAGTCGTCGCCGACCGCAGTCGTAGGCAAGTTTCTTAGCGCCTTGTATTGAAGTACCGATCTCAGAATTTCACAGTGGAACTAAGCGCCATCTCGGAATCGTTTCACGTTAGACCTCTAGATTCGTCAACGAACGCTCGTCACATTGCGACTTGTAAAAGCAGCTCTGACCTCTGAACGCAGAAGATAGAAGAGCAGTGCACCAGCAATTGTGAAGATTACTCGGGTCCAGGGAGCCGACATTGTTATGAAATCAAGTGCCCGTCGCTGGCCAGAAACGGGGTTCGAGGAGATCACTGGCGCGACAAGGCAGGACCGATTTGCCAAATTGAGGCAAATCCTACAAGTTTCAAAAACTTGCTTCGGCGGGCCCAAATTTCACAAATAGATCTGTGTGCCGATCTCGACTACCTGTTGCATCGGCATTCCGTAGCGCCTCTCTTCATGAACCGCGTTGCGGTTGAGATAGGAGAAGATCGCCTCGGGCACTCGATGAACGCCGCCGTTCTTCGCGATGATCGTTTCGTGACCGATGTAGTAAGTCGCGTCCTGAAGCTTGAAGGGGATTTGCCCCGTGTGAGCCAGATTTTGGAGCACCGGGACGAGCAGCGGGTTCTCCATGTAGCCGAACGAAACGGAGAGCTTATAGAAGCCTTGTCCAAGTACTTCGACCTTGAACCGGGAGTCCTCTGGCACCACCGGCATTGGCGCTTCTTTGACGGTGAGTAAGACGACGGTTTCGTGCAGTGCACGACTGCGCTCAACGTGATGCATCAGGACTGGCGGGACGTGCTCGGCGTCGGGCGCCAGGAACACGGCGCTGCCCGGTACCCGCGAAGAGAGGAACCGATGAATCGTGGGCATGGCGTTCTCGAAGGTCGAGTAGCGTCGTGAGTATTGGTCCATCAGAGCGGTGCGGCCGCGGCTCCAGATCAGCATACCCGCAATCAGCGTGGCACCGATCAGCATAGGAACATATCCGCCCTCAAAGAATTTGAAGAGGTTCGCGGCCAGAAACGGAATATCGAAACTCAAGAAAAGTACGAGAATCGCGCCGGATTTCCACGCGCTCCAGTGCCACGTGTACCGCGCAACGATGTAATAGAGAACCGACGTGATGGCCATCGTCCCGGTGACGGCGATTCCGTAGGCTGCTGCGAGTTTGACCGACTCACGAAATGTCAGCACGAGCAGGATGCACCCGATGGCCAGAAGCCGGTTGACCTCGGGAATATAGATCTGACCCTCAGTGTCATACGCAGTGTGCTTGACGGTGACTCGTGGAAGGTAGCCCAGCAGCATCGCTTGCCGGGTCAGGGAAAAAGCCCCCGAGATGAGCGCCTGCGAAGCAATCACGGTTGCCGCACTGGACAGCAGAACCAGTAAATAAGTCGGAAGACCAGCGGGCACCATCGCGAAAAAAGGATTCTCCATCGCCTTCGGGTCGGCGAGGAGAAGTGCGCCTTGTCCGAGATAGCCCAACACTAAGGAGGGCAAGACAAAACCTGTCCATGCCCAGCGAATCGGGCGAACTCCGAAGTGTCCCATGTCCGCATAGAGGGCCTCTCCGCCGGTCACCACCAGTACGACGGAGCCGAGGATCAAGCCACCGCGGAATCCATGACGAAGAAAGAATGCCAGCCCATAGTGCGGCGAGAGCGCAGCGAGGATTTCCGGATGATGGCTGATGTGAAATACTCCGAGGCCGGCCAACGTCGCGAACCAAATCACCATGACTGGACCGAAGAGTTTGCCGACGACGCCCGTGCCGCGCCGTTGAATCGAAAACAGCGCGATGAGAATGGCGCAAGTTAAGGGCACGACGATTGGCGAAAGCCGAGGGCTGGCGATTGCGAGGCCCTCGACCGCGCTGAGAACTGAAATCGCCGGGGTGATCACGCCGTCGCCATACAAAAGCGCAGCGCCGATCACCGCGAGCAAGGCCATCCCGGTTACTTTGCCGCTGCGCGCGGCCGTTGCGCGAAACCGCTCCGGAACAATGGCCAGCAATGCAAAGATCCCGCCCTCGCCGTGGTTTTCGGCGCGCATTACGAAGGTTAGATACTTGACCGTGACCACCATGACGAGCGACCAGAACATCAGTGAAAGGATCCCGAAGAGATCCTCTACTCCTGCCTTGGCCCCACCGGCAGCGGTCATGCACTCTTTCAGCGTGTAGAGCGGGCTGGTTCCGATGTCGCCGAAAACCACGCCTAAGGCTCCTACGGCCAGAGCAGCGAATGTTGCCTTGTGGCCGGCGTTGGCAGTGTGAGTTGTTGCGGACTTTGCAGGGGTTGTGGGTGCGGTGCTATGTGCGTTCATTCGTTTCTTAGGATACCAAGGCGAGCATTAGACTCCCAATTGATTCAGGGTCTCACCCCCCGTAGCCGTTTCCGAGTAAGATCTCGGGACGATAAATGACGCCTTCCTTCAAGTCAATGTCAATCGAACGCGGGCTGCGCAGCGCGCGCAGCAGGTGATCGCCGCAGAAGATATACGAGCGGCAGGTAGCGAAAGAAGCGCCCTTCCTGCTTGCCGCAGAGCGGCATATCAGTGCCGTCCAGATCCAGAATGATCTGCCGCGGCGCCGTCTCTTGCCACTCCATAAACACATCCACCAGCAGTTCGTCGATGACATCATCCACGTTCGTTCGCCATCGTCAACGGGACCGACACCCTCAACTCCCGGATAGTCGGCAAGCCGGAAGTAATGGTGCGGTCGGGTTTACTGGGATAACTTCCGCATAGCCCGTGACTCAGGAGTCTCGCTCTAGAAATACGCTCCATGCCTGCATATACTCCGCGCCGAGGAGAAAAGCGTCGCCGTCAGCTAATTCTGCTGCCCCGAGCATCACCCTCTCGTTGGCGGTGAAGAATTAGGCGAATCCCGCTTGACGAAACTGCGTGGGACTCATCTTGCAGAGAGCACGGAACACTCTTGCGAAGTGCTGTTGGGTTTGGAACCCACATGCAATGGCTACATCGAGCACGCGCGCGTCTTCTTTCAACAGCAGTTCCTTGGCTCGCTCCACGCGTGCCCTCAAAACAAATTGGTGCGGAGCAACTCCTGTCGATTGACGGAACATTTGCGAGAAGTATGCCGGGCTCAGCTGTACTTCCTCGGCCATCTGCATCAAGCTCACGTCTTCATGGAGGTTTTCATGAACAAAGCTGGTCACCCTGCGGAGTTGCACTGGGGAGAGACCTCCACGGTAGTGACGCATCGGGCTCCGCAATCCTCCCTGCGAATGCATCAGCGCGGCTGCGAGAGCGCGCCCGATTGAATCCGTGTAGATTCTTCCAGCTGGAGATCCATTTGCAAGGTCTGCTTCAGCTGCCGCCACCAACGCGCGAATTCGCTCGTCTTCAAGGAGCGGCGTTCCGTTCAATTCCGGGGCTCTCCCACCCATCTCCTCTGCGACAGAATGGAACATCTGGTCCGGCACCGTGATCAGCAGCATTTGAATGGGACTGTGCCAACGCACCCATTCCTCGGTGTTCCTCCGGCAGAGAATCATCTCTCCAGGTGTGTAGCTGTATCTCGACATACTGTGCGATCCAAGACCGAACTCAAACTCGCCCGGGGTCAGCACCTTCGCTAAGACCTGTTTGTCGAAAATCTGACGTATCGGTTCCGGCGAGATTTTGTTGGCGATTCTCTGAACAAGGAGTTCGGCATCCATCACAGGCTTTAGATGTCTTTTCACGCTGCTTAGATGTCTTTTCACGCTGCAAAGACCCGAACGATTGGATACAGAAGCGAAGGATTTGACCCTTTGCTCATTCATTTTTGCGTTTTCATCGACTTGCAGGTACTTGGACCACATAGGGAGATTTCTCAATGAACGCGACATCTGAAACAAAGACAAGCACGAGCAAAGGCGCCGAGCAGCAAACATTCATTGTTCTCGGGGTTTTGCTTCAGTTTCTCTCCACCCCCGAGCAAATCAACGACCAGATCAGCGTGATGCGCGGAACGGTCCCCTCAGGAGTCGTGATTCCGCTCCATAGCCACTCCGATCCAGAGATATTTTATGTGCTGAATGGTTCGCTTGAGGTATTCCAGGCCGAGGGTCCTTCCGAGGGCTGGCAAACAGTGACTGCCGAGGAGGTCGTTTCTATCCCCAGAAATGTCAGACACGCACTCCGAAATACTTCTCCTAGCCCGATAACCGCAATCACCGTGAGCAAGCAGGAACTCTACAGCTTCTTCCGCGAGCTCGCACGGCCATTCGATCCGAACAGTCCTCCCGCACCGCCAACTCGGGAGGAGATGCAGCATCTCTTCAGCGTCGCAGAGAAGTACGAATACTGGCTTGCCTCCCCTGACGAGAATGCAGCGATTGGCATCTCGCTCCGGTAGTTCGACTGCTAGTGGCTCTCTCTGTCTGTTGCGATATCCACTATGTAGCTGACCTGGCACTCACGGGAGTAGCGCAAACATTGGCAACTCCCGAGTAGTCGGCAATCCGGAAGTTATTCTAAAATGGGTCTGAGAGATTCAGTAACCCGGCCAAATCTGGGTACAATAAGGGGACGATAAGAAGTGACATCCGGTACCTTGGGGTATCAAAAGATGTCCGCCGACACCGTTTGATATCAATCAGTTACATCACAACGCTGCCTGTCACGGCAGAGGTCGCGAGTTCGAGTCTCGTCGTCCCCGCCATTCATTCCAAAAGAGTTGTGCCAAGTTCAACGAAACCAACGGGGGCGCAAAAGGACACATTTTTGCACCCTTTTTGCACCCCTTTTCGTCAATTAGAGTCGTTTTCACTGCGCGGCTTTCGCACTAACTGGTCGCGTTTGCGCTAGACCCGTGGTGTTCGTTTCAGCGGTGAACACTAGAGCGAGGACTGCTGCCTGCGCAGCGTGCTTTGCGGGCGAAATTGCCTGAGTGTAAACATCCAAGGTTGACCGGAAGGAGGAATGCCGCAACAACTCCTGCATCACTTTGAATTCTGTCCCGACGCTGCGTAGCAAAGTCGAATACGTGTGCCGGAAAGTGTGCCATCCGAATTGCTTCCGAATTCCAACCTTCTGAGCGGCGGGACGAATATACTTGCGCAGGATCGCTTGGCCCCAAATTGGCTTCCGCCCACGGTGTCGTCTGCTTGCAAACACCCAGTCACCCGATTTGTTGTAGCGGCAGAGTTCTCTCCATTTGCCCAATTCCTCCAAAACAGTTGGATGAACCGGCACTGGCTTCTGTGAGGATTCAGTCTTGCATGGTCCTACCACACCATACACGATGGAGCGCACCACGTTCATCGTGTGTTGTGCAAAATCGACGTCGCTCCACTTCACGCCAAATAGTTCACTCTGGCGCAAGCCAGTAGATGCTGCGAGGAGTACCAACACTCGCTCACGCAATCCTAGGCCAGTGAGCAACGACTTGATTTCAGCGGGCGTCAGCACGCTTGGTGCCGTTCGCCGCTTTGCACCTTGGCGGACCAAACGGATCGGATTGCGATCGAACAGTTCGTGACGGCAAGCATGATTGAAAAGGACCGAGAAGAGATTTCTGATTTTCGCACAACTGCTCTTCGCGAGTGGCAGACCGCGCAGCCAAGACTCCACTTGGATCGTTCTGACTTCGGAAAGAAGTATGGTCCCCCAATGGGGGATGATCCATCGGTTCAGGTATGCCTTGTAGCTTTTCTTAGTCGAATAACTGCGCCAGATATTGTCTTTAGTCAATTCGCGTTGCTCAAAGTGATTGCACACTTCCTTAACGGTCAACGGGAAAGGATCGCGCCGCAGTCCATTTAAGTTGATTTCTGTCAGCAATCCGGTGACTGCTGTACGGGCAGAATCCGCATCGGAGTACTGGCAGACTGTGCCGATCACTCTTTTTCGGTAAATGCGTTTCCCTTGAGGGCCTCTCTCCGCCCATCGAAACTGCCAGACATCGGGACCTCGTTGGCGAATACTTTTGATCAGACTTCCCTGTTGCATTCCTGCCTCCGGCATCGCCGTTGCGACGCAGGAGGATTCTTACCTATGGAGACCCGAAATTAGGAGTTGAGGGAGCGAGAGAGCAGCCGAGTGCATTGCTTTGCGGCGGCAGCATTCTCGTTCCAAGAGAGTCCCCAGGTCCGGTCTAGAGGGTCACTGGTATTGATTTACGTCCACAACGGTTTAGCAAATTTCCGCGTTTCACAGCCTGTGTTCGGAATCAATGAGTTACGCTCGGACGACGCCCTACTTCGGTGCATATGATCCTGTTCGGCAGTCATTGGGTGCGCCGGCCCAGTGACGGCGAGCCTCTCTCGGCAACGGCGAAACTGTCCACTTTGGTTGTGAGTGCCGCCGACGCTATTTCGTGAACTTCTCGCCGAAAATGGGCAGACCACTCTTTGACTCGGCTTTGTTGGCTTCGTCCTGGATTACGTCCCAGTGCTCGAGAAAAACGCCGTCCTTGATACGAAGTATGTCGGCTACAATCCAGTTCGTCGGCAGAGCCCCCGAATATCGTCCATGGACGATCACGAAGTCGCCCTCCGCCACGACTCTCCCGGGCTCGTATTTCAGAGTTGGCGGAAGGCTGTGGTTCGCCAAAATTCTCGCCGTCTTCGACCTGACCTCGAATTCGGCGAACGCGCAGGAGAAGCTTCCTGTCCTCTTTGGTCTTGGCACCACTTGCGGTCCTTTTCAGGTCTCGCCGACCAAAAAACAATCCCTCCACGTCGGATGGAGCAGCGTTTTGAATGTTCCCGGTGTAAGCGGGCTTCCGGCTCTGCGGAAGCCCGCGTTGATTTGACCATCTCTTAGAAGCTCAGCTTCAGAGCGACTTGCGAGACGCGCCCAGGCTGTGACTTGAGGATGTGCCCAAACGTCTGGGTATCGTCGCGGTTGCCATCCACGGAACCTGCGCCCTCGAACTGAGCATGGTTGAAGGTGTTGAAGGTTTCGAAGCGGAATTCCATCGCGGTAGATTCCGTGAGTCGAGTCACCTTGTGCAGAGCCATATCGTAGTTGTTGATTCCCGGCCCATAGAAGAAACGCCGCGAGGAAGTCCCAAACGTGCCCAGCGCGTTCGGACTGAACAGCGTGGTGTTGAAGGCCAGCGGATTTTTGCGAGGATCGTGATTGATATTCAGTGGACCCAGACCTGGATTGTAGTCCGGCAGATCGATGCTGACGCTGTTGACCCCGTTGTTCTGGACCTGGACGAGCGCATTGTCTCCGAAGCTTTGAAAGGTTACCGGCAATCCGGTCGAAAAGCGGGTCACCCCGGAAATCGCCCAGCCCTGGGTCAAACGGTTGGACATACGGAACAACTTGTCAAAAGGCAGTTCGTAGTTGTAGCTGACGACGAAGTTGTGCTTGAGGTCGAAAGCCGATATGGCGTATTCCCTACGGAAATCAAACGGATTGACCTGCTCTTGGATACTGGACGCCCAGTCTATCGACTTCCCATAGGTGTAGCTGGCCAATAAGGTGAGAGGACCTGCTGTCCGCTTGAGCGACGCTTGGAGACTGTTGTAGTTGGCATTCCCCATATTCTGGTAAACCGCATCGGTACCGATCGTATTCGGGTACGGCGACCGTGTTCCGTTCACAATCGTCCCATCCGCCCGCGCGTACACAAGATTCTCGCCGAAAGGACCGCAAGTGAGAGTTCCCTTCGCCACATTTTGCGGCTGGCTCAGGCTCAGGCACAGCGCCGGGTTTCCGGGGCTTACGCTGTGAACGGATAACAGATGACGGCTGAGGGAACCGGTGTAACCGACGCTCAACAACATGTTCGACCCGAGTTGCCGCTCGACGGTCAAGTTCGCCGACATCGTGTAAGGGGTCTTGTTGCCGCGAAACACGCTTCCTGCGCCGCTGATGGGGGTGTAGCGCAACCAATTTATGTTCGTATCGGGATTCGTTGGCGACACAGTGTAAGGCGGAACGTTTACCGGAAACTGCTGGACAAAGTTCGTGCCCGTCAGCGCACCAACGAAGGGTGTCGCCATCACTGGAGATTCGGGACTGGTGTAGGTAAGTCCATACGGCGGATTGCCGGTCGGATATGCGATGGTCAGACCCTCGACGGCGGTGAAGAAGCGGCCCGCACCCGCGCGAATACTGGTTTTCCCGGGTCCGCCCGTCAGTTTGCCCAGGAATCCGCCAGCGAAGTTCGGCGAGTAAGCAATGCCCAGCCTCGGCGAGAAATTATCCAAGGGGGAGAGACCAATCGCCGGGCGAACACGTCCACCGTTCGGCAGAGGGTCTCCCGGCACTAGATAGCCGAGAGGAGCGCCCGGGAATGTCTTCGATTCAACGCCTTGCACGAATGTCGTGATTTGATTGTGTTTCTCGGCCCACGGAGTGATGTAGTCCCAGCGAAGACCACAGTTGATCGTGATGTTGGGCCGGATACGCCAGCTATCCTGTGTGAACGCACCTCCGTCAGCAGCATTTTCATAAAAGGCTGGAGAGGACTGCTGGGAATAAAAGTCGGGAAGTCCCAGAAGGAAATCAGCGAAACCGTTTCCGGTGGACTGATTGCCGCTCCCAAAAAAGGAGAACGTTCCGTTGGCAACCAGGTCAGGATTCTGCTTGATCTTGTACCAGGTGTACTGAAAACCGGTTTTAATCGTGTGCTTGCCCAGGACCTTGGAAACGGTGTCGCTTGCTTGGAACGTATTGTTCACCTGAGCCACAAAGAAGGGCTCGGTTCCGGTCGTAAACGAGTTGAAGTACAGCGTTTCCACGCCGGCGAACTTCGGCGCCCCCTGAATGATGCCCTGGCCGCCTGCGGTAATGCCCTGATCGGCAAGCGTTGTACCCACGCCTCCCTTGGGGACGCCCAGATTGTTGTTCAAGCGGGTGGCGCTGAACCGCGCTTCGTTAACGAGTGTCGACCCAAATGTCTTGGTGTTGCTGATGACAAAGAGTTGATCCAGACCACTGGAAGTCGCCTCAAAGGCGCCGCCCTTTGGATTGGGGACGGTTGCTCCGCCGAAACCGGAGGGATACGGATTGTCGAGATTGTATTTGTCGTAGAAATAGTAGAAGGAAAAGCTTCCCGACTTGTCGGTGTTCCAATCGATGCGCCCGGCTGCCTTTTCATCATGGATCGTCAGCGCTTCGCCAGAAGACTCGAAACTATTCGTTCCAAGATTGGGTGATGGAATGTATTGGAGCATCCGTGTCGCCGGAACCGCGAAGGCCCTTTGCGGTATCACAGCTCCCGGAAAGACGCATGTGCTCTGCGTGCAACCGGGCGTGAAGAAAGCTTCGTTCTTGGTGACCTGGTATCCGAGCTCTCGGGTCAGCGTCAGTGCCAGGAAGTCACCTTGGACTGTGCCCGGTAGAGGGTTGGGATTGGCTCGCGTGATTAAATCGGAGAAGTCACCGCTTCGATTGGCCAGCGAAGGCACAGCCACCTGTCCTGTGTCCTGGCCCTGCTTCGTGTGCTGTCCCTGATAATCGCCGAAAAAGAACAACTTATTCCGCTTGATCGGGCCGCCGATCGTTCCGCCGTATTGGTTCTGTTGAAACGTCGAACGCTCCTTGGAAAAGTAGCTTTTCGCATCAAGATCCGTATTGCGCAAGAACTCGAACAAGGAGCCGTGAAAGGCGTTCACACCAGACTTGGTTACGACGTTGATCAATCCGCCGCTGTAGTTTCCGTATTCCGCGTCCGTGTTGCTGGTCAGAATACGAAACTCGGAAATAGAATCGAGGTTCGGAATGATTCCCGCCTGCTGGCCGATGCCTTCCTGCACATTAGCGCCGTTGAGGGAAAACCCATTCGCATCCTCGCGCTGTCCGTTGATTGAAAACTGACCGGTATTGGTTGCCCCTCCGGCAGGAACCGTCCCAAAACCGCCGCCGGACGTGCTATTCCCCGCGCCGCTGGTGGTGATCGGCGTGACGCCCACTTGCAGGGCGAAAAGGTCGGTATACGTCCGGCCGTTCAGCGGAATCTCTGTGACTTTCTTCGTTCCCAGCACTTGCCCCAGTTGTGTATCCGTGGTTTCGACCTGCGCGGCATTTTCGGTGACCATGATCGACTGGTCTTGTTCCTTCACCTGCAACGTTACATCGATCACCAGCGCGCTGTTGATGTCGATGGCCAGGCCCGTCTTCCTGTAGGGCTTGAACGCATCGGAAGTCACATCGATTTGGTATTGGCCAACGGATAAAACGGGAAACGTAAACCCACCATCCTCATCGGTGGCAGCGGTCAGTTTGACGCCCGTTTGTGTATTGGTGACCGCCACGGTAGCTCCGGCAATCGCCGAACCGGTCTGGTCCTTTACGACGCCCGTAATCTTTCCTCCGACTTCCGCGCGTGCGGCAGAAATAAAAGCAAACACCAGAATTAACAGGAACAGAAACTTCTCTTTTGCACCATGCATGACCTTCTCCCCTGATGATTTACTTGCGAATTGCGAACAGCCAGCGCTTGCGAACGACCAGCGCCCTTAAACGTCGAGGGCCCCGCTCGTCTCGGTTCAAATGCATTTCCAAGGTGTTTCGCCCTCCTTCTAATCGTGTTCTGCAAGGATTTCCCAGCTGACACCGCTGACGCCGGGTTCGAGACTCAATCGGCTGACTATTTGTTCGAGCAGCAGGTTCTGCCTTCCCGTGCTTGTCAAAGTGGCTTGGACCTCGACCTTGTCCGTGTGCTCCACGTCGTCGCTCTTCAGAGACTTGAGGAGCAGAGGCTGCCCACCTAAGGCGTGAAGCAAAAGGGCACGCAGGTGAGCCTCCTGGTCGAGCCGAGCAACGATCCGAAAGAGGTAGGTAATGTCGGCGTCAGCGGTCCCTGTTCCGCGATTGAGCGCTTTCCCGATCGGGCGGAGGCAAATATTCGCCGCGATGACGGCCACAGCTCCGGTGATAGCGGATCCGTACATCCCGTAACCCGCGAGCGTCCCGATCGCCGCCGAACACCACAACGTTGCGGCGGTATTCAGTCCCGTGATGTTCAGCCCGTTTCGCAGAATCACGCCGGCTCCCAGAAAGCCGATGCCCGAGACAACTTGTCCTGCGATGCGGAAACTGTCGTCCGGACGCGCGGCAAGCGCCGACAGCATGACGAACATTGCGGCACCTGCCGCGACGAGCGCGTTCGTGCGCAGGCCGGCCATGCGTTGCCGCCACTGCCGCTCGGCGCCGATGAAGGCCCCCAGGATTAAGGCCAGTCCCAAACGAATTGCAAATTGATGCCAAAGCATTTTTCTGATTCTTTCTGTTAGTTTTTTGGCACAAGCCAGGGCACACTTCAGGCGTCTGGGTCCGGAAAGCAGAGAATCGATGAATAGCGATTCCCTGTGAATTGTCGGGTGGGATCGATCCGAAGAATTACGAAGTCTCCCACTCGCTCGGGCTATGATGTAGTCCGCGGAAAGCGAGTGGGGGGTGTTGCTTTTTCTACGTACGCTCGCTCAGGGCGGACTCCAGGAGATTCCTACAGCCTGGAGGTTCAAGTTCTTGTGTGAGTATTTCCATATATACTTGGCGTTGTCCGCTCCTACCCTACCCCACTGGGGTAGGCCTAAAACTTGATACCGTACCCGGATAGGATAGTCAAGCAAAATGTCTCATACCTCGCGAGAAAAGCTGGATTTGGTGAATCGAACCAAAAAAGTCATCGGTCAACTCGAGTCTGTTCTTAAAGGACTGAATGACGACGAGCAATGCTCGGAAGTTCTTCGGCGCCTCGCTGCTGCCCGTGGCGCCATCAATAGCCTGATGGGTGAACTCATGGAAGATCACATCCTCAACCACATGCCGAAGAATTCGAAATCCGCCGAGGAAGCGGCGGAGGATATAGTTCAAATCGTTCGCACTTACCTCAAATAGGGCAGTTCCGAACATAGATCTACCGCTGTGCCGCGCCAAAATTCTATACGCGCTGAAATAGCAGATTCCCTGCCGCGACGGCTGCCCGATCCAGGTTATCCCTTCACCCTCGAGCGCCAAATTTCTCCCGGAGGAGCGCCCGCGCCGTATATCTGTATATATAAGGATGGAGGAACCCGGACGTTTTCGCGACGCTACGTTGGTTCGGATTAGGCAGCCCGATCGTACCGGTGGTGCAGCCCTCCCAGTCGCACATGAGAAAGGACGCGTGACCTGAGGCTATGGTGCGAGTTCTTGCGTCTGGCGTTCCCTTCCCCAGTCCGAGATGCGTGCGGTCCTCGTGGTAGTAGCGAATATACTCAGAGCAGACGTTTCAGGTGGCTGTCCCTCGCCAAAACTCTGAGAGCAACTGAATTTCACTTTTAACAATGTTACAGGCCTGCTTGCAAAGTGTTGATTTGAAGGTTGATCGTCATTTTGGCGAGGTACAGGAGGCGGCTGCCCCGGTTCCGATTACGATTAGGTCGAAGCTTTTGGTCGCCATGGGCAGTTCTAGCCAGCTTTACGGAGCGGTTCCTCGCGCTCGGCGGAGGTACTGACGGGCGATTGAACAAGTTGTTCCTGCAAGTGGCTCAACCATACCAGTGGAATCGCGTAGGCCCAGTGCCTCAGCAGAGTTACGAGCGGGATTGCACGTCCCATTTTCAGTCCCATAAATCCTGCTCCAATTAGAGGCAGCATAAAAAGCCAGACCCCAAAGACCGTCTGAGCCGTGATGAACGTGAGCGCCCGCGCCCAGCGGTTCCCCCACAAGGACGGCTCCAACGCTGCGTAGGTAATCGCGATCAGCACGCCGTTGGCGTAGTGGGCCGCCACTCCCGCAAGCAGCACCCCGTGACCTCCGCCCACAAGTTTGGAACCCAGCAGTGTGGGAATGTCCCAGAACTTATGGGTGAAGAAAACTCCGACCAGGTCAAATAGTTAAGTAGTTCGGATTGTTTGCTCATTGTTGTTCCTCTGCGTCTACTCACTGGAAGGCTTGGAAGGGCATGAAGCGCGGTGAGCTAAACGCGTGAGGTAGCAGTGAGACTGTAAAGCTCAGCAACTTCCCCTCCGATGTGGCATTGACCTTGGTCGCTTTTGACTATCTTCCTACTCGTGAATCATTTAGCTCGGGATACACAGCTTACTCAGCCAGTCTAGGAACAGATAGAGGTGCAAACTGAGGTCGACAGTTCGACAGTGTTCCGACAGAACTTGGAGAAAACGGGGCTTCTCTCGATTCCTGTGCTGGGCGCCTGCGAGAACTCCCTGCTCTGGGCGTAATCCATTTCTGGCAAAATTGCGATTTCTTGGGCCGTCTCTGGTCCACAAACGGGGTTGTAGAAAGCAAAGAACGAGGTTCTGGGCGGATGGTCGGCAACCCGGAAGTTATGCTGAAATGGGTGTGAGAAATTCAGTAACCCGGCGAAAATCTAGGTACAATAAGGGGACGATTAGAAGTGCATCCGGTACCTTGTGGTATCAAAAGATGTCCGCCGACACCGTTTGACTGTCACGGCAGAGGTCGCGAGTTCGAGTACCTTGATTCTTCTCTGAAATAATTGACGAAGCCTGTTGATTTGACACCGCTGTCACTTCCCTACATTTGAGAAGTTGCTTACACGCAATTTCGATTGCATTAGCTCCTTGACGTCCAGATAGCCGGTCTTGGCCTTATCCAGTCTGTCGAACTCCGCTTCCATGAACTTCATCCACTCTTGTTTGGAGATCTTGCCGTTCTTTTCAGTATCAATAAGGAGTAGCAATTGCTTGGCCTCGTCCTCTCCAATTGCCAGTTTATCCTGCGGCTTTGGGACTGCTGCCTTTTGTGCAACCGCTGTCCCTACCGTTCTCCAGGTCGTTGCCAACATTGCGATGACAACCATGACCAATACGATCTTCGTTCGCATCAACATCATTGCCTCCTATACTCAGAATTCATCTCCCGTGATCGGTAATAGGGCCTACGCCCAGTTGTCGGCGCTGGGCGTTCGACGGTTGTTGCTCAAACGGAGATATTGGCAATTGAAAGGGGACCGCCACAGATTGTCGTGGCGGTCCCCTTCTTGCCGTTGATGGGGTTAGAAGTCGAGCCGCAGTGCCACTTGCCCAGTACGGTTTCCACCATTTTCCGCGGTCTGCGCGGATTGCAGCGCGCCGAACGTGCTCGGGTTGCTCACATTTGTCGCGGGTGGCGCAAAGTTGGTGTGGTTGAGAACGTTCGTGAAGGTCGCTTCGAAGCGCAAGCGCAATCCTTCGCGGATGGTCATCGTCTTCGACAACCCCGCGTTTACCGCGATGGTTCCGGGCCCCTCCAAAATGCCGACGCCTGCATTTCCCACGCGCGCCGCACCTGCAGGTGTGGATTGAAATGCGTTTAAGTTGAACTGTTTCACTGGCTGGTTGCCCGAAGATGGGTTGCCAACCCTGTCCGGCCGGCAAACCGACCCTTCGAGAAACGGGGCGGTATTGGTCTGGTCAAAGCTGCAACTGATCGTTGGGGTAAGGTAGGGTCCCGTTTCCAAGAGCGTGATTGTATTCAAAGCCCAACCGCCGAGGACACGGTCAATGTAGCGCGACGAACTCGACCACCTGTGTCCGTGGCCGAAGGGCAGATCATAGCTCCCGGATAGCAGAAATCGCTGGCGCCGGCCTCCCGCGACATTGCCGCGATTGTCGCTGATCCCAAAGCGGTTCAAGTCAGCGAGTCCATAGCGAGTCTCGCCCTGATAACCATTGGGTGCATCGCCTTGGGCATCGCTCAGGTTATGCGCCCAAGTGTAATTTGCGGTGAAGAATAGGCCGTGAGACGACTGATGAGTGGCTTCCAGCACCATCCCCTGATAGTTCTGGTTCCCGCCATTCAACGTTGTGTAGATGACTCCCCAATTCTGAAATGGCGCCCGTGGATCGACAAACGGACTCTGAACGTAGGGAGTAGCGCTGGGCGCAATCTGGTTCAAGTTCACCGTTACGCCCAACCGATAGGAGTTCATTCCCACGTAGCTCGCGCGGAGTACCGTGTTAGCAGTTAGCTGGCGCTCGACGGTGAGATTCCATTGCGCCGATTGCGGATCGCGGAAACGAGGATCGGTGGCCTGTTGAATCGTGCCGCCGCCGACCTGTACGAGTTGGCTCGCGGCGATCGTATTGGGGAATTGGAAAAGAGGCGCGCCGTTCGTGCCTATGGCGTTGACGTAAGTGTGAACCGAGGATTGTGGATTACTCTCGTTGTTGTTCTGTAGCTGTCCCAAATCGGTCACCGTGAAGATACCAAACCCCGCACGGACCACGGTTTTGTTGTCGTTGAATGGCCGATAGGCCAGGCTGACGCGTGGATCGAAGTTGCGAAGGTAGGTTTGCCGGAGGCCAGCTGGTACGCCTGCCTGCCCATTGGACACAACGGTGGTGCATGGCAACGAGGGCGAAACGACATACCCGGCATCTGCAGGCGCGGAGAATCCCGGAGGCGCTGCGTTACAGGCATTAAAGGACTGCAGAAAGGCGGGCACCGGGCCGCCTAACGTGCGGTACAGAACGTTATTGACGATGACTGTGTTGTTGTTCGGATCGAAGTTGGCCTGAATTCCGTGCTTGTCCACGAAGGGAGGCAGCCACTCCCATCGAAGGCCGGCAGTGACGGTGAGCCGGCTGTTGACCTGCCATTCGTCTTGTGCGTAGACACCTGCCTCGGGCCCTCCCGCGTTGTTTCTCGGACCCGTCACCGCAAAGTATGAGGTGTTCGGAAGTCCCATCAGCAGGTCCCCAAACGCGGTGCCCGTGAATTTGTTTTGATTGAATGTGAAGAGCCCGTAGTCATCGGACGGCGTTTCAATTTCAGGCACGGCAAACCGTACCCAGCGAACGTCCACGCCCGTGCGAATGGTGTGCTTGCCTTTGATATGGGTGAGGTTGTCGGCTATCTGATTGGTGCTGGACAGTGTGGCGCCCACATGGTCTCTGCCTATCGGAGTAAAGCCCGTCCCATCGGAGAAGTTAATGCTGGGAAAGCCGCCGTCGGTCGGGTGGTGTGAAACATCCACGTTCTGGAGTCCTAGCTGGGCGATCGCCGCCGCACCTTGGATGGGGAAAATGGGCGTCAGCAGAGTGTGTGTAAACCCAAACCGGAACTCGTTCAGCAGGGTTGGTCGGATCGAAATGTTGTGGGAGACCAGAAAGCTTCTATCCTGCTCATGGTCCAAGTCGTTGGGTAGGAGAGGGTTCACGACACTCGCCGTTACGTTCTTCCAGTTGAAGCGCGCGTATACCTGCTGTTTACTGCCGATAGCCTGATCGATTCTCACGTCAAAGCCATTCGTGCTGGAAGGAATTGGCTGTAGCTTTTCAAAGTTGAAACTGCAGCTAGGAGTCAATTGAGTCACACAATTCAGATTCGGCAGCGGATAGTAATTTTTCAGTAAGGCCAGACCAGAGGCATTCAGATTCGTGATCGTGCCTCCCCCAAGATCGCTAAGGTTGCCGTTTCGTTCCGCCTGGGTGGGCACCAGGTATTGCTCAGCCTGGGAGGTCACTTTTCTGTTGCCCTCGTAATCGAAGAAGAAAAATGTCTTGTCCTTGCCGTTGTACAGCTTTGGAATCCGTACTGGTCCACCGACACTACCTCCGAACGTATTAAAGCGCTTGGGCGCTTTCACGTTGAAGTTGAGAACTGTAGCATCGAGCGCGTCGTTCTGAAGATATTCGAACAGGCTTCCATGAATGTTGTTCGTTCCTGCCTTGGTGGTAAATGTGACATCGCCCACCTGTGAGAATTCGGCATTGTTGTTGAATGCCGTAACTTTGAGCTCGGCAATTCCCTCGGAAGACGGATAGGGATTGGCTCCTGCGGCACTCAAGAAGATGTTGGCCGTAGAGATGCCATCGACCGAATAGCCCACCATGTTTGCTGTCGCGCCGCCCAGAGCGATATTTCCCTGACTGTCTTGTTGCACGTTCGCAGAACTTTGCAAAGCGGCCAACGGGCTCGTCGAGACCGCCCGGAAATTCATCGGCAGTTGGCTGATTTCTGAGGTTTCCTTTGAATCGCCGATAATTCCGTTCTCCGTATTGATTACAGCAACGCTTTCTGAAACCTCAATCTTTTGGACTTGCGTCTCGACGGTCATGGTGACGTCGATACGCAATGTCTGCCGGGCGTTTAGTTCCGCTGAGGGAACTTGAAACTCTGCAAACCCGGCGGCCTGAGCCGAAAGCGTGTACTTGCCGGGCTTAAGGTTTACAAATTCAAAGGAGCCGTCCGCGCTCGCGGTAGTGGAACGAATACTGTTGTCTTCCAAACTTTTTATCTGGACCGACGCGCCCGGTACAACCCCCTGAGACGCGTCATGCACCACGCCGACAATACTGCCAAAGGTCGACTGGCCGGTTGTCGGCCCAACCGCGCACATCAAAGCAACTACAATGGCTACTAACTCCCTACGCATGTCTTTCCTCCGAAAGAGAACCGTTCTTGCTTGTTCAGACTTCAACCTCTCTCTTGGACGAGACTCTATTGGTATCTATGTGTAGAAGACTGGATCGATTTATAAGATTTCCGTTAGCATGGGCGACCTTCGCATCTCCTTTGGAAATGTGCCGCAGTGTAGCGATGCTCATAGTGCAGACACACTAAGCTCGCCGAGAGCTAAAAGCAGTTCGCGATCGCGTACCATCGAGAGGAGAACATTCAGTAACGGAGCAGTACGGGGCAGAAGGTCAAACCTGGTGGCGATGCCGTTTTTCAAGCGTGTCAGTTGGTAATTGAAACTTATAACCTATCCAGGGTTCTGTCAGGATGTGACGGGGATGTGCAGGGTCCTTCTCGATTTTCCGGCGTAGCTGCTTGATCACCACACGAACAGGTTCGGTTTCTTCCCCGTACTCCGGTCCCCAGGCTATTTGTAAGATTTTCCGGTGTGTAACCGGTTTTCCTTGCTCGGTGACGAGCAAACGCAGGACCTCAAACTCTTTCGGCGTCAGGTGGACACTGTCACCACGAACAATAACCATTCGCATCTCAAGATCGACAGTCAGCTCGGAAGTCTCGATTCTGGGAAGGACTTGCTCGGCACTGGAACGCCGCAGAGCAGCTCGAACACGCGCCAGCAACTCTCCCATCGCAAACGGCTTTACGACGTAATCGTCTGCTCCGGCATCCAGAGCGTCAATCTTGTCGCGAACCGAATTGCGGACGCTCACCATAAGGATGGGCCCTGCAAAGGACAAGCGAATCAACTTACAGGCGTCAAATCCGCTCATGTCCGGCAAATTTATGTCCAACAGAACCAGGTCGGGGCGCTCCCGGACAACCGCGTCGATCCCCTCTTGTGCATTCTTCGCCAAGATAACGCCATGGCCCGCTTCGCAAAGAGTTGCTTGTAGCACGCGGCGTATCTGCGGCTCGTCGTCGACCAAGAGAAGCGTCGTGTCTTTCATGCACTTGGGACCTTTCTACAAATCGCACAACCGAAGGAGCGCGGAGTATGATTGAGGCGTCGGGGACGCAGATAAGTTCGGAGCAACTGAGAGGCGTGTGCATAAGGGGCGTCGTCTGATTTCCTCGTCACGCGCCGAGTTCCCTACCGAAACCTCTCCCGTCTCCGCCTGGGTAGAGATTACTTGGGGTTCTGTAATTTCCTTTCTCTTTGGTTTCGATGACATGCTCATTCCCCGCTTCCTTGTGATTGCATTGCCGTTGATCTGTCCGTGCATTCGCCCTGCGCGAACCATCGCCCCGCGGGCAAAACACGAATCCGTTGGCAAATCGAGGTTGGTGCACCAGTATCGGGATCATTGACCTGCGAAGCGCGTTCTTGGCGTGGAACAGGCGTACCTTGGCTGCAGCCAAAGAGATGCCTATCGCTTCGGCAGTTTCCCGCATCGAGCGCTCTTGCAGCTGTTGAATCTGAACTACGACCCGGAGGGTCGGTCGTAGGCCCTGGATGGCTTTCTTTAGCATGCCTTCTTCTTCGCTCTGGGCATAACGCCTTTCCGGGTTCGGCCGGTGGTCGGTTATTTCGTAGCGCAGGGCATCCGCGCCAAAATCATCGTTGCAGTCCGTGGCAATCTCAAGTGAGGCTCGTTTCTTTCGGAGAATCATGGTCTTGAACTGCGTCTTCTGCGTCCTCACAGCTTCTGGTTATCCGATGTGCAGCACGAAAGAGTTGCTGTCTATATCGCTCGGAAAGTGTCGCAAAGGCCATTGACTGCCCTCTCTTGGCGGCTTCCACGAGGCTCTCGTCGCTCAGTCCGTGAGCGCTGCCCCTTGGCTTGGCATTAGTTTCTACTGATCGTTCCGTGAAGGACTGCATCATCTATGAGTCTCCATCCTCTGTAGCCAGCACCATGCGGAGTCGTGCTTTGCCTTGCATCATGCGAGCGTAAGAATCCCAGCCTGTTCGAGAGGAACTGTCTCGATCATCGGGCGATATTCTCTAGGCCGCAGAAGGCAAGAGCGCGCTCGCTATCAATTCACTGCACGGCGCTCCAACAGGAGCCGTATCAGGTTGACCTGTTGAGAATCGCTATGAGTATTCCCCACTGGCGATTCGAAAAATCATCACGACAACTAGGAATGGTTTGAGCGACACCCTGGCGCCCTAACAACAGGCACATATGGTAGGAAAAAGACCCTGAGCAAATCCGGTGCGTTTTATTAGGAAAGTATAAAAGGTGATTCCTTTCCTGAAGCTAACTTCCTTGACGAATTCCTAATGAAATCCTCCGGACTTCTTAGCGCCTTCGCCCCTATCTTCAGTGAAGCAGCGGCGAAACTCGTACCCGTTTGGTTGAGGGAACCATGTCGCTTACCG